>Ga0153940_1000292_pt1 | contig 28677 bp, 26 predicted proteins | sample TSNJ024MetaG_FD_104736 | JGI IMG/M metagenome (GOLD analysis project Ga0153940, IMG submission 104736) | Attine ant fungus gardens microbial communities from New Jersey, USA - TSNJ024 MetaG | ecosystem: Host-associated > Fungi > Mycelium > Unclassified | place: USA: New Jersey, Brendan T. Byrne...
CGCGCCGAGCCGTCATGGGCGGCGCGTTTCGTGTTACAATGACGTTCGTAAAGCAAATACCGGGCTATAAACCGAAAGGAAGTGAGAGCGTATGAGTCCCGACCCTCTGAGTAGAGCTTGCATATACATATTCCGGAGCCGGGGGGGCGGGAAGTGCGCTCCCGATACGACGTAGCTTACTGTCCTTTGCGCCGCAAGACGCCGAGCGCGTTGCCCCCCCGCCTCCACTGCGAATGGAGGTTTTTTCATGCCCATGAACGAAGTTAACATCACAGAGCTCCTTGACGCGAAAAAGCGCAGAGAGCTGAAAGAATTCATTGCCCGCGGAAACGCCATCGACCTCGCCGAAGAGATGGAGAAGCTGAACGAAGAGCATCGCGTCATCTTCTTCCGAATGCTGCCGAAGGACGCCGCGGCGGATATATTCTCGTATCTGTCGCACGACACGCAGGAGGCTCTCATAGGCTCGCTGACCGACCCCGAGATTGGGCATATCGTCAACGATCTGTTCCTCGACGACGCCGTCGACTTCGTCGAAGAGATGCCCGCCGGAATTGTGAAGCGCATTCTGCGCAGCGCGAGCAACGAGACCCGCAAGCAGATCAACATGCTCCTGCAGTATCGCGAAGACTCCGCGGGCAGCATCATGACCACGGAGTACGTCGATCTGAAAGAGCAGATGACCGTGGCGGAGGCGTTTCGCCGTATCCGCAAGGTCGGCATGGACAAGGAAACGATCTATACCTGCTATGTCACCGACTCTACACGCGTACTTGACGGCGTTGTCACGGTGAGGGCGCTTCTGTTGGCGCAAGAGACGGACAAGATCGGCGACATCATGCAGGAGAACGTCATCGCCGCGCGGACGGACGACGACCGCGAACACGTCGCCGAGCTGTTCCAGAAATACGATTTGATCGCGCTGCCGGTAGTGGATACCGGCGGGCGCTTGGTGGGCATCGTCACGGTCGACGACGCCATGGAGGTTTTGGAAGAAGAAAACACCGAGGACTTTCACAAGATGGCGGCGTTGCAGCCGATGGAAGAGCCTTATCTCTCGATGAGCGTGCTTGAGCTGGCCAAAAAGCGCTTCTTCTGGCTGCTGGTGCTGATGGTCTCCGCTTTCCTGACAGGGCGCATTATCAACAACTATCAAGACCTGTTCGTGATCTTTCCCGCGCTGATCGCGTCGATACCCATGCTGATGGATACGGGGGGCAACGCGGGCGCTCAATCGTCAACGCTGATTATACGCGGCATGGCTGTGGGTGAGCTTCACACGTCCGACGGGTGGCGAATCCTATGGAAGGAGCTGCGGGTGGGCGCGCTGGTCGGGGTGATGCTGGGCGCTATTAACGTGTGCTACAAGTGGGCGCTCTCGGGCAGCCTGCGGCTCGGGCTGACCGTGGGGCTCAGCCTCTTTGCCACCGTGCTGATCGCGAAGACAATCGGCAGCATGCTTCCGATCATCGCAAAGCTGCTCAAGCTCGACCCCGCGCTGATGGCCGCGCCCATCGTGACGACCATCGTCGACGCGGGCGGGCTGGTGGTATATTTTAAAGTAGCGAACATAGTCATGAAAATATGAAATATAATATATGATAAGACGAAGGCAAGAAGAGAGGCGAATGGAGCCGTCGCCTCCCCTCTTGCCTTCGTCTGCCGCGCCTAGATCAGGCTTGCGGGATCGGTGTACGACATGCCGAAGCCGTCCGCGACTTCCTTGCAGGTCAGCTTGCCGCCGTAACAGTTGATGCCGGGCAGCAGCCCCGCAAACTTCTTCGCCGCGGCCTCGAGTCCCATGTCCGCGATGGCCAGCCCATAGACGATCGTGGCGTTGGTGAGAGCGATCGTCGAGGTGCGGGACACCGCGCCGGGCATGTTGGCGACGCAGTAGTGTACGACGCCGTCCACAACGAAGATCGGGTCGTCATGATACGTGGCGCGGGTCGTCTCGCAGCAGCCGCCCTGATCGACAGCTACGTCCACGATCACGCTGCCTTTTTTCATCCCGGCGAGATGGGCGCGCTTGATAAGCTTCGGCGCGGCCGCTCCGGGGATCAGCACCGCGCCGATCACGAGATCCGCCTTGTGCAGCTCTTGCGTGATCGTCGCGTCCTGGCTGTAGAGCGTCTGGATTCGCGCTCCGAAGATGTCGTCCAGATAGGTGAGGCGCTCGAGGCTCTTGTCGAGGATCGTCACGTCCGCGCCCATCCCGACCGCGATCTTGCACGCGTTCGTGCCGACGACGCCGCCGCCCAGGATGACGACCTTCGCCCGCGGCACGCCGGGGACGCCGCCCAACAGCAAGCCCATGCCGCCCATGGGGCGCTCGAGATACTTCGCGCCCTCCTGAATGCTGAGCCGCCCCGCTACCTCGCTCATCGGCTTGAGTAGCGGCAGTCCGCCCGAGCGGTCGCGGATTGTCTCGTATGCGACCGCCTTGACCCTGTTCGCCAGAAGCGCGTCGGTGAGGGGCCTGTCAGCCGCGAGATGGAGATAGGTGTAGACGGTCTGGTTTTCGCGCATCTTGGGATATTCTTCTTCAAGCGGTTCTTTAACCTTGACGATCATGTCCGAGCTCTCCCAGACTTCGTCGGCGGAGGCGAGGATCACCGCGCCCATCGCGGCGTATTCTTCGTCGGAGAAACCCGAGCCCAGCCCCGCGCCCGCCTCAATCGCCACGTGGTGCCCGGACGTCGCGTAGGCGTGCGCGTTCTCAGGCGTCATACCCACGCGGTACTCGTGCTTCTTGATCTCCTTCACACATCCGACTTTCATTAATGATTCCCTCTCTTTCTACAGGCGCGTCATACTACCAATGTCCGTGTGGCGCTGTACTTTTCGTATTCCTTCTCGGTGATGATGCGCTCGATGATCTCAATCAGGCGGTATACGTCTTCGTAGGTCACGTATAGCGCTACCGGAGCCAGGCGGATTACGTTCGGTTCCCGGAAATCCGGGATGACATTGTCAGCTTTCAGCGCCCGGCAGATACGGTACGCCTCCTCGTGCTCAAGCGCGACGTGCCCGCCGCGCAGGCGGTCTTCCCTCGGGGTTCCGACCGTGCAGCCGAGATTGGCCAGACGGTTGTCGATAAGATACATCATATAGGCGGTCAGTCCGAGGGATTTTTCACGGATTTGATTCATACCCGCCTCTTCGTAGATGTCGAGAACTCCCTCGAGCGCGGCCATCGACAGCAACGGAGAGCTGCCCGTCAGCCAGCCGTCCGCGTTGTTCGAGTGCTCGTATCGGTGCTTGAGCTGAAACTGCGTTTCCTTCACGTTGCCGAACCAGCCCGCCATGCCCGGCTGCCGATCGAAGTGGCGCTTGTTGATGTACAGGCCGGCGGCGGCGCCGGGGCCGGCAGAGAGGTATTTGTAGTTGCACCAGACGGCGAAATCAGGGGATATTTTGGCGAAGTCGTGCGGAACCGCTCCGATCGAATGACAGAGATCCCAACCGACGATGATTCCCCGCCGCCGCGCCTCGGCTGTGACGCGCTCCATGTCCAGCAGCTGCGCGCTGCGGTAGAGCAGCGAGGGCAGCAGAATCAGCGCGACGTCGCCGGTCATCGCCGCGATAACGGCGTCCTCGTCGATCATCCTTCCGTCAGGGCTGAGCACGACCTTCACCGCGTCTGCGGGGCTGTAGCCCTTCAGCATAACCTGGCTGTCAACCGCGTAGCGGTCGGTTGGGAAGTTGAGATCGTCCACGAGGATCTTATAACGCTCTTTCGTGGGATGATAAAATGTCGCTATTGCCTGGTGAATATTGATCGTCGTGCTGTTTGTGACCGTAACCTCTTCGGGTTCGGCGTTGATTAAGCGGGCCAGCCGCGCGCCCAGTATGGACGGATAGAGGAAATATTTGCCTTCGCGCACGTTCCAGATGTCGATGCCGTCAGTCTTCCATACCTCGAGCACGTCCAAGATCGCCGCCTCCGCGTCCTTCGAGCAGACACCCAGCGAGTTGCCGTCCATGTATATCTGGCCCTCGCGGACATAGAAGCGCTCGCGCATCCCGCGCAGGGGGTCTTTCGCGTCCAAGCCTCTTGCAAAATTTACGCCCGGTTCGAACTCATACGTCATTGCAATCAATCCTCCTCATAGCTGATATTCATTTTCACGCTGCCGGAGCGGTGCCGCAGCAGCGCGTAAAGTATTGCCGCGCTCAGCAGGCCGATATTCGCCAGCAAGATGGGTTTGGACAGCAGCATTGCGTTATAGTAGACCTGAATGGCCAGCACGACCGTGGCGACGCCGCACAGAAACGTCAGCGTCCCCTGCCCGCATTTGAAAGGCGACCGGTTCCACTCGTCCGGGAACAGCTTCGGGAGGCGTATTGTAGCGACGGAGGTGATCATCATACAGAGATACATGCACACCAAAACGCTGTTCGTGATCTTGTCCATGTCAATTCCCAGCAGAATGGGGATGATCGTCAATACATAGTATATACCAATAAGGATGACCGGCGTCTTGTATTTGGGGTGCAGATAGCCCAGCTTTTGCGGGAACCAGCCGTCGTCGCACGCCTGCAGCAGCGGCTTTGTGACCCAGGCGATCGTCGCGTTGAGGCTCGTCGCGAGCGCGCCCAGCGCGCCGCCGATGATGAAGACGAGATACATCGGGCGGCTTAAGATAGTCTCCGCCACCTTCGCGAGGTTTTGGCCCGCGACCTCCTCAAGCGGCAGCACGCCTGCCGCGACCGAGGCGACGAACGCATAGACTATCGCTACGAACATCGTCGCCGAGATCAGGACGAACGGGATATCGGTTTTCGGGTTCTTGCACTCGCCGCTGAGCTGGAAGATGGAGTTCGCCCCGAACGTCGCGAAGGTCATGAAAGCCGACGCCGCGAGGAAACCGCCCGCCCCGTGCGTGAACATACCGGGCCGGGTGAAGTAGCCCGGCTGTACCTGCGGCATCCCGTACACGATGAACGCGCCGAGCGCAAGGCAGAGCACGATCACCATGGCGTTCTGAATAGACGCCATGAATTTGGTCGGGAAGATATTCAAGCCGAAAAAGAATGTGGCCACGAGCAACGAAACGACGAGGTTGTTTGCCCCGGGGACAAGAGAGATAAAATAGCTTGTGAAGGACAGCGTATAGACGGCCATCTGGAGATTGCGCACCAGATAGATAGCGATGTAGATGCCCGCAAATTTCTCGCCGCACAGCACCGCCGCCTGCGTGTACTCGCCGCCGCGCAGGCGGACGCAGCTGCTGATGAATATCCAGGGAATGCTGAGCAGGATGACCCAAACCGCGGACAGCGCCATTGCGAGATTCACCGAGCGCCCGGTCATGGCGATGCCGTAGCCCACCAGCGCCATTATTCCCGCGCCGATCACCTGCCCGATGGCAATGCCAAACAGTTCTTTCTTGCCGAGCTCTCTTCGTAACTGTGTCGTTGACATAGTATCCCTCCTTTACATGTGTTGCTCAACCTTGCCGCGAGCGCGGCCTTCGGCTTGCATGTCCCCCCCTTCGCATCTCTTTGCCGGAAATAATAGCAAGCTCGGCGCGAGCTGCAATAATATTCGCAACATTCCAAACATGTTTAAGCCGACGCGCGTTCGGGGAAAAATTCTTTACATACAAAAAAATATCGCCTAAAACATTTACACCCGCCGTATAATGCGCAGCGGGTGTAAAAATTCTCGGAAAATATTTTTTTATCGTGAGTGTGGGCGGTTTGCCGTCAGCGTACTTGGATTAAGATGGGCCCGTTTGACGCGACGTCGCCTCCGTTTTCGCCTTTGATGCCCGTGGCGCTGCTTCTCTCCCGGAGGATCGAGTAGAGCTTGGCGTTGTCGAAGGCGCTCACGGTGCTGCCGCCCACGAAGCCGATGAAGACGGCTTTTGCGGGTGATTCCCGGATTGTTATCGGGCCGAATGAATTGTCGATGGATTTGGCCGAGTATCGGTCGAGCGAGGCGGCCAGCGGGCTGTTTCGATTCGCGCTCGCCACGTTCGGCAGATATTTGTGAGTGTCGGCGTAGTAGGCGATGTAGGCGGATTTCATCATTTTGAGGTGATGGGCGAGTCTCTGCGCCTCCGCGTCTTCGTGCGGCGTGCGCAGCGACACGAGGAGCAAGCCCGATAAAATGGCGATGAGGATGATGACGATCAAAACCTCGACCAGAGAAAAAGCCTGCTTCTTGATTGCCTTTTTCCATCCGTTCCGCATCCGCATGCCGCAACACCTTCCAACTATAAATTCGAATTATATTATATATTGGCGGGAGGCTCATGAACAATGAGTCAAAAGAATCATGTTTGCGGGAATTAACACGATGAAAACGCCCCCGTCCGGTGCTCTCTTTCGAAGTGAAGAGTGTTTTGTTGCGCGGCGAAAGGTAAATTGTTAAGGCGAAGCAGGGGGCCGAGGGCGTTAATCATATGCGGCGCATCCTGTGTCGATGGTACCCCCGAAGCGCCGTTTTTGTCCAGCCGGCTCCGTTCGCGGAGGGTGGCCGCACCCTGCTTATCGCTTAAAGGCGCGGCCAAAAATAATTATCGCGAACTTCGCAAAAGACGCCCTTATAACCTCCGCGTCCGTTCGCAAAAAAATGCCTTGAAATTGCGAAGTTATATTTCGATTTCTCCGTTGCGCCGTTTCTCGTCGAACTCTTTCACGAGTCCGCGAACGACCTTCGACAGCAGCAAAAGTCCGATGAGGTTTGGGATTGCCATCAAGCCGTTGAGCGTGTCCGCGAGATCCCAGAGGTTCGCGAGGAACGCGTCGCCTCCCGTACCCAGGAGCTGCCCGCCCGCCGCACCGAGGAGGATAAGGCATATCCATATCAGCTTCATCACAGGCTTAAAGCGCACGCCGAACAGATAGGTGGCCGCGGTCTCCGCGTACCAGTACCAACCGAGAATAGTAGTGAACGCAAACAGCGAGAGTCCGACCGAGAGGATGTATTTGCCCGAGGGGCCGATTCCGGTCTCGAACGCCCGCAGCGAGAGCTGCGCGCCGGTCAGCTCGGGGCTGCCCGTCAGCGTGCCCGTGCAGATGATGACCAGCGCGGTCATCGAGCAGATGATCATGGTGTCCGTGAAGACCTCGAAAAGGCCGTAAAGCCCCTGCCGCACGGGATGATCGACGTTCGCGGTCGCGTGAACCATCGGCGCGGAGCCGAGCCCGGCCTCGTTGGAGAAGACGCCGCGGGCGATGCCCTTCGATACCGCCAGCTTAACCGACCATCCCGCAATCGCGCCCGGCATCGCCATTGGGTCGCTGAACGCGCAGCGCACCGCCCATGCGATAGCGCCCGGTATGGCGCTTGCGTTGAGGGTGAGGACGATGATCGACCCCACGATGTAGAAGACCGCCATGAACGGCACGAGGAGCGTCGTCACGGCGGCTAGGTTCTTGAGTCCGCCGATGATCACAAGCGCGACCAGAATGGCCAGCGCGATGCCGCTCGTCATGTGCCCTATGCCAAAGCCGATGTCCAGCGCCTCCGCGGTGGAGTTCGCCTGAACCGCCGCCCCGATGCCGAATGACGCCAGCACTGTGAACACCGCGAACATCACCGCGAGCCACTTATGCCCCGTGCCGTGCTCGAGGATGTACATGGTCCCGCCGCGCCAGTCTCCGGCTTCGTCCTTCTTGCGGAAGTGAACGGCCAGCACGACCTCGCAGAACTTGGTGGTCATGCCGAAGACCGCCGAGAAGATCATCCAGACGAGCGCGCCCGGGCCGCCGAGGTGGAGCGCCGTCGCCACGCCCGCGATGTTGCCGGTGCCGACCGTCGCCGCCATTGCCGTAGCCATCGCCGAGAACGAAGAGATCGAACGGTCTCCCGCTTCTTTTTGCCTTTTCTTGCGCCCGAAAACCTCTTTCCATACAATGCCGAAGTATTTCGCCTGAGGACAGCCCAGCGAAAAAGTTAAATAAATACCCGTTCCCACAAACAAGACCAACATGGGCGGGCCCCAGACGAAGCTGTTTACCACCGCATTGATCCGCATGATTACATCCATATTTGCATACCCCCCTTTGGCGCTAGAATACGGTCAGATATTGCGCGCGGAACTCGTTGAAGTCCATCCGCACCGAACCGGCCATCAAAAGGCGTCCGTCCGCCGTGTAAGACGGCATGACCTCAAGCCCCATGGCTTCGGCGGCGCGGTCGTTCCGTGCCAGCGTATCCTCGTATTCGCGCGATTCGACGCTTGCGCGCAGTGCCTTCGCGTCCAGCCCAAGCTCAGCGCCCAGCCGCGTTACCTCGTCAATTGTGGAGATGTTGACGCGCTCGCGGTAATAAGCGGCGAAGAACCGCTCGATATAATCCTCCGTCTTGCCCTGAGTGCGCGCGAACTCCAGCCCCAGGAGCGCGTTGCGCGAGCTTGCCGAGAACGCGTTAGGCTCGTCGCTGAACGCGCGGCAAGCGCCCGCGAGCTCGCGCAGCTTGTCAATGCGCGCCTTCTGGCGTTCCGGCGCGACGGGGCTGCCCTCCGGCGGCAGATCGGGGTTAAGCTCCCACGGAATCCATTCGCTCTCAACCGGGCGTTCCTTTTGCATCTCAAGCCAAAAACCTCGTCCCAGATAGCAGTAGGGACATATGAGGTCGAAATAAACAATCACCTTTGACATAAACCTTTGCCTCCCTTGATTTGGTGTCACGTGTCAATGCACGACACGATAGATGAGTATAACGCTGTTTTTACCGCGACATAAAGCCGGTAATGCGTGTTTTTTTCGACCGGTGTTTCTGTTATTATTAGCCAAGCGGTTCGTGAAGGCGGGATACCTTTTGCCGTCACGACAAAAACCGACCCATTCTACGGTGAGTCGAACATGAAGGTGTTGCTAGAGTCGATCAGGCAAGCTGATGAGGGTAAATTGACGGCGCATGAGTTGATTGCTGCGGAGGAGTAAATATGTCTGAAAATAAGCTTTTCCGAATTATTTCTGAAACGTAACGACACATCGAGCAAGCAGGTTTCTTGATGGGAAAACCCGTACAAACCCCAAAAACGCTGTTTTTCACAAAGTCGCTGAATATTCCGTAAGCCGTGATATAATCGCTATCGACAGACCTGCCGGAAGCAGATGGAGCCGGAGAGTAGGTTTTCCCCTCGGAGGGAGGTGAACGTGATGTCGGACGGCAAAATGCCAAATGACTCCGGGCTCCTGCCGGATAAAGAAGAGGAACGAGGCTTACTCACCAGGGTAACCGCCCTCGTTCCTCTATTCAGTCTGATCATCCAGATTCTTGAGTTAGTGCTCAAGATTCTCAAGGTGATCAACTGAGCTATTCTGGCAGGTATTCTACCACAAAGACGCCCCACTGTCATGGGCGTCTTTCTTTACACCCGCCCGCCGTTACCCGGTTTATAAATTATCCTCTGGTTCGAGCTTCCGCGGAATGGGGTCTCAAGAGAGCGGAGGGACGCGTCGAAGCGTCCGTCTACGAGCGCGTCCGCTTCGGCGAGCAGCGCCAGCTCGTCGGCGTCCGCGCGGGAACGCAGCTCTTCGATGGTGTAGCCTGTGTATATCCAGAGGCTCAGCCCGAGCGCGCGGGCTTCTCGAGCGAAGGGCAGCAGCTCGCGCGCGTGGAGGAAGGGTTCGCCGCCCGAGATCGTGACGCCCGTCAGCAGGGAATTGCGTTCGAGGCTGGCGGTCAGCTCGCGGGTCAGCGCGTCCGTGGCCAGCTCACGCCCGCCCGCGGGGGCGTGCGTCGCGGGGCTGTGACAGCCGGGGCAGGCGTGCGGGCATCCCTGCGTGAAGACCACGAAGCGGATGCCCGGGCCGTCTACGATCGACTCATGGACGACGGCCTGCACTCTCACGAGAGGCCGTGCTTCTTGCGGTCGCGCTCCTCCGCGCGTTTTGCGTTGTTGAAGCGTTCGACCGTACCGACGAGGTAGCCGGTGATGCGGCGTATGCGCTGGAAATCCTGCCCGCCGTCGCCCTCAGCGCGCCCGCACTTCGGGCACGTGTCGCCGATTATGCCGCTGAAGCCGCAGACGGGGTCGCGGTCGACGGGGTGGTTGATCGAGCCGTAGCCGACGCCCGAGCGCGCCATGTGGCGCACTACCGACTCGAACGCCTCGAGGTTCTGCGACGGATCGCCGTCGAGCTCGACGTAGGTAATGTGTCCCGCGTTGGTAAGCTCATGGTACGGCGCTTCGATCGATATCTTCTCCGCCGCGCTGATCTGGTGATAGACGGGTACGTGGAAGCTGTTGGTGTAGTACGCCCGGTCGGTGACGCCCGGGATCTCTCCGAATTCCTCGGCGTCGATGCGGACGAAGCGCCCGGACAGGCCTTCAGCGGGCGTGGCGAGCAGCGTGAAATTCAGCCCGCGCGCGGAGGCTTCGCGATCAACGCGCTCGCGCATGAAGCGCACGATGTCCAGTCCCAGCGCGCGCGCGGCTTCGCTCTCGCCGTGATGCGCGCCCGTAAGGGATTTCAGCGTCTCCGCCAGACCGATGAAGCCTACCGACAGACTGCCGTGCCGAAGCACCTCGCCCACCGTGTCGCCCCAGTCGAGATTCTCGCTGTCCAGCCAAACTCCCTGTCCCATCAGGAAAGGGTAGTTGTACACGTGGCGTCCGCACTGAATCTGAAATCGGTGCAGAAGCTGGTTGATGACGAGCGACATCTTGCGGTCCAGGTCGGTGAAGAAGTTCGCCGCGCTGCCGCGTGATTTGATCGCGAGGCGCGGAAGGTTGATCGTCGTGAAGCTCAGGTTGCCGCGCCCGTTGCTGATCTCGCGGGCGTCGTCGTACACGTTGCCGAGCACGCGCGTGCGGCAGCCCATGTAGGCTACCTCGGTCTCGGGTTTGCCCGGTTTGATGTAGCGCGCGTTGAAGGGCGCGTCCATGAAGGCGAAGTTGGGGAACAGGCGCTTCGCCGACACGCGGCAGGCGAGTTGAAAGATGTCATAGTTGGGGTCGCCGGGATTGAAGTTGACGCCTTCTTTGACCCGGAATATCTGTATGGGGAAGATCGGCGTCTCGCCGCCGCCCAGACCCGCCTCCGTCGCCAGCAGCACCGAACGCATGGCCATGCGGCCCTCGGGCGAGGTGTCCGTGCCGTAGTTGATCGACGAGAATGGCGTCTGCGCGCCCGCGCGCGAGTGCATGGTGTTGAGGTTGTGGATGAGCGCCTCCATTGCCTGGTAAGTCGCGCGCTCCGTCGCCTGCGCGGCGCGCCGCGAGGCGAACTCCTGCGCCTCGCGGCAGACGTCCGGGTCGAAGCCCGCGCCGGTCAGCGCGGCCATCTCCTCGTCGGGGTACGCGCCGCCCGAAAGCGCCGGCACAACGCCGCGCGCGGTGAGCGAGTCCAACACCTCGCGGAGGTTTTCTTCGCGTCCCGGCTCGCCGAGCAGTTCGAACGCGGTCAGCAGCATTTCACGGTAACGCTTGGCGAAGGTCTTCGCTACGCCCTGCGCCATGCCGCGGTCGAAGTTGACGATGCTCTGTCCGCCGTGTTGGTCGTTCTGGTTGCTCTGGATGGCGATACAGGCGAGCGCGGAGTACGAGGCGATGTCGTTCGGCTCGCGCAGCACGCCGTGCCCGGTGGAGAAGCCGCCATCGAAGAGCTTGAGAATGTCTATTTGGCAGCAGGTCGTCGTCAGCGCGTAGAAGTCGAGGTCGTGGATGTGGATATCGCCTGCTTTGTGCGCGGCGGAAAACAGCGGGTCGATGACGAACATCTCGTAGAAGCGTTTCGCGCCCTCCGAGCCGTATTTGAGCATCGTGCCCATCGGCGTGTCCGTGTCGATGTTGGCGTTCTCGCGCTTGATGTCGCAGTCTACGGCGCTCTTGAACGCGATCTCCTCGTAAGTTTTCATCAGGCCTGTGTTCATCTCGCGGATGCGGCTTCGTTCCGCTCGGTAGCGCATATACGCGCGCGCTGTGGTGATGAAGCCGCAGTCGATCAGCGCCGCCTCCGCCACGTCTTGAATCTGTTCGACGGAAGGCGAGATCAGCCCCGTGCTCTCCAGCCGTTCTTCCACGACGCGCGAAACGCGCGCGGCTGCGGACTCACCCTCCGCGCCTTCGGGACTCGGGTTAGTCTCTCCCGTCGCCGCGAACGCCTTTCCGATTGCGACAGCGATCTTCGCTCTGTCATACTCCACATGTCTTCCGTCTCTCTTGCGAATCGTCCTGATCATAATGTTCTCCCCCTGCTATAAACAAAAAAAGACGCCCTTTTCCAAGGATCGCCCACGCATATTCCTGTCGCACGCATTCAACTATATCGGGAACGTCCAAGATGTCAACACAAAAAGCTCCACGATAAGAATACAACGGTAAGTCTGCGCACTGCCGTAAATCACGCAAAGAAAATAAAGAATCATCACAATTTGTTTTAGTCGCGAGAGCTAATTTTTCGTAACACGAGCGCGCGGGAAAAATATTTTATTTGCTCTGAGCCAAAAATGCCGAGGTGAATAATGATAGGGCATTGCATTAAAACATTTTGCTATGCTGTGCTTCCGAACTTGTTTCCAAAAAGGGGGCATGGCTGAACACCAACTACAGTGGTTGACGCGATAGCATGAGGTGTGTTGTCCGGGTTCTGAGAGAAAGAGGAGGTTTATTAAGAGTATGAAACGCAAGAGCAGCAGAATTTTTGTGAAGATGATTATTATGACGGTGATGGCGCTCGCGGTCGTTTCGGTTGGCAGCGCGGCGCTCGCGACTGTTTCCCTGCAATTTGCGCCGGACGAAGAGCAGCCGGTCGGCGCGGCAAACAACGGTGAGCTTACGATCACGAAAGACTTCGCGAAAGACTTACTGGGCCAGCGGAGGTTCGCTGCCACTACGTACTATACCCTTCCCGGAGACGAGATTGGGAAGGCTCGGATACAGTTCAAGGTCAAGGGGGGATTTACACTCCTTGGCCAAGAGCGGGAAGCGTATGTGGTTCCCAAAATAGAAGCCTGGGAAGATATCCGTGACATTGTGCAGTTGAAGACATGGAGGGCCGAATACGATCACAAAGATAAGATGGTCGTCCTTACTTCGATGAAACCGACGGCTCAGATGCCGGAGGGCGAAAAGAGTTTTTATGTTATGTTGGTTGATACGCGTTCAACATTGCCTGACGCAGTCGTTATTGCCGACGCAATTCTTAACACCGTAGAAATCGAAGTGAACAAGCAAAACGTCAGCCTTCCCCTTAGTGTGGACGACGTCCAGGTTAATATCGGAGAGAATTACCGGGGAGAACACGCGAAGACGAGAGAATTCACCTCAAACGGAAAAGTCGTGGGGGCTTTCGAAGGCGAGCTGCTCTTTACCGCAAGCGACCCGATCGCGTTGTCCGCGGAACCGCGTCAACTGTGGAAAGACACCGACCTGACGGCGGCGCTCGGCAAATTGTTGGACGTGTCGGGTACCCATTCGTGCATGTTCTTCCGTTCAGAAACCGAAAGCATGAGGGGGACGGCTCACAAAACCGAAATTTCCGTAGTTCTTGCCAAGGATAACGCCCTTCGGATACTGAGCGACGGCAAAGCCAAGGTTGCGGGCGCTCGCGGCGGAGACACGATTGCCAAGTTCAAGGTCACGGTGGCTGATCCCTCTCACGGCGGCAGCGGCGGCGGGGGATGTGACGTCGGCGCGGGCATTTGTTTTGCGGGGCTTCTCGTCTTGGCGGGTCTTGCCCTGACGCGCAAACGCACACGCACGTAGAAAACGACGCAACGAATCGCGAGAGAGGGCGCGCTCATACGGGCCGCCTTCTCCGGTTTTCACTTCACGCAGCCGCGCGCTGTTCATCACGAGCATAAACCACGCATGAAAATCATCTGACACAGAACGCGAGATCAATGATATGCTAAGAGCCAAATGTAAGACGGCTGCTTGCCGAGAAGGAGTGTCCGTAGGATGAAGATTATGCATTACGTGGATGCTGACAACGTTTCATTTCGCATTCCATGGATTGATCTGATGAAAGAGCTCTCTCGGCGCGGCATCGAGCAGGCGTTGCTCTGCCGAAAGGGCGGCGACTTGTCGCTTTTGGCGACCGAGAGCGGGGTGCAGACGCGTTTCTTCCAGTCGTTCATATCCTGTTTTCCGCCAGCGAGCCTGCATTATCCGGGGAAAGTGCGCTCTATCGCGCCCGACCTCGTTCATACAAGGTTATCGAACGCCGCGAACATCGCCGGGTTCTGGGGCAAACGCTTGAATATCCCGACGGTCGCCATGATCGATCTAAACTGCAAGATCAAATACTTCCGCCGCGCCGACCGCTATATGTCGTGCTCTCGATGGGTGAAGGACTACATGGTCGCGCAGGGCATGGATCCGTCGCTCGTGGACGTCGTCTATAACTCAGTTGATACGGAAAGATATCACCGCGGCTCGTCGGCTCTGGAAGCTCGGTCGAAATTTCGCGAGGCTCACGGCATTGGTTCGGACGATAAAGTATTCATCGGCGCCGGAAGACTCGATCCTGTTAAGGGGTTCGACGTGCTGTTGCGCGCGTTTGCGTTGCTGGCGAGGGAAGAACCGCGCGCGCGGCTGCTCCTGGCGGGGGAGGGGCCGTCGCGGGACAGGTACGCCGCGATGATAGGCGAGCTTGGGATCGCGGACAGAACCGTGTTGTCCGACGGTTTTGTGACCGACATACGCCCATGGCTGTGGGGCGCGGATTTCTTCGTGATGCCGTCATTCAACGAGCCGTTTGGCATAATCACTTTGGAAGCGATGGCGTCGGGGTTGCCTGTGATCGTGACCGACCGGGGCGGCCCGCCGGAGTTTATCACCGACGGACGCGAAGGGTTTGTCGTGCCCACCCGCGACGAGGCGGCGACCGCGGACGCGATGCGCCGCATGATGCTGACGGACGACGCCGGCCTCGCCCAAATGCTCGCAAACGCGCAAGAGAGACTGACATTCTTCACCAGCGCCGCGCTCGCCGACCGCCAGATCGCCATCTACGAGCGCGTACTGGAAGAGCACAGGCACAAGCAAGGCGTAAAGCAGACGAAATATTCACCCTAGACAGATACAAAAACGCTATTGAAAATGCCTATGGGATACGATAAGCTACGCGCACAATCCTCTGGGAGTGATCCGACGTGACAGTTGAAGAACGCACCGAAATGCTGGCGCTCATGCAAGAAGCGATCCAACCGATCAATATTCGCTTGGACAGTATCGAGTCAAAACAAGACGCGATGCAGAATGATATTGTCGTCCTCAACACCAAGACAGACGCGATGCAGAATGATATCGCCGTCCTCAACACCAAGACGGACGCGATGAATGGACGAATCAGGTCATTAGAACTCACGATCGAAAACGAGACTAATAAAAATATTCGCAAGGTTGCGGAGGGACACTTGGATCTCAGCCGTAAGCTGGACAAGGTTCTTGACTTTGATAGGCGGGTTGAAAAACTGGAGGATGAAATGGTCGCAATGCAGGCTTTTTTGCATAATAATGTGATAAACGCAAAAAAACCGTGCAGCTATCCGCGGTCGTATAGTTAGCAAAATTATCCGAACTATTTATTCACGATCATTTGCGACTCCTGTTTCAGAAGCTTGCGCTTTCTTCCAAACAGGAATATAATATCCCCTGCTGTTCGAGAAACAGCGTTAAGGTAGTCATATCATCCGCCTTGCGCGCGGGTTATAGCTTCGAGCATAGGAGGTGCAACCATAGCGATGAAAAAAAACATCCATCCGAAATACGAGCAGTGCACGGTTACCTGTTCCTGCGGCAACTCGTTCGTCACCCGCTCTACACAGCCGGATATGAAGGTAGCTGTCTGCAACGCGTGCCACCCGTTCTACACGGGTAAGAAGGGGCGCGTGGTTGAGGCTGGCCGCCTTGAGAAATTCCGCCAGAAGTACGCGGGCGTCAATTACGGCCAGAGGGACACGGACGCGACCGCAGAATAGCACGCTTGGCGCAAACATATCGATTCGACCGCATCCCTTATGTCCGTTTATACAGATATAGGGGATTTTTGTTTACTACGGAGGTTCTCTTATGTCCTGTTCCGTCCATCTGATTGCGCATACGGCAGATCCCGCGCGGGTAGTGGCCGCGGCGGCAAGGTTGTGCTACAGCCCGTCGCGGGCGTCCGAGCTCTTCGACGGGCTTGACTCTGACAAGACCGCGGGGTTTTTGCGCAAGCTGCGCTCGGTCGGACACCTTTCGCCTTTCGAGCACGCTTCTTTCACCTTCGCGGCGGACGGCCTGAGCCGTGTGGCGTCGCACCAGCTTGTACGGCATCGGCTGGCCAGTTATTCGCAGCAGAGCCAGCGCTATGTGACGATGGGCGATCCGCGCGCGGTCTGTCCTCCGTCTGTGGAGGGCGTCCCTGAGGCGCTTGCGCTCTGGGACGAGCAGGTCCGAGCGTCATTCGGCACCTACGAAAAGCTGGTCGCGCTCGGCGTCCCGAAGGAGGACGCGCGCTTTATCCTGCCGCATGGCTGGGAGACGAGCCTGGTAATGACGATGAACGCGCGCGAGCTGCACCACTTTTTCGCGTTGCGCCTTTGCCGGCGCGCGCAATGGGAGATTCGGGGGCTTGCCCGCCGGATGCTGGCGTTGGTCCGTGAGGCCGCGCCGGAGCTGTTCGACACGGCGGGACCTTCGTGCGTCGTCGGCGGGGTATGCTCGGAACAGCACTCCTGCGGCGAGCCTTACGCAAGCGTCGAAGCGCTGCTCCGCGAAGAGGGTATTTAGCATGATTACGAGGCTTGCATGAATATCATAAAAAAATATATTAATCACGGCGTTGCATGGTTCGCCCTCTTGGCGGCGGACGCCTCGGGCGGTGAGGAGCCGCGCGTTATCCCCGTCGGAGGGCAGGCTGTGATCGAGGGTGTCCTGATGAAGGGGCCCGAACACTGGGGCCTCGCCGTGCGCGAGCCGTCCGGGACGATCTGGACGAAGGCGTGGCTGGGATCGGATTGGCTGAAGAAAAAGCCGTGGACAATCCCCGTGCTGCGGGGCTTCGCGTCGATGATCGAAATGATGCGTATCGGCATGAGAGCGCTCTCGCTCTCCGCCGAGCGGGCGCTGGGCGAGGAGGAGGAACCGTTTACGTGGAAGGAGTTCGCCGTGGCGGTCTTCTTCGCGGTGCTGATGGTGGGCGCGTTGTTCATAGCGTTGCCTGTCTGGCTCTCCGACAAGCTTACGGCGGTATTGGGCGCGTCCTACGCGGTAAAAAACGTCGTCGAGGGCGTCGCGCGCGCAGCGGTTTTCGTCGGCTATGTCGTGTTGGTCAGCTTCCTGCGGGACATACGCAGGGTGTTTTCGTATCACGGCGCTGAACACAAGACGATCAACGCTTACGAGTCGCGGAAACCCATGACGGTCGAGGAAGTGGCGCGGTGCTCGCGCATTCACCGGAGGTGCGGCACTTCGTTTATGCTGGTTGTTGTCGCGGTCAGCATCGTGGTGTTCTCGTTCTTCGGCGAGGGGGCCGTGTGGCAGCGCGCGGCGGCGCGCATCGTACTGCTGCCGCTGGTCGTCGGTCTGTCGTACGAAGTAATCAGGGGCGCCGCTATGTCGGACACGTGGGGAAAGGCGCTCATTTGGCCCGCGCTGTCGCTGCAGTACGTAACAACCCGAGAGCCGGATGAGACGATGCTCGAGGTGGCGATCAAAGCGCTGGAGGTTGCGCTCGACCCCGCGGCGGAGTTGAGTAAGCTTGAAAAACCGGATGAGGTGAAGTCTGATGGAGCTGTGGAATAAACTCGAAGAAGTGGAAAAAACGTATAAAGAAGTCGAGTCCCGTATGGCGGAGCCCGGCGTGGCCTCGAACCAGGCCGAAATGCAGGCGCTGGGGCGCAAGCATGTCGAGCTGGAGCCGCTTGTGAACACGTATCACGAGTACAAACGCGTCTGGCGTGAGGCCGGGGACGCGCGCGAAATACTCTCCTCCGAGACGGACGAGGAATTGCGCGCGATGGCGCGTGAGGAACTGGACACGCTCGAAGCGCGCCTCCCGAAATTAGAGAAGGAGATACACCTGCTGCTGCTGCCCAAGGACGAAAACGACGACCGCAACGTGGTCATCGAAATACGCGGCGGCACGGGCGGTGAGGAGGCGGCGCTCTTCGCGGCGAACCTCTTCCGCATGTACGCGCGATTCGCCGAGCGCGAGGGTTGGCGCGTGGAAATTCTGGACGCGAGCGAGACGGGCATCGGCGGCTACAAGGAGATCGTCTTCCGCATCGAGGCGCGGGGCGCTTACAGCCGTTTCAAGTTCGAGAGCGGCGTTCACCGCGTACAGCGCGTTCCCGTCACCGAGGCGGGCGGCCGCGTTCATACCTCCGCGGCGACGGTGGCGGTGCTGCCGGAGGCGGAGGACGTTGATGTTGAAATTCGCACGGAAGATCTTAAGATCGACACCTATCGCGCAAGCGGCGCGGGCGGGCAGCACGTCAACATGACGGACTCCGCCGTGCGCATCACCCATCTTCCGACGGGCGTGGTCGTGACATGTCAGGACGAGCGCTCCCAAATCAAAAACCGCGCCAGAGCAATGCAGCTCCTGCGCACCAGGCTCTATGACGCCATGATACGAAAACGGCAGGATGAAATGGCTGCGGAGCGCAAGGGGCAAGTTGGCTCCGGCGACCGCTCCGAACGCGTCCGCACGTATAATTTCCCCCAGAACCGCGTCACCGATCACCGTATCGGGCTTACGCTTCACAAGCTGGATCAGGTGATGGAGGGCGACCTCTACGAGTTGACTGATGCTCTCACCATTGCCGATCAAGCCGAACGCATGAAAAATTATGCGGCCTGAGGTCCACATCGGTCCTCTGCGCGACGCCGTCCGGAAGGCGATCAGTCCGGGCGGATCTCCGTCAGCGCTCTTCGAGGCGGATCAAATTATGAGCCACGTCCTCAAGAGAACGCGCGCGAACCTGCACGCGCACCCCGAGGATCGCGTCTCGGACAGCGACGCCGAGGAAATTTCAGCGCTCGCGCGCAGGCGAGGCGAGGGAGAGCCCCTCGCATACATTTTGGGCAGCGCGCACTTCTTCGGGCGGCTGTTCATGGTGGATCCCCGCGTTCTTATCCCGCGCACCGAGACCGAATCGCTCGCGCGTTGGGCGTGCGCATACGCGAAAGCGCTCCCGGAGGCGGGCGTTTTCGCCGACTGGTGTACGGGAAGCGGCTGCATCGCGGTGACATTTCTGATCGATAACCCGGGCTGGCGAGGCTATGCCGTCGACTCCGGCGAAGACGCGCTGGATGTCGCCCGCCGAAACGCCGAGGGCGCGGGCGTGACGGATCGCCTTACTTTCATTCACTGCGCAAACCCCGCGGAAGCCGCGGACGTTATTCCGCTCCACTCCCTCGATATCCTCGTCGCCAACCCTCCTTACGTTCGCAAAGCTGTGATTGCCGAACTGGAAGCGCAAGTGCGCGCTTACGAGCCGCACGAAGCGCTGGACGGAGGCTATGACGGCTCAGACGTCTATCGCCTGCTGCTCGGAGAGACGCCGCGCTTCATGAAGGCGGGGGCTAAGATGGTCTTCGAAACCGCCGGAGAGGAACAGATCAAAGCGCTGGCGGCGGAAGAATGGAGCGGCATACGCTACGATGATTGTTTCAAGGACGAGTTCGGAATTTACAGATTTATGGTCTGGCGCGCGGATGAATGAGAGGATAAAATAGCAATGCCCGAATATATTACATGTATGGGCAGCGATATAGAATAAATACGGAGGAAGGTATGAGAATGGAAAAAAGGGGACTCGTTATAATTGGCGGCGGCCCGGCCGGACTTTCCGCCGCGATTTACGGACGCAGAGCGGGACTCGACGTTCTTGTGATCGAAAAAGGCTTGTTTGGCGGGCAGATCAATATCACTTCGGAGATCGAAAACTTCCCCGGCGTCGAGCACGCCGAGGGCATGGAGCTTGCGGAACGCTTCCGCAAGCACGCGGAGGTCTTCAAGCCCGAGTTCCGCGACTGCCGCGTGGAGGGACTCGTCGTCGATAACGGCTGTAAGATCCTTAAGACGGACAAGGGCGACGTCGAGGCGGAAGCGATCATCATCGCCTCGGGCGCGTCGTTCCGCCACACCGGCTGCCGCGGCGAGGAAGAGTTCGCCGGGCGCGGCGTCAGCTACTGCGCGGTCTGCGACGGCGCGTTTTTCGAGGACGAGGTTGTGGCTGTAATCGGCGGCGGCAACACAGCGGTCGAAGAAGCGTCCTACCTCACGCAGTTCGCGTCCAAGGTCTATATCATTCACCGCCGCGACGAGTTCCGCGCGGACCGCGCCGTTATCGAGCGCGCGCTGGCGAACCCGAAGATCGTGCCTGTGTGGGACACCGTGGTTGATGAGATCGCCGGGAGCGACATGGTCGAAAAGGCAGTGACGCGCAACGTCAAGACCGGCGAGACAGGCGAGCTGTCCGTGGCGGGCGTGTTCGTATTTGTGGGCACCGAGCCGAACGTCGATTTCCTTGAGGACAAACAGCTTGAGCGCAACGGCAAATGGATCGTCACCAATGATCACATGGAGACGTCTGTGGAAGGCGTTTTCGCGGCCGGCGACGTGCGCGACAAATTCCTGCGCCAGGTGGTCACCGCGGCGGCGGACGGCGCGATCGCCGCGATGGCCTCCTACGAGTACATCACAGCCCAGTTATACCTGCAAAATATTCTCTTCGAGCCTGAGAAGGCCGTGGCGGTTTTCTCCTCCAGCATCGACGGCAAACACATCGCGCTGATGAACGAAGTCGAAAAATGGTCGGACGAGAACGGCGCCAAAATCGTCCGGATCGACGGCTACCGTAACATCCGTATGCGTCAGAAGCTTGGCGTGAGGGAGATGCCATCGATCATCGAACTCGCTAAGGGCAACAAGATTCGCGAGCGCGTGATCGATTCTCTTTCGGATGTCGAGGAGTTTTGCGGGGAGTAACTGATTTGCGATATAATAAGAGCCGAGCAAAAAGGTCGCGGCGCTCTCCCGAGCGCCATGATCCCTTCTTATTTTCTTCGGAGGTGCGAACCCATGATCATCACGGTTACCCCTAACCCGGCCATGGACGAAGGCTATACGGTTTCGGAGCTGCGCCCCGGGCGTTGGTTTCGGGCCAAAGACGTCAACCGCTCGCCGGGCGGCAGGGGCATCAACGCCTCGATTGTCCTTAAGCAGCTCGGTTACGACTCCGTAGCGACGGGTTTTTTGGCGGGTTTTTCCGGCGCTTACATTCGCAACAACATGCTGGAGCGAGGTATCTCCACAAATTTCGTCAACATCAAGGGCGAAAACCGGACCAACACATATATTTTTGAAGAGCTCGGGGGGCTCGAGACAGCGGTCACTGACGTAGGGCCGACGGTCTACGAGGATGCCCAAAAACGCCTGATGTGGAACCTTGACCGCCTGCTTCCGCGGGCGACGGCAGTCCTGATGGGGGGATCCCTGCCGCCGGGCGTGCCTGTCGGCTTCTTCAAGGACGTCATCAACCGAGTGAAGCGCAAGAACATCCCGATCTACATCGATGCCTTCGGCAAGGCGCTCGACCTTGCGATAGAGGCGTTGCCGACGGTCGTCAAGATCGACCACCGCTTTATGAACACCATTCGCGGCGTCGACCTCTCCACGCTCGATCACCTGATCGAGATATCCCAAAAAATCTTCGACGAAGGCGTGGATTGGGTGATTACGTCATATTTTAACCACTCGAACGTTTTTTGCACGACGAAGGGTTTTTTCCTGGCCGAGATCAAGCCGGAGCGCATCTTTACCTTCCGCAGCGCGAACGACGCGCTGATGGCGGGCATGGTCGTGGCGAGGGAGGAGCGCATGGGCCTCGAGGACACGATTCGTTTCGCCATGGCGTGCGTGCAGGAGAATGTCCGGTACGCCGAAAAGGGCGTACCCTCTCGTGAGGCTGTAGACGCGGCGTTGGGCGACATCTGCGTCGAGAAAATCGAAAGATAAAAGGAGGGCGTTCCCATGCAGGTTCGTGACATCATGGACAGAGACCTGACATCGCTCGCCGAGGGATCCACCCTCCTTCAGGCGATTGCGCTGATGGCCGCGCACAAGATGAGCGGCTTGCCCGTGCTGAACGACGACGGGCGGGTGGTCGGCTTTATCAGCGAGAAGGACGTCCTGCGGGCGGTTATACCCGGTTATCTGGGCTACATGGATGACAACTTCGCGATGCCCGATATCGAGAAGATCAAAGCGCGCGTGCGTCTTGTCGGGAACGACGTTGTACGCGACTACATGTCCAAGAGGGTGATCGTCTTCGACGAATACGAGACTGTCTCAAACGCGATGGTGACGATGTTCAAAAAAGACATTCGCAGAGCGCCGGTCGTGGCGTCAAGCTCCCTTGTGGGCGTCGTCGACCGCGAAGAGATCCTGAAAGGCTTCGTGCGCGACAATTTTGAGGAGGGCGAGGTTGCGATCGCCATGCCGGAAGCGTCGGGCGCGTGAAATTCGTCGTTTTTCCTGCTAATCTCTTGAGTCCTTCCGTCCGATAATGCATAAGGGAGGGAGTCTGCATGGATGAACGATTTGCGCAGCATGCCCAAGACACTTATCGGGTCAACCAGATCCGAATGGCGTCGAAGGAACAGCTGCTTATCATCACCTACGACATAGGAATCCGCTCGTGCGCCGCCGCGGAGAGGGCGATAGCAGCGAACGACCCTGAGCAGATCAACCTCAATCTGCAGCGGGCGCAAGCCGTCGTCCGCGAGCTTATGGTGACGCTCAACCTCGAGCGCGGCGGCGACGTTGCCGCTTCGCTGATGAGGCTCTATGATTATATGTACTGCCAATTGGTCGACGCCAACGTCCGGAAGGACGCGGCGGCGGTCAGCGCCGTCCGGGCGATGCTCGAAGAGCTTAAGGCCACGTGGACGGAGGCCATCGCCAAACTCAAGCTGGAATCAAAAGACAAGCAGAACGACAAAACAGTCGCGGCTGCCGCACCCGCATCGGGGGGGACGAACTTTGCCTACTGAATTCAATGAAACCGTAAACTCTCTCGCGGATGAAGAACTCATCCTTTATCGAGAGATCGCCGCGTTGGTTGATCAAGAAGAAGAAAAGATCAACGCCTCCGACTTGGAAGGCTTGCTCGAGGTTCTGCGGATTAAACAGGCGGTCATCTCGCGGCAGGAGGTATTGCTCGAGCGCTGGAACGAAGTCTCCGCGGAGCTTGGCATAACCGGAGGCAGAGAAGAGCCGCTCTTCTGGAGTGCCCTGGGCGCGCGAATCGGCGAGCAGGGTTATAATCAGCTGGTTCATCGTATTGAAGAGATTCGCGGACTCGGGCAAAATCTGCTTGACCGAGAGAAACAGATTCGTCAAACTCTTGAAGAACACATAGCGGAGCTGAGAAAGACGCTCGTCAAGCTTGGGAAAAACAGAACCGCGCTGAGGGGTTACTCGCAGAGCATGGGTTCTTCGTACTGACGGAAGCCCGGCCCACTTACCCCTCTGCCTGACGGAGAGGGGATATCAGGTTGCCTTTGAGCTTTCGCATAAAATTTTTTAGTGTTGTGTTAATGATGATCTTGCCGTTTTTCGCGGCGGGGGTTGCTGACGCTGCCCCCGTTTTGCCGTCTGAACCCGAGGAAATTTCTAACGACGTGACGCCCCAGGAGCGCAAGTTGGCGAAGAAATCGATCGAGACCATCGAATCACACTGGGCAGTGGTCAAAAATCCCATCCTCCAAGCGCGCGTCGAGACCATCGTGCGGCGTCTGGAACCATTCATGTCCCGCAGATTGGACTTCGAGGTCCGCATTGTCGAGCAGAAGATGATTAACGCCTTTTCACTGCCCGGCGGCATGATGTATGTCTGCACGGGAATGCTCGATTTCGTCAAGACCGACCTTGAGCTCGCCGGAGTCATCGCGCACGAGATGGTTCACGCCGACCGCAAGCACGTTATCACGCAGATCGCCAGGAACAACCGCATGACGCTGCTCGGGCTCGCGGCGCTCATAGCCAGCCGCGGGCAAGCGCCGGCCATGGTTATGACGCAGGCGGTGCAGGTGGCTGTCATGGGCGCGTACAGCATCGACATCGAAAAGGAAGCCGACGCGTTCGGCGTGGACGTCCTTGTCAAAGCGGGCTACAACCCGGTAGGTGTGCTGACTCTGCAAGAACGCCTGGACGAGGAGAACCTCACGCGCCCCTATTTCGACCCGGGAATCGCGCAGACGCACCCGGACACGAAAGCGCGCATCGCCGCGGCTGTAAAATACATGAAGGACAATCAAATTCCCGTCAAACGCAAGTACGCACTCGGCGCGCTGCGCACGGATGTGACTCCCGTCTCGGGCGACCTTGCGCTCACCATTGGCGGCGAGCCGATCTGGCGCGGGAACGACGACGAACCCACGCGAAAACTGCTTGAGCGAGTCGCCGCGTCGCTGTGGGACACGCTGCAGCTCGAGACCGCGCCATACGATATCTTCGTGCGGGACGCGGGCGCGGCTTCAACCTTTCTGCTTGAGGGCAAGCGGATTGTCACCTCCGCCGAGCTCCCACCCGGCCTCCGGCCCCTCCGCGCTCTCCGCGAGGGCATACTAAGCGCCCTAACCGCCGCCCGCCGCGCACACCCCATCGCAAATTATTATCAGTGAGCGGAATTTTCATAAAGCGCGGGGCTGACGCCGCGTAAAATTCAGCCTCAGTAAACCTTTATGCTGCTGCCGATGATCCAGCCTTGGGTGTTGATGTGTTCGACGTAGCACCAGGTGCGGTGGTCTTCGTCGAGGTATTGCTTGGAGACGAAGACCGGGGTGCCGCGGATCAGGCGGCCGGAGAGTATGGGGGCGTCGCGGAGGGGCACTTTGCGGCAGTAGGCGGCGTTCACGGTGATCGTGCCGCCTTTTTTGACGTCGAAATTTACAACTTTTTTGCCGGTGCGGTAGAAAGCCGCGACAAGCTTTCGGTTTCGCGCGGCGGTGAGCCGGCGTCCGATCTGCAACGCGCGTTTGTGTTGGTCTGTGATCTTCTCCGTCTTTTGAACGGCGTCCTTGAGCCAGTTCAGCGTTTCGCTCTCGGCGCTGCCGGGCGCGGCGCGCGTTTTGCGGAGACGCGCGTCGGGGACGTCGTATCTGCGGATGAACGCGCCGTCTTTGTCGTAATATGTGATTTTCAGCATCACGATGCTGTCGTTCGCGAAGTCATAGGCGTCCAGCGTGACGAACCAGCCCACCCTGCCCGCGTCGGGACCCGCACGGGCTAGGTTGTCCCGCAAGCGCGCGTCCTGCTGTTCGGCGTTGCGGATGTGCTTTGTCCAGATCGCCGCGGCGTTTTCTTTAGGGTAGACGACGGTGCTGTCGGACTCGAGCAATACCTCGTAGAACTCGTCGGCGACGAGCTGAACGTACCGAAACTTGCCCGAGGCGGTGGCGGAGTTGACGGGGCGTTCGCGCGAAATGTCGGCAAGATACGCGCCGTCGTCCGATGAGGGGAGAGGCTGCTCCGCTGCGTCAGGGGCGGGCGGCTCCGGGGGCGGTTGAGTGGCTGTCACGTCGTGAGCGTCGCCTTCAGCGGGTGTGTCCGTCCCGCCGCACCGACTGTTGATATATAGGAAAAAGAAAGCCGCCGCCGCGACGAGAATCACCAACGCGAGGCGTCCGAAGCGCAGCTCCGGGCGCCTTTGCGGCGGCAGTGCCGCTTCCGCCTCTTCGATGGCCAGCAAAGCGTCGTACTCCGCTCGTTTTTCGGGGTCGCCGAGCCGGAGATACGCTTCGTTTATGTCGATCAACAATTGAGTGGCGTTCGCCCACTCGGGCGAATCTTTCTCAAAGCTATCGGGGTGAATGAAGCATATATGGTCGATATACGCTTTCTTGATCTCTTGCCGGTCGGCTTCTCGTGACACTTGGAGAATAGCGTAATAGTTTTTCATTCCGCCCCTCCCCCTATATCTCAGTTGCGAAACACGAATTATTATTTATTAATTTTACGGCAACACAACTGTTTATACAAGCATATATTTGTTTTATCAACATAATGCGCGAGCGGACTCGGAACACCGGGCAACCGCTCGCGGTCTGCGCTTGATGATAGCAACGAGGCTTGCCGTCAAACCCCGCGCTATTTAACGACCTCCCCGGCGTCTGTTTCCCGCGCGTACAGAGGGGTGTCGTCGCCGTTGCGATACGGGGCCTGTTGTTCCTCGAAGGTCTCTCGCCCCTCGCGGCGGTAGATGACGCCGAGCGGGTAGGGCTCGCCTCTCATGGCCAGGGACATTGCTTCGCTGAAGTCGGTCGCGGAGCGTTCCTCGGGGAGCCACTCCGCGGCGTGTGAGAGCCACTGCCATGTATTGACCTTGTTGAAGGATACGCAGGGCTGGAAGATATCGACCAACGCGTATCCCTTGTGCGTGATCGCCGCTTTGAGCACGTCCTTTGTACGGTCCTCGTCCGCCGCGGAGGCGCGCGCCACAAATCCCGCGCCCGCGGCGAGCGCGAGGGCGAGAGGGTTCAGCGGCTCGTTGGTCACGCCGTAGGGCTGAGTGGCGGTCTTGACGCCGCGTGCCGTGGTAGGGGAGCCCTGACCTTTCGTGAGGCCGTAGACCATGTTGTTGCAGACGATATTAGTGATGTCCGGATTGCGGCGGATGGTGTGTATGAAGTGGTTCCCGCCTTCGCCGTACATGTCCCCGTCGCCGCCGACCGCGATCACCGTGAGGCCGCGGTTCGCCGCCTTGATTCCCGTCGCGAGGGGGAGCGCCCTGCCGTGCAGCCCGTTCGCGATGTGGCAGCGCAGATAGTAGGGCATCTTGGCCGCCTGCCCGATGCCTGAGGCGACCACTACGTCGCGCGGGGCAAGCCCCAGCTCGTCGAGCGCGCCCTTCAGCGCGTCCAATATTTTATAATCCCCGCAGCCGGGGCACCAGGATATTTCACCGTTGTAGTCGAAAGCCGTCTCTCTCATGAGCTCGCCTCCTTCTGTCTCTGTTTATTCCCGGCACGTTCCGCCGATGGCGCGGCTCAGTTGTTCCGCCAGCTCATCGGCGAGGAATGGAAGGCTGTCGTATTTCAGAATAGTCGTCGGTTCAGCGATGCCGGTCTGTGAGCGGACAATGCGGGCGAATTGCCCGGTGGCATTGCCTTCGACAAAAATCTTCCTTGTCGGGGCGCTCATCAGGTCGATCAACTCCTTAGGCAGAGGATAAACCTGTTCACACGCCGCCAGCGAAACGCCGTCGCAGTCCAAGCGCGAGAGCGCCTCGCGCGCGGCTTCAAACGTCGATCCCCAGCAGATCACCAGCGTGTGAAAAAACGCGGGGCCGATCAGGACAGGAGGCAGCGCTTCTTCCTGCAAGGCCGCGGCCTTCGCGAGGCGCTTTTCGACCATGCGTCTGCGCGTGTCGCGGTCTTCGGTGATGTGTCCGTCCGGCGTGTGCTCGTGACTGTCCAAGGCTACCAACCCTTCGCCAAACCCCGGAACCGCGAATGGCAAGACGATTTCGGGCGCGGAGGGATAGTCATAGCGCAGATAATCCGCCTCCGTGCGTACGGGGCCCGGGATCGCGGGGAGCGCGTCGCGGTCAGGCAGAACAGCGTCGTAGGCGCTGTCGACGAAAAATTGATCGGAGAGCAGGATGACCGGCATCTGGAATTTGCGTGCCGTATAAAACGCGCGCGCCGAGACGCGAAATGCGCTCTCGATGTTGATCGGCGCGTAGATCGCGCGCGGAAACTCGCCGTGCCCCGAGTGGAGCGCGAGCTCGAGGTCCGCCTGTTCGGTGCGCGTGGCAAGCCCCGTAGCGGGCCCGGGTCTCTGAGCGACGTGAATCACCACGGGTGTTTCTCCTACGCCCGCGAAGCTCAGCCCTTCGGACATGAGCGCGAATCCGCCTCCGGAGGTGCTCGTCATCGGAAGCGCGCCCGCGTAGCCCGCGCCGATTGCCATGTTGATCGCCGCGATCTCGTCCTCGGTCTGCTCGACAACACAATCAAGCTCTCGCGCGCGGTGTGCGAAGAAGCTGAATAGTCCGGTGCCCGGAGACATGGGATACGCCGTCACAAAATTGCACCCCGCGGCGGCCGCGCCCAGCGCGATGGCGTCGTCGCCGCTTTGGAACGTTTCGCCGCCTTTCGCGGCGCGCGCGAGGTCGAGCAACGGCTTGCCGTCCGAAGCCAAAATGCCCAGCTTGCGGCCTTCGCGGAACGCGAGGCGGTTTTGCTCGGCGATATCCGGTTTCGCAAACCGCGCCCCAATCAGCTCATCCGCGCAGTCTTCGTCCAGTCCGAACGCCCCTGCGAGAGCCCCCGCGACCAGCATCGACGAAAACCGCGTCCCGCCGAGCTCCTTCGATCGCCGCTCAAGCGCGAGGTCGGTCATCCGGCGCCCCAGAGAGGCGATTTCATCTCCGATGACCGCCGCGTCGCCGAGTATTTTCGTCTCAGCCGTGATGTTCTCCGTGATGTTGGCACGCAGGCCGGGAGAGAGGGCGAAGAGCCAGTCGATGCGGGCGAGCGGCGCTCGGACGGGCGAAGTGCTCACGCGAATCTGCGTCGAGTTGTTGCCCCCCCGCACGCGCGACATGTACTCGCGGGATGTGAACACATAAAAACCCGCCGCGGAGAGAAAAGCCCGCGACAAGTCCTCAGCGGTCTGCAAGCCCAGCCCCGCCGCGGCGCAAAACGATATCGTCGCCTCTTGTTTGGGGATTTCGGCAGTGCGCGTGTCCTGTTCCATAATCGTACC
>Ga0153940_1000293_pt1 | contig 28666 bp, 32 predicted proteins | sample TSNJ024MetaG_FD_104736 | JGI IMG/M metagenome (GOLD analysis project Ga0153940, IMG submission 104736) | Attine ant fungus gardens microbial communities from New Jersey, USA - TSNJ024 MetaG | ecosystem: Host-associated > Fungi > Mycelium > Unclassified | place: USA: New Jersey, Brendan T. Byrne...
AGACCGGGCTATAGGACGGACTCGTCCTCTCAATTGACCCATCGCCATCATCATTCACAGTCTTTTATCCCGACGACCAATGTCAGGTACAGCCAGCCCCTCCAACAGCAGCAGCAACAGCAGGCAGTGGTTGATCCACAATTAGAACCCAACTTCATCTGTCAAGTCGATAAACTGGCAGAATTACTACCACATGCTGATCGGAATATCTTGTCTGGGTACTTGAGGAGAGCAGGACGAGATATATTGGCAATTGGGCAATACCTTGAAGACGAGAAGAATGGAACGTTGAAAACTTATTGATTTAATTTGGGAGACAATGGGGCTTAATTTTAAAAGATTCCTCCTAAATAAAACTTTTCTAACGACGAACACAGTTCCAAATATGCTTCAGACTTTTTACAATTTTGCTCGCATTATGTTATCCTCACACCAAATTTGTTCAGACTTTACTCATTATTATACATGTAAACCCAACAATTTAATGTAACCCATCCATACAAAAGGCTAGCAAAAAAAATCAAACACTGTATCGTATAATGCAATTTTAATAATGGCGATCACGGATTGGGAACAGCAGGTCGGAATCCTTTTGAAGTTCGTTTGGCAACAGGAGGTGGGAAAGCTTTTTTTTAAAAAAAAAGAAAAAGATTCAATTGAATACTGTGTCAAGGGAATATTCACTTTATCGATAAACTCACTTCGTGCAGCTGCAGGTCCCCAGCCCGCCGTTATCCTTGATGATGATGAACCTAAAAGCATTTTCTCCACTTCATTGCCACTATCTGAACGCTCGGAACCAGTTGTAGATCGATACGAATAGTCCGATATGGGCATCGACGGGCCTGCAAAAGGCTGCCGATGATGGCTGCCCATCTGTCTTGACAACGGCTTCGTCCATCCAGACCCTTGTTGTTGAGTGACATGGACAGGCGTGAATGCGTGATTTTGAGCCCTTGTAGGAACAAGAGGCGTTCTTTGAATCTGGCAGATGTAAAGGAGGTTTTTTGAGTTGGATCATTTTTAGAAAGAAAATCAACTCGATGACTCGAGCCATACACCAGAAGACGCTTCTAAGCCGCCGATGGACATGTCAAGAACGGCCCCACTGGCGCCACCATTGTGGGAAATTCTTTGCGGATGACTCTCTGGAGTTTTTGACTGGGGAGCAGCTTCGACGCTTGCAGGTCCTAGCAAAGCCTTGCGTCTGAGCTTATCGTGTTGTATCTTTAAAATAAGGATAAACTCATTAGCGAAAGTCAAATACATAACTGTCATTGCGTACCTTGAGCTTCTGGTATTCCTTGTCTCGCTCCCGAGATGCATCCTGAAGGTCTCGGACCTTCCGTCGCTCAATCTCGAGATCTCTCTCAAATTCTAATGGGCCCTTCTGCTTCCACTACATCTAAATATAAGGACGAGAACTGCTCACGAGTGACCTTATTGCTCAAAAGACTGATCTCCCCATTGGCTAATAAAGGGATGGTCAGCAGCAAGAAAGTCAAAAAAAGATGACACTCTTCTTTACCTTCCCTGACGACGTTTTCAAGCTGTTTCTGTAGTTGTGCATTTCTATCGTTGATGTTTCTGATAACAGCTTGTTGAAAAGAGCTGTTGAGAAGATAATCACGGTTAGTGATCATGATAGGTATCATTGATTCCATGACGTCAAAAAGCTACAACTTTTCCTGGTGAATTTGATATTGCCAGAATGAAATTGCGCTGCATTTTGTCCAAGTGTATAGCACTTTGAAAATGCGACGCTGAGGAGACCATACCGACTACAAATCTCGAGAATAATGGACGGGGAAAGACCAGAAAGGACGGACTATGTCGGAAAAAAATTAAGTGACAATTTCTGCATATATATGCGCCAAGCTTCGTACTGTTTTGTAGTCATTTGTGGGTTGAAGAGAGCAGACCTAGGTTTCTCGAATCCTGGAAGTATTAACCAGGTTCAAATGAACGATGCTCACAACAATGTCATCTCTTGAGGCAAAAGGACAAAGGCACGCCGATCAGAGACCCAGTGTTTGAAGGAAGGAATCAGACACCCACGGCTCAGTAAGGCTAGTTTCACAGGCTAGACGGTGTAAGCAACAGAAAAAACCTCGAGACAGCCAAATTTACCAGGACAGAGTCGTGCGGCCGTAAATAATTCATTAGCACAGTCGACTAAAAGAGATTAAAGCACAAGCTTCATTATTTCCCAAGAAGCCCGACATACTGCAGAATATATGCGAGCCTAAGCACCGAGATTCATTTCTTAGGGAGATTTTATTTTCTAGCAGATGCCGAACGCACAGGTAGTCTTTGCGGATTGTGTGGATTGTGAGTCTGCTCGAGTTCAGGAGGCACAAAACAGGCTTACGACAACAGCCTTATCAGTGAGTCCTTTGCGGCATGTCAGACGGTTACATTTCAGTTCTGTATCCATATGCACGTATATGACAAAGGACGGAATGGCAACGGAATGGCAACAGCGACCTTCATCTTGCCAAACAAAACCAAAATATGCTTTCAACAAAATGGATATGGTACTTCAAGTATTTACCTGGCAGTACATCTGGATATACAGAAGGAAGGATGCGAAGTACGGGCATGTCTGTACAAAAAAAAGAAATTGCTATGGCTGTCTATAATATTAATTAGAAAAAAATAACACAACGAATACAACAGAAGGGACGCGAATAGAATTTTATGTTCCTCATGAGGAAACCATACCATCATCATTGTCTCCGAAAATCTCCGAGAAAATCTCCTTTCCTTCGGTAGACAACGGTGTAAGTTGGTTTATTTTTCCGGAAGGATTTTCCCGTGCGGACTTTACTCTGCGTATGCGTTCTCCATTCCATATACGCTCTAATGATACAGTGACATTCCACAGCCCAAAGAGGAATCCTCGATCTGGTTGATCCGGGTAGTGCGGAGGGAATCGTGCATAGAGATACCCTGTCTTATAGTCATATTCCGCCTGATAACCTTTGGAAGCATCCGGTGGGCGATTGGATGTTGATTCTGCAGGATATGGCAGCCAATCTTTGCCAGTTGTTGTATGCGCGAAATCGACAATTCGCACGTTAACTTCGCCACGCTTCCGTTTTCCGTGAGATCTCTTTGTAACTGATCCCGCCACAAGATCTTCACTGTGGGAACGTCGCAATGTGTCATGTCGGTGTCCCAAACGACGATCGAGTGATTCACCACGTTTGCTTTTTGCTGATGGGTGCTCGAGGGTCCAAGATCGGAAATTTTCTTGGGAATCATGATCGCCATCATAGATCAATAGGAGACTACAACCGTAAAAGCGATACCCCTTCAATCGGTTGATGATACGAGCCAATGCATATAGTTTTTGTAGAAGCATCGGTATCTGGTACACCAATAAGCCCTCGCCATTTGACAAGAACGACGCAACCACAGAATCAAATTCTTCAGGGCGAACTTCTCGTCCGCTGTACTTGTTTTGAATCGAATATGACTGGGTCTCCTCATTCCACACCTATTAAACAAAGTCAGAAAGAGAACGATATGAATTGTCATTCGGGCTTACTTGCATCCCGCACACACGTACTCCGAGAGCACGACTAGTAGTCCGGTCACATTTCTTCCTCTGGCTCTTCTTCTTGGAGCTTGTCGCATCCATGCCATATTGTCGGGTTCCCATCTTAAGATCCATCACGCAAGGATGTTTGAGATGTCGAGTGAGATCCTCCATAAGAATAAAATAAGTTGGTTTGGTAAACGAAGGGACCGACTCGCTGTTCTCAGGAATAGGCAGATGACCGATAGATGCTAGGCGGCGAGGATTTCTGTACTTCATTGCGACATCAAGGGAACGCGAACGGCTACGACGTCTACTGTTGAGCGATGGGGACACATTGGCACCTTTCCAGGTACTAATAGAATTGATTTCCCCGTGTCCCAAATCCAGATCCATCTCGAATACACCAGCAGTACCACTATCACTGTTTGGACCGCGTTTTGAAGCATACAAACGATCTGTTCGGGCAAGTAGGGCCTCCTCACTTTGAATACGACGAACAGGAGTGTGACAATCGTCGGAATGGGATTTTGTTGATCCAAACAAAGGCTTCTTTGAATGCCTCCGTGAACCACCAGACTCAGACTCTCCATCAACTTCCATTCGAAGATACCCTGCACGACCTGCGAGCATCTTGACTTTCTTATTAGCGATATGTACGGCCTTCCGAAAAACATAATCCTTCAGCCTAGTATTGACCATAGTGGAACCGGTTCCCCAGGGCGAACCCTTTTCGGAATGAAACGATCTCAAACAAGGGCGAGCTCGATCATCTTCGTCGTCAGAAACAGTATCATGAGGAACTGACAAACACCGCTCTGCCAAACAAGGGGAGTATGTGTCTTGAGCATGACTCGGAGAGTTAACGGGAGTAGGCGCGTCTATTTCCTGCGAGTCAAAGGATGAATACTGTTCAAGAAAAGTTCGCTTTAGGCTGGGTAGTCGTGATATAGGGGGTTCAGCAAGGTCAGGAGTGGAAGAGGTACTGAGACGAATTTTGTCTAGTTGACTTGGAATACCAACAGACATTCCATTGGGATAGACCAGTGATGACGATCTATGTCGGCTGCCTTCTAACAACCAATCTGGTATGATATGGCGGTTTCGATCGAGTACGACTTCTGGCAATTCTGCCACATCAGAGTCTGCCTCATTTGAGAGACCATTTTCACACAGTTTCGAGACCTGTTCGGAGCTGGAGAATGAAGATTTAGCTTGAGAAGTTGTTTGACTATTATTTGCGGAATCAGGCGGGCCAATAGGTTTCTGTGTGACATTCAAAGTTGAACGATTTTTGAGTACACGCCGATAAGAAACCAACATTACTCCAAGGTAACGTGGAATGAAGTCCAACAGGGGCGGTGCTTCCCTTTCTACAGCTTCATATACTAAGTTCTCGCGAGATACAAGTGGCTGTTTGGTGAAAATCTCAGTTCAGTGCATCGGGAGGAAGGATACAAACGTTACAAACCTTGCATATCGCTTGTTTTGTAAACTTATATATAGAGGTGTGACCTCCAACCTGGTTTTCAAAAGGCTGAAGAGGAATATGGGACAGACATTCTTGCGAAACATCGACGCGGAGAAAATGGTCAGAATCACTTTCACCAAATGCAAGTGAATTACGGGGCGAACGCAAACTAGCATCTTCTGATGTGCTATACGAAGGCCCTGGCAACTGATTGCGATCTCCTCGCTGTGTACTGGTCGATGGTGTCGTCGAGGTTGAAGTCGTGACGGAGGCAGTTTCCCAAGTTGAGTCGCCATCAGTCAACCATGAAGAGGTGGATTCTACAGGTGAAATGGGGGCAGAAAGGCTACTCGAGCGGCAGCCATTCTGGTTCACTGGCAGCGTGAAGGCTGGGAAACCTTCTCGAGGAGCCGGAAGATACTGAGACGAGCTGAAGCGAGAACTAACACTAGACGAGCTAGTCTGTTGACTAAGTTGAGAAGATGTCGATGATTGACGACGAGGTTGTGAAAGGGATGAAGATGGAGGGAATGTAGATTCACCACGATTCGAGGATACGTGATTGTCCTCTCTTTTATCCGTCTCTGGCAAAGTCCGGTCACGTCGTCTTCCCCTCTTTGCCATTGAACTCTCAACAAACCCTCTCCTCCAAGGATTGTATTCCTGGGAAACGTTCTCTTGGTATTGGTTATGGTCCTGCGGCCGCCCGTTGGGTACACCTAGAATACCGTCCTTCGCATGATCCGATGTTATCATACTCTTTTCTTGATTGATAGCAGAAGCCTCACGCCCAGGCCATTCCGAGCGCTTGACGAATTTGAACTGAACCTCCGTTATTCCCTCGTCGTCACCAGTGTGTGAAGAGGCTGCCTTCCGACGGCCAGAAGACTGAGGGCGAGAAGAGTCACCTGCCAAAAGACCTTCGGAAGGGCCAATGGACTCCCTGAATAGCTGCAGTTTGGCAGTTACCTTGCGTCCCATCCCTGTGTTCGGCGTATGTGTAGTTTCACGCGAAAGAGGGGTCAAAGAAGAGGAGCTGGAGGAAGAGGACGATAACGAACTCGATCGACAATGCGCCGCAGGGGAGAGAACTGGAGTCATGATGGAGAATGATGAATTACTGGTCGCAACGTTTGAAGAGTGCACACAAGACTTATGTTTTTCATTGTGGCTGGAAAGGGAGATCAGGTCAGCGCTTGAATCCTTGGAACTTGAAACATCCAGAGCGACAGATGGTTTCTGCGGCTTAATATGTGACGGATGTGTGTTCGCATTTAAACGCGCCGAAGGAAATGCAAAGCGTTGGTTTATGGAGTCTGGTTGGGCTGTCGGGACAGTGGGAAGGCAAGGAGAGGAGAAGGCGGTCACGGTGCCAGAATTCGGTGGGGACAAAGGAAAATTAAAATACTTGCTCTGGGCAACGTCAGATGAACCCATAGGCAAGATGACAGAAACAGATTAAGGAAAAGAGTCGTAGCAATTGAATGGTGACAATTAAACCTGACTGGTAATGCTGGATGGAAAAGATTTTGGAGGTAGAAAGAAAGTCTGGACCGAGTGATTGGCGGGAATTAAGTAGCCTGAGGACGGAATAGAAGAGGGATTAGAAGATGAGGGTCGCAAACAAATAAATATGCAGGTGTAGCACAAGCATAAGCCGAAAATTCTATAAACACGTGCTCAGGACCCGGAGCACTCTATAATTCCTCAAGATTATTGCTCCATCTCCCCCTCTGTCCTCCTCATGCCTTGAGCGTCCTTCTAAACCTCGCAGTTTCTATCCCTCGATCCTCGTCACAGTTCTTTCCATCTACAACTTTGAGGTCGTAAATATATGGTAGTTGAGTCTCCTTCTACGCACGTTTGTATCACTTTCTCTCCAAAGATGTTAGCTTAATGTATAGAGACGCTGATCATCTCCCAAGCTAACCCCAGAGAACTCGGCTGCTGTTCGGTTGTTATTGAGTTTTGCTGCCGGCTACACTTTTTTCTTTCTCTATTCAGTTCTCGATTCGGGAAAGTATTCTATTTGTGATACAACAAACAACCGGTAGTTATTGTACTAGCTGATTAAGCGCTGCTTCTTCAAATACGCTCTACTTCCATATATGTGGTTAATGATTTTCTTCCCACCTTTTCAAGAATTAATTTCTCCGGTTTCATCAAGAAGTAGGTCCAGTATGAATTTACCTTCCTTTTTCGTTTGTTTTCACCCTCCGAACATGTTTATCTCATCTCTAATCTCTGAGCAAGGCTTGACCACAGTCTAGTGCAGTGCGTACTACGCGGTCACCTGGCGACTATCCTGATTATGGTTGCACACTTAATATGAGCCTGACATTCTTGTCTCTGAAATTCAGAATGATGTCCGGTGTCTCACCACCCTTTATCACAGCTGTCAAAGCGGAAGCCGGTAAACCGAGTTTGTATTCTACTGGTGCGACAGCCTGCTTGTTTGTGTTTCTGAAAGCATTCTGGCATATGAGGAGAGGTGGAGTGATGAACAACTCAACGGCGATTTCAATGAACCACCTTCGAGGTCGGGACGACAAGTGTCGCGGTGCGGAATGACGACGAGTGACGGCGATAGGTGACAATAGCCAGAATGACCATAGGATACCCATATCGTCAAACTTTCGGAGCTTAGCTCCGCTTTAGCCAACCTCCGCATATTACACACACGTTGGACCGAGTACTTCTGTCTTCAGTGACATTCAATTACACAACAGAAGGAAGATTGCCAAAAGGAGAAAAGCCTAGGATTCAATGGGAGTTTCAGGGGCCTCAACCCAGAACTGTAGGTCAGGGAGAAGCCGAATCGCCAGCTTCAATACATTTTCGCATTCTCATGTCTCGCACCAACCTATAATTTGTCGTAGAATTTTACGGAAAAAAAGATCAAAATCGTTTGACAGCTAAAAAATGATAGACGCCAGTACAGGTTCAAATGTCGGGAAATGTTGTTTACCCCTATCGCACGTTTAAGGATGTTATTTTTATATCTTGGAGTTGATTTTTCAGGAATGTAGTTGGTCCTACGGATGGTCCGACGCCAATAAGTTCACCCACGCATACAATGATTTGAGCGCGCATGCATTGTCTTCCTTCGCGAACACGGCAATACATTGTAAGGAAGAATCCTTTTGGCGTCATGACTGGTTTTTGGCAATCTAGGATTGACGCTGAAAATGCTTGCCGATACCAAATCGTGAGAAGCAGATGTAGATTTCATATAGACATAACGTGACATTTTTTGAGCCAGGGGAAAGACAAGTATAATGATATATAGGCCAGATTTTTTTCATCCCAATCCTGATGTTGAGTCTACAAGCCTGGTCAATCAGTGGATCCACAGAGCCAATCACAATTATTTTTATACTGCGTTTGGTGTTCTTCTTTCTAAGAATATCTCACCAAAACGGAACAAACGTGCGACGATAACAAGGGACAAGCTAATAAAGTGTGACATACAGTAATCATGGTCATGTTAAAGATGAGATCTCATCTCATAGCAAAAAAAACTACGTACAATAACTGAAAAACAATCAAACCAACAATACAGAAGGGTAGAACGAAACAATGGTCAACAGCCCTACAGCGGGAAAAGGCTGTTTGGGCGTGGAAATGTTGATGTTGCTATAGAGAAAAACAATCATGTTACCATTAATATCATCTCAGCGCTATCATTTAGTTTCCTACGCTTCGCGGCTGGTGCCTCATCTTCGGGATCATCAATCACTATAATTGGTGAACCAGGATCTGCCAGAGTTTCTTCTGCCGTCGAGTAGGCAGTAACACCCACCGATGTGGTTGGAACAGGAACCAACAACGGAGAAGCCGGGTTAGTCAAGCCCGAGGCAGCAGCAGCAGCCTTCTTCGCAGCTTTGGCAGCTTTCTTTGCATTTCTGTCCTTGTTTTTGTTCTTCGCGCGACGCTCCTTCAATGCTCTCACCATATGTCCAGTCAAAACTTGAACAGCGGCCATAGCACCTAGCTTCTCCAGTTGCTTCAACATATCCTGAGTAATGCCAGAAAACACATCTGGGTCAAGAATGAGTTTTCGCTCGTGCAAAATCATGTAACCTGGCTTGGCAGAGTTATTGGGTTGACCAGGAACATAATCAGGATGTGTGACAGGTATTGGGCCCAGAACGATTGGGATGGAAACATCGGGCACAAGCTTTGTGTTGAGGAGAGGAAGTGTAGGTCGTTCGATGGTGGGTGGTGTAGATGTACTGACAGAGATAAATGGGGTAGATGTATCCTGAGGGGTAAGGGCGGGAGTTATGGCAGAAGATGAGGCGGAGATCGAGGAAGTAACTTTTGCGGAGGAATGTAGGGGCCAGTCGGATCGTGCTAATGTAACATAAGGATTTGAGGATGATGCGGCATGCGGGATAGCAGATGATGGCTGGGAAGAACCATGGTATGCAAAAACTCCTGTCGTCGCATTCTTGCTAGAATTAGGCACCTGTACCGGAGTAGATAATTGTGGTGCATTCACAGACAATGCTTTCGGTAAAAGCGGAGTTGACGTGAGGGGAGGTGGAAGGGGACCTTTAGGCTCTCCTTTGATGCTCCGTTTTAGCGGCGGATCCAAAGGCGTACGCTTGTCCTTGCGTTTTCCAGGCTGACTCGGTCCATCTTTTGTTCCAGCACCCTGAGCGGCGTCCTGCAAAGCTTTAGCTTCTTGCTCCTCAAACGTTTGCGCATATTTGTCATCAATCGACCAGAAAAAGCCTTTGCCTCTGTCTCCACCACAACGCTCCATCTTCAGAAAAGCACGACCAGAAGACAGATTATGCCGCACAGAACTCTATGAAGATCACTCAGCGACATATTTAGAAAAGAATAGCGATTCACGGACCATCCATGCACTATCCACGTATTTATAGTAGTCATAGGTTGTCATAATCCAATTACAGATCTCCTGCAGAGTAGCCTTGCCATCGATAGCCTTGATAGCTCGATAAATTAATTGCGCATAGGTGAAAGGCGGCTTGGGTGGCATAATCTTGGGGCATTCCAATACTGAAGGCTCATCGCCTTTCTTACGCTTTTTCAAGTGGGCACCCTTGCCTTTCCCGATTAAATTTGAATTAGGCAACTGTAATTGTTTAATGGGTTCAGGGTCCGGTAAGATGTCAATCTGAGGTTCTGGAGAAAATGGTGGGTGCTTGACTTTCCGTGGAGGAGAATTCGGAGGTTGTGAAGAGGGTGGGGATATAGACGTGATATCCACAGAAGGTGAACGCGCGCGGTTGGTGGATGACTGAGAGCTGGGAGAAGGGGTATCTTCGGGAGGAGAAGGGGGAGGAAGAACAAAACTGAACGTTCGAGATGCTATTTGAATGTGTGATCTGCGGGTAAGAGCAATCGCACAAAATGGCAATTTCTTGAGCGTCTCGTGAAAACATGATCGTGACGTGAACGGACCTTTCACTTAGTGTTGCACGACTACCAGCACCACACCATACGCCATCCACCCAGGCACCGTTCCTGCCAATGACAACCAAAACGAAACGATCTTCGTCTTGATCGTACTCTATTTTCGCATGCAAGCGAGACACACTCTTCAAATTCCCAAGATCAACATCTACTTGTATTTGTTCCGCAGTAGACGTAGTGGGTGTGTTCGAGCTCGGCGAACAGCGTCGTCCAATTGTTATGGAAAGCATTTGAATATAAAAAGTCCAACCAGGAAAGACAAGGGAATAGTAGGCAGAGATCTTGTCTTGAGAGGGAGGAGAGTGACTACGGATGGTTTCTGCATCTGGACGAGAAGAGGCGCTGTGAGAACAGGTATCCATGTTATATGGCGTGCTGAAGGTCAAGATTGAAAATGCGTGCGTCGTGGGCGACGTTGTGGTCGACAGTCAACGATGAGTTATGTAGCACACGTGACGTCGTGGGTGACTTGCTGGCTATTTTGGATTCTCCTTTTCCGGCGATCAGGAGGAAATCTTCAACTTCCACAAACAATAATGGTTGCCTCCGAAATGTCTCTCAAAACAGAATTGATGTCCTTGTCTACAAGGACATTGATAATATCAACTCTGACGCTCGTTGTATGGCTTATGGTTTTCGCTTAAGGACCGCACTTCGAGCTAGCATATATTGCTTATGTGCGCGGTATTGGCTGTGAAGAACCAACGTTGGTTGCCTAAATTGGTTTTCTTTAGTAGACTGACTAGTGATATCGGTGTAGCTTTTCGGCCTGTTGTGCCCCCGTGCGTTGTTACCACTGCGTATGGTGCCTCCTGGCTCTATCTCTCAGTGTGCGTCCTCCATGTTCATAACTCTACCTTTCTTCTCACTCGTCACAAAGGACTCGTCACCAAGGGATGCTGGCTATGAAACCTATAGAGCCAAGCGTCGAAGAAGCTGCTTGTTTTTTCGAAACCTTCTCGTCTGGCTTTAGCGGGCAACTTTCCAGTTCATTGCATCAATGTGAACCTTGACCCACAAAAATAATTTTATCATGAATGACATATGACAGGGCTCTTCCCGCACTGACCATCCATACAATTATGGCTTAATCCAAACGATTTTCTGTCGAGACTGCGAATTCGCGATTCAAAATTTGGGGACTTATATCTACCGGATTGGCTCTCATTCCTATCCTTCCGTATCTCTTCGGTCAGCCTGCCGGACATGCCACATATCGCACCTTCGGCTGGATGCGAGATTATTTGATGAAACACAACGAACCCACAAAACGAACTGAACCTCACGAGAAACAAGATTTCTAATATCACAGTGGGCTTGTCAAGTATCACCAGATTTTCAACTTTGCAACATAGCATATGGACCCTTCGTTTATCTTTTACTGAAGGAATGCAGAAGCACGGCACTCTTAATAAACATGGGCTTTCACATCATAGACTACATTGACACACTTGAAAAAATACACTCAGATTAATAAAATGACTCGTGTTTATTCATAGAGTTGTTCTTCCAAGTGCAAGTGGAATGGAACTAATGCTACTTGGGGGGATCAGGCCGACTTCTGTTACCACTACCGTTATGAAGTTGGCTGGAGTAAGGTCATAAAGAGGATTGAGAATTTCCAAATTTTGCGAAGGCAACACCACTTCAGGTCGGCTAGTCGATTTTGTGACCTTGACAGGTGCTGGGCAACTGTGAGTGAGAGCTCAAGAATCATTGTTACACGTACCCAGCTCATTTTTACCGAAACCATCGACCATAACACCTTCGCTGAATTTATATGTTTCGCAACAAACCATGACGGGAACTCCGTGACCTTTTGCCGTCATAGCGACAAGTGCGGTCCCAGCTCGTGAATAAACTGCACCGTTAGAGAACAGTGCATGGGCGCCAACAAGGACGGTGGTAACTTCGGTGATTAGCGATGGGAGGGCGGGTAAAAGGGCATAGGTGCAAGGAATAGGGTTTGGGCCGTTAGTAAGACTATTAAGCAATGCCTTTCCTTTCAAGCTATGAGCTTGGATATTAACAACTCAGCAGAAAGTATACCTTCAAGCAATGGCGGCGAGTCAATGACAACCACCGAGAACTTCTTGCCATCTTCGTGGGCACTTCGAAGAATCTTCTCAACGACAGAAGACCTAGCCTTAAGTCAATAAGTCAGAGATTTGATCAGGAGGTCACACATTACCTTGCGAAGGTCAGAATCACGTCTCCATCCTTGATTTTGTTTCCTGCAAGCTCTTGGATGACTTCATCTGCTATGATGATCCTATCACGGATGTAGTTGTCGATTTTATCGCAAAGCGCATTCTTAGCCTGAAGAATCTTTCATATTAATGATATGGATAGAATTCGAAGCCACATACGTCCTGTTCGACCATGTCTATATCCGAACCACTAATTTCCAGCTTCAACTGTCGAATTGCATTACCCATTGTTACAGACATAGGGCGTGCGGCAACTAAATGCGTGATTTGTGGCGATAGGTGTGTCATGAGGTGTCGTGAAAGGGTATGATTTGGAGGTGTGGTATAATTTTGAATAACCTGGTTAAACAACTCAGGAGAAAACTAAGCGATAGGGGGGTGGACGCACAGATTTGAAAGCGGTGAGAGTAGCTATGCACCTGGCATTTGCTCCACATATTTTAAATTCCGAGAACAATAAGCCAAGTCGGAGAATTGCAGGATGAATATCACCCTTGACATGACTGACAGGTTTTGGTAGACCGAAATGCGTAAAAATTCGCAAGCTACGAGAAACCGTTTTTTCGCCAGTGGCATCATTTATTGTATCAGCGGTTGTAGAAGATACAACCTTTGATGTCTCCCCGGCTTGTGGTTTCTTTTGAGATTGACCCGATGACTTCGACTGTTTTGATTGCCCGCCACCGCTTTGTTGCTGCTGGGCCTTCAGAGCAGCCTTTTCCGCACGCTGCTTCTCCTGTAGTTCTCTTCTTTCAGCTTTAGTCATGGATTTTTGTGAAGGCTGTCCTTGTGGCTTTGAGGAAGTAGGGGCAGACATCGACGCATTTGCAGGAGGATCAGCAAGTGTCGGAACAGGCATCTTGGTGAAATTCTATAGGATCAGGAAGTAGAGGTGGGGACCTGGTCACAAATGATTTTTGATGCTCTGCAGCTTGAAAGATTAAGTTGTTCATAGATGACAGAATACCACGTGACCGTAAGACATAACTCGAGCAAACTTCGTTTCCCCCAGGGTCACTGAATCAACGGATTCACACTGACTACACACATTCTCTTCCTTTCTTTCCTTGCTGTACCCAAGTTCTTGCCATAGGTCTCCTCTTTCTTAGTTTGTTCCTGGCTTAGACCATGGTATGTATCTATTTCATCGCGTCAGACTAAGCCCAATTCAATGGAACAGGGTGTTCCTGCACTGTTTCGATGGCTCAGTAAAAAATATCCCAAAATCAGTGGGTAGATTTTGTCACAGTCATTCTTTCAAGTGTTAAATTTTCTTCTAGTCCTCTCAGTAGAAGAGGAAGAGGAAGACAAGTTCACCGACGACGATGGTACTGAAATCCTTGTTCCAGTTAACATGTCGGGCCCTAATCCAAATGGAGTGGAATTTGACAACCTCTATCTTGATATGAACGGTATTGTAAGTATTTTGATAGTCTTCCGTCACCGTTCTAATACGACGTTAGGTACACCCGTGTACTCATCCAGAGGGCAAGGTCAGCCACAATTTGTGTTGGTACGAGACATAACTTGATTGATTGATAGCCTGCTCCCGAAACGGAGGAAGAAATGATGGTTGAAGTTTTTAAGTATACCGAGCGAGTGATTAACATGGTTCGACCTCGCAAGTTGTTGTTTATGGCAATTGGTGGGTTCTTTGATTCACGTTCTGTGATTTTCGGTTCCTACACTCGGTCGCTCAGATGGTGTTGCTCCCCGCGCCAAGATGAACCAACAACGATCTCGACGATTCCGTGCAGCACAAGACGCGAAGGATAAAGAGGAGGCACGTAAAGAGTCGCTGAAGATTTGGGAGGGTATGTTTGCGTGAAGTATATCTATGACTGCTGACATGGGCTTTTAGCTATGGGCAAGGAAGTGCCGCAGGATGAACAAAAGCAAGCATGGGATTCAAACGCCATCACACCTGGCACACCCTTTATGGATCTCCTGGCTTCCTCTCTCCGCTATTGGATTGTACATAAAATAAACATAGATTCTAGTTGGAAGAATGTTAGTTCGAATGGTTTTTGGGGCTTTTTTTCAATTTTACTAATTCGGAGTAGATCCAGGTATTGATATCGGATGCGTCTGTACCCGGAGAGGGAGAACATAAGATTATGGACTTTATAAGACGACAACGATCCAATCCTGGGTATGACCCCAACACCCGACACGTTATCTATGGACTGGTTTGTACAGGTTCTCCTACCCTCAATATCGAGCTAATCATCCAGCAGGATGCTGATTTAATTATGCTTTCTTTGGCTACACATGAGCCCAATTTCAGGGTACTTCGTGAGGATGTCTTTGCCAATGATACCAAGCCAGATGCATGTCGTATTTGTGGGCAACAGGGACACTACGCGGCTCAGTGTACTGGCACAGCACCAATAAACAAAAAACCTTCCGACAAAAAGCCTTTTATATTCCTCGATGTCTCTATCCTGCGCGAGTACCTTGAGGTTGAACTCGATGTTCCATCATGTCCCATTCCATTCAATCTTGAACAAGCCATTGATGACTGGGTTTTGCTCATATTTTTTGTCGGCAATGATTTCCTTCCCCATCTACCTTCCCTTGAGATCCGTGAAGGTGCAATTGACACTCTTCTAAAAATATGGAAACAAGAGCTACCAAGGATGGGTGGCTATTTGACAAACCACGGAGACATCATTCTTTCTCGAGCACAGATCATCCTTGAGGGCCTTGCTCAGCGAGAAGATGACATATTCCGTCGACGACGTGAAGGTCTGTCTGACATATGTTGCATCCATACCACCTTTCTTCCTTGACACTTATCTGCCATTTGACTTGGAAATAATGCCATTGACACTTCATCTGTTTCTTTATAGCTGAGGAGCGCCAAGATCAGAATGCTAAGCGCCGAAAAATAGAGGATCAGATCAAGAACGGGTCTATAACCCCTTCGGCAGCTTTAGGGCTTACATCTGGGTCCACTGTACCTGCTCATCCTTCCTTACCTCCTCGTCCTGATTTTCCTGTGAAAGCAGACTCATCTGGTTCTGGGGCTGCCCCTACCCCGGAGTCGCTTAGAATGGTATCAATAGCTGCTCAGGCCCTCGCAGGATCCAACAGGGACGTTGTAGCCAATCGTCGAGCAATTCGCATGGCCAATATGACTGCAGCTGAAGTACTCAAAGCTGAGCTTTCAGGCGCTCGACCCCTCAAAGCCAGTGCTTCAACGCTACCCCCTAAACCTGTTTCCGCAACCACTACTCACTTCACTGCCCAACTTCCTGCCAAGCCCGTATTTTCGTTTGACGCAATTCCTTTGAACAGTGCACCCACCGTGAAAAATTCTACTGATGACACGGAAGTGGATGAGTTCGGTCGCGTTAGACGTCCAGAGTCTGACGGTGATGTACTGACAAACCAAAAGCGGTCTTTTGAGGAGGGCCCTGGTGCACCCGATCTCGAAGATGTGGTTACAGTTGATGGAACTGACGACGACGAGTCACCTCTTGATGTGAATTCCTTGGCTTACAAGGTGAATGCCGATGGAACCGTTACACAGGAGGATACTGTGAAGTAAGTAGAAAGGGCATTTTTTCAGATGAAGCCCTCACTCTGTCCCCTAGATTGTGGGAGCCTGGTTACAAAGGCAGATATTACAGGCAGAAGTTCGGTGTAGAGCCCGATGACATGGAATTTAAGAAGAAGTGAGACTGAACAACTTTCCCAGTGACTTGCTCAACTGTATTCAGGATCACTCAAAGCTATGTTGAAGGCTTATGCTGGGTATTACGATACTACTTCCATGGGGTATGTTGTACCGTTTGTTATTACTCCGATTAACCTCGGACTTTCAGGCGCCCTCTTGGCAATGGTATTATCCATATCACTTTGCACCTTTTGCAGTCGATTTCGTAGAGGTTGATAAAATGTCCATCAACTTTAATATTGGAAGACCTTTCAAACCATTTGAACAATTGATGAGTGTCTTTCCAGCAGCTAGGTGTGTCCAATTTCTAATTTCTGATTCTTGTTCATGTTTCATTGTGATTTTCAGTCGCAAGCATATACCAGAGGTATTTCATCGATTAATGGTTGATGAAGACTCTTCCATAATCGACTTTTATCCATCAACGTTCCAAATTGATATGAATGGTAAACGTATGGCATGGCAAGGTGTTGCTTTGCTGCCCTTTATCGACGAAAAGCGGTTGCTTGAAGCTATGGCGACTGAATATCCCAATCTATTGGAAGAAGAAAAACAACGCAACAAATGGGGAGACAACGTCATGTTCACCGGAGAATCTCATCCCGTATATCCGTTCTACGAGTCGCTTTATGGGAAGAGGAAGAAAAACGAGGTTTGTTCTTCTATGCTTGAGGTACGGTCGACCATCCTCATTGGCTATTTTAGGCAGTTCCTTTGAGCCCCAAAGACAGTAGGGGAATCAGTGGATCGGTCATGCCTAATCCAGATTGTGTTCCTGGATCTACATATTTCTCTCACTTTACAGAAACAGCCATTTTGAAGGAATTGGGCGATATCAAAAACGACAGATCGCTCTCAGTCTTGTACTACTTCCCCAAACAGCTTACACCCCACCGTTCAGCTCTCCTCCCTGGTGCTAGAAGTCCTCCTCGTGTTCTTCAGGCAAATGACCTCGAAATCACCAGGAGCGGTGGTCGAGCGAGAGGTCGGGGAGGATTTCATAGTGACCGTATCGGACGAGGAGCGTTGCCAGATAGGAATCGCAATGATCCATTCCATGGACGGTCAAACAATTATGGTTCCAATGGCTATTCTGGTGGCTCAAGCAATGGAGGATACACAAATGGACGTGGAGGCAATGGCCCTGGCGGTCCACAAGGCAGAGGCGGTTACGGAGGGGGTCGAGGCGGAAACTCCCATCAGTCATCCAAACCATCCTATCCCTTCTCGAACTATGGTGGGTACGGAAGTGGGATTGAGAGCCATGGACCAGCTGCCTCTTACGGTAGATATGGTTCAGCATCTTCAAGAGGTGTTCCGTCTTCACACAATTACAGTATGTATGGAAGAAATGACGATTATGGTGGGTATGGGGCAGGGTATGGAGGCTATGGCAATTTTCAGGGTAGTTTCGGCGGAGAAACGAATAGTCAAGTAAGTAGCTTCGGTGGATATGACAGTAATCAAGGGTATGGGAATTCTGGAAGAGGAGGCGGGTCCTATGGTCAGGGAAGAGGTGGGCGGGGTCGGGGTGGGCATTATTAATTTATTGCTTTTCTCTATCATTGCTGTCATCTGTAACAATCACTTTTCGTATATTTATGTGTATTATATACTCGTTACACGAGACAGATAAAGCATCCAAGAGTACATCAAGACTTTTCGTTACCTTCAGGATATCAATGGTATCAGTAACCTCCGTGGTGACGCCCATACCCAGAAGGAATTACAGGGGCATGGTCTGGGGCAGCAACAGATGGGTAGCTTCCGGGTATCACAGCACCACCAAGAGGTACATAAGTTACGTACAAGGCATATATCTTCTCTTTTTCTTTGGCTTTGGCTTTCCTTCTAGCTTCTCGCCTGGCCTTTTTCCCCTCTTCTTTGGCCTCACGTCTCCTTCTAGCAATGACAACTGGATCAATGCCTGATTGTGGACCGTAAGTAACCGCCTTCCTCATCCTCAAATACTCCTCTAAACCCTTTTCGTCATCCGATTCGTCATCCTCAGACTCGCTTTTGTCCGAATCATCATCTTCAGGCAGATCCTTGTCAATCATACCTACTCTTGGTCCAGAGCGACGCTCACTCCCTTTATAGAGAGTGACCTCGCTCCCACGAGGTAGGAAAAAGAGGTCGTTCCATGTGTCGAGTAGATTAGCGACCATAGTTGTGCGACGCAGTGATTTACCGCCGTAATTATCTGCGACAGGTAAATTGCCACTCCAAGCAAGCCTTAAACCCTACAAAAAAGATTATACCCATTGGATGTCAAAGTGCTTGACGACTCACGTTCATCAAATGGAGCCAATCTTCAGAAGAGACGTCATGAGATTTCAGGATTGAGGGCAACCAGGGTAGTTGGGGCACCTGCAAAAATTCTTCCATGGTCTGGATCTTTGTCGTAGGGAATTCAGAGTAGGACATATTGGGGTTTATAGAACGAGAAAACCGAGGCAAAAACTGTTGTCCTGCAGCCGAAAGCGTACTTCCAGGAAAGTGAGGCGAGGCACCGCCCATCCGGGGAGATGGAGGAGGGCGAGGTGAATGAGAGCCAAATGTCCCTGCTTGATCATGATAAGGTCGACCACAGGCACTAGCAGGACGTCCTTGTATGGGAGGTATAGGAGATGATGCTCTGGACCTCATTGGCTGACCTTCCAAAACATGGCTCCGGGGATAAACTTGCTGTTGAGAGCTGGAAGAAACATCATACGGATTTGTCGATACCGCAATTGCATCATGTCCACGAGCAGTGGAGGAGAAAGCAGAACCTGGGTACGATGAATCTCCGCTGCTTGGAACGAATTGTGGCAACTCAGTAGCACAGCCTGGATTGGGCGAGTATTTACTACCTGGAGGAATGAACGGCAATTCAGCGGTACCACTGGGATTTGGCGAATATTTATGCCCTGAGGCTGCATATCCAGTGAAATATGAAGCCCCATGGGGCATCGCGCTGCCTGGCGGCCCATACAGGCTGCTACGACCATGTTCAGGTCCATTCACCTTGCTCTCTCGATTCAAGTCCAGGTCACCTAATTGACGATTCAGACTGTCGTAATCGCCGATATTGCTATGTTTGCGCTCTCGTCCATAGGGGACACCATAAACAGAGGCAGCGGGTTCAACATGATGCTGGTAAGGACTCCCAGAGTAGCCAGCGGACTGGGTGGCATTCTGAGGCGGAAAGGCAACCAGGTCTACTGGGGGAGATGCAACATTGAAACTCATTCTGCGTACGCGTTCGTATTCCTTTGCCTTTTCCTCGTTGCGATATTCTTGCTGCTGACGAAGACGTTTGGTGGCTTCCTTTTCTTCGCGCTTCCTCTTCTTGTCTTCTTCATGCTGCCTGATCCATGTCAGATCTGAGCTAAGACCTCTCGTCATTGTAAATCACCATTCTGTGAGCTTATCTTTATCCTTGTTTCCGCGATTCCAAGTAAAATCCTAAGATCGGTGACAACCAATAAGGGACAGGAGTTGTGTATCAGGTTTACACTCACTTTTGAGGCGGGTTGAGCATCTTGTGGGAGGATGTGCGTTGCTTCTACTGGAACCCATTGAATGCCGCTCACAACCCCATTGGCTGTCTGATAGCTGTAATCAAAAGTAATCGTTCGAGCAAGCTGTCAGCACTGGACTCATGAAACGCAATGAACCAACGAACCTAGCTGCCATAGCTCTGCATTAATGAGGGATGATTAGCTTGATCAAAGCATGGCTGAAGATTTAAATAGCACGTACTTGAAAGGGTGATATATTAGCCTGGCATCTGGACCGGTAGATGTCGTGTAAATCACAGATCCTGGGACGATGTCTCCTGAAGCGGGAGGTTGCACCTGTTGAGAAGAATAAGGTTGGATGGGAGGTTGAGGTGTGTAGGTCCGCTGTGATGGTGGTTGAGGAGAATTGCTCCTTGGAGAGGCTTCTCTGTAGGGGAACGGTGGCTTTTGGCTATAAGACGAGGGAGCTCCTGAAGATGGTTGGCCGTAAGGCGAAGGTGCTCTTGGTAACGGCTGGCCATAAGACGAGAATGGCGTTGGAGGCGGTTGGCCATAGGATGAAGAACCTCTGTGCATCTAGAGTACCAGGGACTTGTGAGTTGAACAGAGCAAGCAACGAGAGCTCAAGAACCCAAAGATGGCCGGTGATTATAAAGAGACAGTTGCTTCTTGCACCACATAATTGTCACATCACCTCAGTCACATTTGACATGTGAAGTAGACTTCCCACACAAGAATAAGATATAGCGTTTGAAGATACATTTTTCAGCTGAATCGCCAGTAGAGTAAGATGACTACCAGTAGGAACACTGCACCCAGTGGCGCATACTGTCGAATCATCGCTTGGATGTTAATATTGCGCGCTGCCTTACGATACTTTTCGGATTCCGAACGTAGTGAGGTAGAAAGATGGGACATTCCTGCTATATCATTTGCACCCTAATAGAAGATCAGACAAAGTAAACAACGCACTATCCAGCGAGTCACCCCTCCACAACAGCTCCTCCATATTCTTGGTCATGATTCTCGTGACATCTTGTAGTTCATCATTGAGTCTATCCAGTCCGGATGCTGCAGCATTTGCTGTCCGTGTATCCTGGTACAGCCGCGCCGTCTTTGCCATGAAAGTATCTATTCCCAAGTCAATGCCAAAACGCTCATGACGGTCAATAACATACCAAAACCTACAAAGGCATAAGGCTTCCGAGCACCTGCAATCTTCGAGCCATAGGTCAATGCGAACTCCTTCGAAAGCTCATCAAGGAAAGAGAAAGCGAGTTTCCGTGGATAGGACTTGTCAGCTATAGTCAAGAATACAACATTGTCCGAGATAAGGTAACTGGATTAAGTCAACGGACTAGAAAAGCCCGGAGGAGACTTTTGATGGGCGTACTGTAGAGTATATTGGCCACTCTCTATTGAGCAGCGAGGTTCTGCATTGGGCGTAATGCGTCGGAATATCAATTTTGCCTGCTGTTTGTGCTCCTGAAGGTCGTTCTCCGTCTATAACATGCGAATGACACGTATACACATTGAGAAATAACATTTTCATGAGCAAGGCACAGCGTACTGTTTCATCATCAACACTGGCAGCAAGTGGAAGGGCATCATTTGCCCTGACAATAATTGTTGACCTGACCATGACTCTGAGAGTGCTGAGTCGGCTGCTGAATCGAGTGAAATAAACACGTGATTGTACGTATATATATATTTCGATCAAGATCCTGACATTTGTTATAAGGCTCCGGCCAGTTCTTGCCCTGAATCCGACCACCATGCCCTCCAACTTATTCGATGTTACTGCCCAGGTATGCCTCTCATTACTTCAGGAAGTAATCTTGTTTAGTTCTTCTAGCTCACGTTTTATGGTGCATACCATACCAACCGTGTCAATGTCCTCATCCACATAATATGTGTCCCCATCCTTCTTTGGTCAGTTCTTTGGAGCCACCTCTCTCACACTACTTACAACCCCTCAGGTCTTTCCAAGTTCTTACAGCACAGATACCTGTCCCATCAGTAATTCCGGCCATTCACCGGGAGTTCAACGGCTATCTCGTCTTCGATCTCAACTGGCCTGCCATCCATGCAGGCCTATACATCCTCTATTATCTTGCCCTTGAGCCTGTTGCTGCAGTAAGTTTATTTATACTTTAACTTCAACATTCATCATCTCATCAGACCTCTCAGATTCTTTATGTGCCTCAAATGACGCTCTCCCTTCTCACAGCAACAGTCTATGCCCAAAAAGCGGATGGCATCAGAAATGCCGCACTTTTACACGTTGGCTCCTGGATCGCGCAATTCTTGGGTCATGGACTCGCAGAAAAACGTGCCCCAAGTCTGCTTGACAACCTCATCGGCGGTAAGTTGCTCTTTGTTTTAGGTGCGCAAGTATTCACGAGCCGGCCTTGATAGCCGTTGTGTTAGCCCCTTTCTTCGTCCATCTAGAGCTTCTATTTGGAGCTGGTTACCGTCCTGAGTTCCATCGCCACCTTACAAACGAGATCGGTAAGGAAGTCACTAGTGTTCGAAAGGCTAAGGAGGACAAGAAACGAATGAAAGATCTCTGAGGTACTCTGTAGCCACAATCCTAAGTTCATAGCTATTTACTATCCTATTTATCATGTACTCTGACGAGCAGCATCCATGTAGTGCAATGGTCTTACCTGAAAGGTGGGCTATTCAAATAAAATAGATAAAATTCTACTTGAATTTACAGTGCATACTGTCATCCTTATATACCTATCCCAGTATCTATTTCTAGGTTTTAAGGGTAGGAATTTAGTGTCATACTAATTTAGTGTGTTGTCGTATCTAAGGAATGTACTATTTATTTATATCACTCTATTAGTCATCTCGTATGCGTCTCATCTTTCAACATACTCTCTCTACCAACCCTTGCCGGGTTTTTCGTTGAATCTGACATTCTCGGACAGTATTCTCACTGAATCAGATCGTCGCTCATGGTTGTCTTCGCAAATTCCATCTAAGGATCAGCCTGGGCAAGAAGGTGATCAAGAGCACGTGCTTTACGAAATCGACATGACTCATTGACCACCTCTCCCAGTTCCGATGTCAGTATTTCAACAACCATTGTTCGGGAGCCTGTGATTGCATGTGTACTTTTCAGTTTCAAACGTGATTGCAAAAATGCATCGGACAATTTTTCGGGAACCAGCACCGTTCTTTCAAAGGTAATTTGATGGACAACCACAATATTAAACCAGGCTAAGAGGGGGAGGGAGAGTAGGCTCTCCGATTGGTGTAACGTAGGCCTTTGAAAGGCCACCATCAACGGTAAAGTCAGCGCCCTAGACGAGATATGGCTCAAACCTCCTGAGGATCAAGGGTCATCAAAGTAACACTCACGGTGACGTAGCTACTATCGTCGCTTGCGACTATTGAAGTAATTGGAATCAACCTTTCTGATGAGATGTTCTACTCACGGAATAGTGCAGCTTTGGCTAGTTCGACGGCTTCGCCAAAACGGCCCATAGGAAGGTGAATAAGTCTTCTTTGCTTCTTCTCATCAGTATTCAAAAAGTCCATCAGCATAGCTACCAAAACCGAGAGTGGATTAGGCATATCCTGACTACAGTCACTGAGAAGGCACTCACGGGTTTTCAAAGGGCCGCTAAGAGAGAAGTCAGCGACCATATTGGCGATGTAGGTGTGATGAACAGCACGCACGGGCACAATGAATTAACGCGAATACCCTCTCGAGCATGCACCGTTGCGATTTCACGAGTCATCGCCAGCACGCCGCCCTATCACCACCGACAATGTGAGTTTTGCAAAGCCAGGAGCTCACACAATCAATTTGGCTAACCTTGGACGCGGTATCTGATCAACGGAAATAGATATCAGATCAAGCGTTGACGAACATAAAAAAATGCTTACAAGCGAGCTGTGGTGTGGCAGCACCCATCAAAGCTACAAAACTAGCCGTATTTATGATGCTTCCTCCGGTATGAAGACTTTTACTCTCGTCTGTGGGATTTTGACGCATGGCAAGGATGGCATACTTACATCCCCACCAAACTCCCTTGAGGTTGATCTGCATTGTTAGGTCCCAGATACGTTCCTCGGTATTCAAAGCATTATCATCCTCAGGGTGCATGACACCTTGGATATATAGAATTGAAAAGGGTTTTCGTGATGACATTGAACAAAGAACAGCCCACCAGCATTGTTGAACTGTCTCAACCATAGAATTAGTGACAGATAGGAATGGAAATGAATGATCAACCATGACATCCAGCCGACCAAACTCTTTAACAGCAAGATCCACAGCTGCCTTCACATCAGCCTCCTTACCAACATCAACCTTCATCGGAATGGCTTTTATATCTGGAAATCGATCCGCTATAGTCCTAGCGCCCTTCTCTACAGCCATCATATTGATATCCACTAGCAAGACATTGGCACCCTCTTGGGCAAATAGGATTGCAGACTCGAGACCAATTCCGCTGATGGATCGAAATGAATGATGGGCATGCACAAGGCCTCGTTGATTCTACATAGCAGTCTGATTTCCACTTACGATCCGGCACCAGTTATGAGAGCGACCTGATGATGACACCATGGACTTCCCCATTTCACGACCACAAGGGTGAATTGGGAATGCAACGAACCTTATTCTGCAAACGTCCTGGCATTTTGCTATCTCAACGAAGATGGCAGAAGATAAGATAGAAACCAGTAACTGACGTAACAGGCCTTCACGTGCTTGACGCGGTTCTAACAGCGGAGGGTATAAGGTACAAGCTTAATGGTTGATTCATCATGATATTCTATGATAATTCTGTAACAATGCGAGCACTGTCAGAATCGCAGGGACTGTGGGAAGTCTGGAGGTAAGCTCTCAAAAGTTTCGCCAAACATGTCCCGGAAATGTTCCACGACATCAGGTAAACTTTCATATGAATCTTTTCTGTCATTCCAGCAATCCTGGGCCAATTGGGTGGATGACACCTTTTCTCCCTCAGGAGTTGGGCTCGAAAGGCGTGACACACAAGTTGGAGTCTGTGAACTTGGGATAGCAATAGGAAGGTGAGGTTCCTCAAAATATACACGAGAACCTCCAGGGAAAGTGCCTGGCACTAGGTTCTCGTCGTTCTCAGGAGACTGAGCTTGAGTCTCAGACTCATCAGTGATGACGTCCATCAGAGATGTCTGTTTAGAAGCGCTGGTAGAGAAGTTTAGGAACGGAAAGCGGTCCAAGCAGCAAGACTAATACCTGATGTCCGATCCTTTCTTTGGCCAGTTATAGTTGTATTGCGAGTAAAAAAGCTCTTGAGACTGGGAACTGGGAACAGTATCAAAGTCAGGAATGGAGGATAACGAGGACGTTGAGTCCATGAATTGCGACTGAGAGGAGGGAACAAATTGATATTGACTAGCAAATAGTTCTGTAGGAGAGGAATCAGGTTGAGAGGGTGGGATATAATTCGATATCTGAGGGCTTCCAATAGGTGCAATGTACACGGGGAGTGCCGTCTTTTGGGATATTTCCAATTCTTTATCTTCATAGGAGGAATCCATTGTTTGCGTTTGTGATGAGGGAATGGGATCCGAATCGACTTCCTGAGACCCCGGACAACTAGCTTCGGTCGGTGCGCCACAGGATGGAGTAACCTCAGGATCATCAACCACTCCTCTAGAGTTGAAAATATACGAGAAGTGTTGAGAAGCCTCAGGAGAAGGAGTCAAATCTGGTAGCGGTGAGGATGGCGGAGTAGGCCGGTAGGAAACTGCCTTGAAGGGATTGCTCGGAAATATATCCCGTGTTTCGACAGTGTCCCTTACAGATGCAGTCTTTCCAAATGTAGCCCGTGAGGAGCTGGAAGGAGCATGAAGAACTGCATGTTCTTTGGCATTAGTATACTCTTGACTTTTCAGCTTCTTTCGAAAAGTGGCTTTAGTTGCTGAGTCAATTTTGTCAGGAGTTCGAGCGCGTTTCGCTGAGCCCGGGTTGGATTGGATCGGTGCTTTTGACTTGGCATCATATGCGACTCTGTAGAAGTAGCTAGTGATTGGGTTCTCGCCCTTGAGTGGCATAGCATTGGAGACGTCGAATTCGAAGAGAGAATCCAAGGCATGTACAGGTAAAGTCTCATGTGACTCTGTTTATTAACCAGTTCGGGAACTGCCGATCAACGTTGAGTCCTACAACGATATGGAACAGGAGGTGCCACAAATCAAGCAGAGAAAGGTTGAAGAATCAGATTCTTCCCTCACCCTCACTTCCAATCTTTTGATAAAGAGACACTCAGAGAAGGCCAGGCTCCCAACGCGAGGGTCGCCGCTGTCAGCAGGCTACGATCTGTACAGGTAGCTCAATCAGCTTTCGGTGCTGTCCATTGCTCATTATTGAAGCGCGGAGAGAAAAATTATACCTGCCCATGGCAAGGCCTTGGTTGATACCCAAATATCAATTGCAGTTCCAGCCGGCACTTATGGACGAGTTGCACCGCGTAGTGGCCTTGGTATGTTTGTCAAGTGTAAAATTTTGTGTTGTTCTTTGTTTATTGATGGACTAGCATCAAAATTCATGATTGACACCGGAGCTGGTGTAATTGATGCAGATTACCGAGGCATTGTCTTTGTCTTGCTCTTCAATCTCTCCGACAAGGATTTCCAGGGTCAATTTTTGTCCAATTTTAATGCAGCTACCAGCTCAATAGCCTTGTCATAGTGGAAGAAGGTGATCGTATTGCTCAGCTGATAATCGAGCGAATTCACACCCCAGATGTTCTCGAAGTCAATGTAGGTATAGTCCAACTATCGCACCAATCACTGCTAATCCTTGTTTGAAGGATCTCGACGACACAATCCGTGGTGCAGGTGGTTTCGGATCTACTGGCGGACATGGCGGGCTGGAAAGTGTCCAAGCGAGTTTTTGATCTATCGTCAATATTCCCCTTTCTTTTAAGATCAATGTTTCTACGCACTGGATTTGTCCTATGAAATTGACTTCTTGCGATCGGCATCCACGAGGTAGAAGCCATTCTCGACACGAGCGGCGTGCTTCAGCAATTCCTGTCCTTCTGAAATATCTTGTAAAGGTAGCTCTGCGTTCTGCCTGTCGGCGTCTTCCTCACCCCAACGTGCTGACACTAAAATGCCACTGGTATCCACAAGCCTGACTGCGCCAACTAACCGTATCAGTTCCGAGACTTCTTTTCTAAGTTTTTCGTACTCGGGCGTGTCTTGAGTAGGTGGTATAAGAGCAGCAAGTTTGTGAAGGTGATTGAGAGTTTGAGATGATATTAAAGGTCTAGGGTACGAAGACAAGAGACTGGTAACCGACCAAGTGGGAGCTGTAGGTATCCCATATTCATCTGTCTTCGTTACCCGTGAATAATGTCTGATCAAAAGGCACTGCGTTGGGCGAATGGATGACGACCACTTGAGTGACGGAGAGTAAGAAACCCGTCTCGAGATCATTTTCTCACGGTATTTTTGTGTGAGCCAGATACTGAAGTCCTTCGTTTTCACTTTGGTATGCCTACCACAGTTCTACGACGTGTGTCGAGTGTCTCCAGCGCTATTTCGAAACTCCTTCCTCAGAAAGTTGCTCCTAGTATCGGTCGATCCAACGATCTGACACTATTCCAATTGTTGGGACGAGCACCTACAAATCTGAAGGGTACAGTGGTTCACCAACAGCGCTGGTCTCAAAAAGGAAGGATGTATTGGTTTTGGAAGATTACAGATGCACGTTTCAAGGATGAAGGAAAACATGGGAAGGTATGGGGAAATTTCTACTTAGGTGGTTGGTCTATTCCTCTTTTCTAGACGCGACTTCTCAGCTAAGTATGAAATCAGGGAGGAAAATCAGCCAAAAACCAGAGCTGATTCAGCATGCTTTGAAATATACCTGGGCAGAAGGACGTTCAAGGTCCGTTGCAACATCAAGAACACCAACTCGAGCGTCGAAAACAAAGGGAAAACCTGATCCCGTTCCAGAATCGAAAGTCAACGCCAATACTAAAGCAGGAACGTAGAACTGAGAGCAGCGACTGTATGTCTGTGAAATAGTCATACAGGTGTCCTAGATGCTCACATAGGTGTCCATTCCATTTCAGCTTGTACTGAACATAGATCCTTTGAATTTCCTGAAGAGGACTTAGATCCCCATATACACTCAACCTCTAATATACGAAGTTTGTATGATGATTGATGCAACTATCCATAAAAGCCAGAGAATATCTGGGGAAGTCTGGCAAGGGGTCTGGAGACCTTGCCAGATCACTGTATGTAGGGAAGTCTGAGAAACAATTTGAAGTTCGTGCTCGGCATCTCGGCATGGAGCATTCTAGATTCTAGGGAAATCTGTGTTACATCAACCATTGTTTGTATTTTATGTTGTGATAGTAGATACGGTATAAATATAAGTAGTCAAGACGAGACTCATTGTGCATTTGCAATGAGTTTCCCTTTCTGTCCTACTATACCTAAACTCAACAATAGCTGCTCTGCTCTAATACCAGAATACCTTGACTGGGATACTTCCATTTGAAGTTTGGGATAAAACAGATCTTGCTCCATTCTACAAAGCTGACATGAAGTGGTTTCCATCAGCTCACACCATCCTTTGGGTTATCACCACATTTGACAGAAGAAATCCATCTACAGCCCCAGCTGGAACACCTGAATCTCAGAGCAGTAATACCACTTTTGTCACCAATTGACAACAATGCTATGTAATGGTTTGTTACCTCACATTTTAGGACACAAAACAGCTATGGTGGTGAGCAACCATTACTGTAAGGGCAACTGGAGCAGAGTAGACTCCAG
>Ga0153940_1000294_pt1 | contig 28664 bp, 28 predicted proteins | sample TSNJ024MetaG_FD_104736 | JGI IMG/M metagenome (GOLD analysis project Ga0153940, IMG submission 104736) | Attine ant fungus gardens microbial communities from New Jersey, USA - TSNJ024 MetaG | ecosystem: Host-associated > Fungi > Mycelium > Unclassified | place: USA: New Jersey, Brendan T. Byrne...
AAGAACGGCTTTCACACTAAATTCGTACTTTGTAACACTTACAGTGAGCCTTCCCACTAAATTCGGCTTCGCCTCATTAAGTGCTCAGTGCTTCATTAAGTGTTCAATGCCTCTGTGCATCGCGAAGCGTGTTGCTGGTCACGGAGTGAACAGTAACATTTTATTTAGATATCCCCTTTTCAAAAGGAAACATCTGTGTTAGTATTATATGGTATTCAAAACTACATCAAGTAGATTGTTTTCTGATTATATATACATATCTGCAATAGTTGGAGGGATTTTATGAATTATAAAATAGTTATAGATAGCTGTGGAGAATTAACTGAGGAAATGAAAAAGGATGAGCGCTTTGTATCGGCACCATTGAGCTTAGAGGTTGAAGGAGAATCAATTATCGATGATACAACCTTTAACCAGGCAGAATTCTTGAGGAAGGTAGCTGCCAGTCCTAATTGTCCAAAGTCAGCCTGTCCATCTCCGGAGCTTTACCGTAAGGAGTTTGACTGTAATGCACCCCATATTTATGCAGTTACATTATCTTCAGAATTGAGCGGTTCCTATAATAGTGCATTGCTTGCACGGAACATGATTCTGGAAAAGCAGCCGGATAAGAAAATCCATATTTTTAATTCCTGCAGTGCCTCAATTGGTGAAACACTGATTGGCCTTAAGATTGCAGAATACGAAGGAAAAGGGCTGGGTTTTGAGGAAATTGTGCAGAAGATAGAAGCGTACATTGAGTCTCAGAACACCTTCTTTGTTCTGGAGAATCTGGATACCCTGCGTAAAAATGGGCGTCTTAGCTTGGTCAAGGCATTTGTGGCATCAGCCCTTAAGATAAAACCAGTGATGGGAGCTACAAGCGAGGGAACTATATATCAGTTGGATCAGGCCAGAGGGATTAATAAAGCGCTCATTAAGATGGTAGATTATATAGTCGAAAAAACTGCAGACAGTAAGAATCGCACCCTGGCTATATCCCATTGCAATTGTTTTGAACGGGCAAAATTAGTAAAAGAAGCTATTTTAGAGAAGATGCCGGTAAAAGATGTGATTCTTTTAGATACTGCCGGTGTCAGCTCGATGTATGCCAATGACGGCGGGATTATAGTTGTAATATAGCCTTGCAGAAGATATGCAGGGTTACGAGTGGATGTTATAGTTTAGCCATGTAATTTAGAATGATATATGCATATGAGTATATGAAGGTGATGGGGGGAGTATTTGACGAACGGACGCGTCCAAAGGGCATGGGATCGCTGGTTTTTCAAGCGATTCACGAAAAAAGGGTTCCTACCATAACAGGGTTGCCTTATACTCCAGGGTATTCTCTCTTCCACCTTTGGTGGTATTCACCTTGTGTCAAATGAAGTATCCAAACAAAACTTATATACTACCAAAACCCAGCCACTGTGGGAAGATAGGTGCTTTACGCAAACATTTGAGGGCGGTTTTAGTACCTGGTGAAATCCATTGCTTACGGAGATTTAAGCGCGAAGGCTTTCCTGAGCGCTTTAGTCGTAGTTAGCAATTAGTTCATCAGGTACGTTGCCCGGGTTTGCGTAAAGCACCTATCTTCCCGCAGTGGCGTCCTGACAGCCAACAAATTGAAATATCTCAACTTTTGAAAATTCATATAGCTAAACTGTAACTCTGTAATGAGTGGATTTCGAGTATCCGATTTGACTCTTTTCATTTACTGGGATTTATGCTATAATCCCTATAGATTATTTTGTTACTATTGGCAGTTCGTAGAAACTGTGAATTGTAATACTATTTAGAAATATGAAGGAGAACCATAGATGAGTCAGAAGAAAGTAGATAAGTACAAACAGCAGAAGGCTAATAGAGAAAAAATCATGAAGCGTGAAAAACTAATGCACAGACTGGAGATGACAGCAGTAGCAGTAGTTTTGATAGCACTGGTAGGTTGGTTTAGTTTTTCTATTTATGCGCGTGCGCAGCAGAACAAGCCGGCCAAAGAATATGTGTTGGATACGAATGCTTTAGATAGTTATTTGAATGCGTTAACAACAGATGAGACAGCTGCAGACGATGCGTCAACCGATGAAACGGCTGCAGATGATATATCAGACGATGAGACGGCTGCAGATGATACATCAGCGGATGAGACAACTACAGATGATACCGCAGCTGATGATGCTGCAGAATAAAGAATGAAAAAAGGTGAGGGAAATTCATTCCCTCACCTTTTGTGCATCTGTTAAACGTCTATATAATTATATTCTTTCAACGTTTGCAGCCTGCATTCCACGAGCGCCTTCTGTCAGTTCGTATGAAACTGCCTGGCCTTCGTCTAAGGTCTTGAAACCATCGCCCTGGATAGCAGAGAAGTGTACGAATACATCAGAGCCGTCTTCGCTGGTAATGAATCCGTATCCTTTTTCAGCGTTGAACCATTTAACTGTTCCTTTGTTCATAAGATGTTACCTCCATAAAAAATAAAATAAAATAATAGGTTTTGAATCACTGGAAAATAAAAAAATCACCAGTTATCACAGATCATATTGAAAACATAATATAACCTCTAATAACTAGTGAATTACTATTATATCCAACAACATTTTGATACGTGTTTATTATAGTCTGAAAATTAGTAAAAGTCAAGGGGAAAAAGTCCTTTATTTCAATAAAAAATTCGTGTATGATTAAAAATAGAAAAAATAGTATACTAGGAGAGATATTTATGAATATTTTGATTAAAAACGGAAGGATGATAGATCCGGATAAAAAGATAGACAAGATAGCGGATGTTTTGATATCTAAGGGAAAAATTGAAATGGTGGGAGAGCAGCTGGAAAGTAAAGCTGACCGGGTCATTGATGCCAGGGGTTGTTATGTGATGCCGGGGCTGATTGATCTGCATGTGCATTTGCGCGATCCGGGCCTGACTCAAAAGGAAGATATCGAGAGTGGTGCCAAAGCGGCGGCTAAAGGAGGTTTTACAACGATTGTGGCCATGCCTAATACAAAGCCGGTAATTGACACAGCATCCGGTGTGAGATATGTGATGAATAAAGCAACCAAAACTTCACCCATTCATGTACTGCAGGCAGGTGCCATTACAAAGGGGCAGGATGGTAAGGAGCTGGCTGATATCAAAGAGATGATTCAGTACGGCAGCCCGGCGATCAGTGAAGATGGGAAAAGTGTTATGAATTCGCAATTATACCGGGAAGCGATGGAAATTGCTGCGGCATGTGATATTCCGGTGCTGGCTCATTGTGAAGATAGTAATCTGGTGAATGGTGGCTGTGTGAATGATGATGCGGTTACCAGAAAGATGGGATTGCCGGGGATATCCAATGCTGTTGAGGATATTATTACGGCGCGGGATATTATGCTTGCGGGAGAAACCGGATGCCGGCTGCATCTGTGTCATTGTTCTACCAGTGGCAGCGTGGATATGATGGAGCTGGCTAAGAAGCATGGGATTTTGGTGACGGCGGAAGTGTGTCCGCATCATTTTACTTTGACGTCTAAGGATATTGTACCGGGGGATACGAATTATAAGATGAATCCGCCGCTGCGGACTACAAAAGATGTTGAAAGCTTGAAACAGGGATTGCGGCAGGATATTATTGATGTAATCAGTACGGATCATGCTCCTCATACGCTGCAGGAAAAAAGTTCAGCAATGGAAAAGGCTCCTTTTGGAATTGTCGGGTTGGAGACTTGTGTGGCGCTGACTATTTCAGAACTGGTAAAACCGGGGATTTTGACACCGATGCAGATGGCTGAGAAGATGAGTTTTAATCCGGCTCGGATATTGCAGATTGATAAAGGGTCTTTGGCAGTGGGGAAGGATGCGGATGTGGTAATTATAGATCCTGGTGCAGATTATGTTGTGGATACCGATAGTTTTGTTTCCAAGGGCAAGAATACGCCGTTTAATGGGCGAAAGGTGAAGGGGAAAGTTTTATATACTATTTGTGATGGTGAAGTTGTATATGAAGAATAGTTGAAAAATCTTGATTACTGTTCGCCCCCATAAGGCTGTGAACGGCAGCAAATCTTGATTCGCAGCGGGAAGGCTGAGAGAAAAAATAGAGAAAAAACACAGAAAATGATTTTAGAGAGGAAGAAAGAGATGATCAACCAGTTAGTAAAGAAAATTCAGAAGACAAATGCACCCATAGTAGTAGGATTGGATCCGATGTTGAATTATATTCCGCAGCATATCCAGGATGCAGCGTTTAAAGAATTTGGAGAAAGCTTAGAGGGAGCAGCGGAGGCGATTTGGCAGTATAATAAGGCGATTGTGGATGCTGTGTTTGATTTGATTCCGGCAGTGAAGCCGCAGATTGCTATGTATGAGCAATTTGGGATTCCTGGGATGATTGCATATCAGAAAACGGTGGATTACTGTCGAAAAAAAGAATTGGTGGTTATTGGTGATATTAAGCGTGGGGATATTGGATCGACGTCGGAGGCATATGCTATTGGGCATCTGGGGAAGGTTCAAGTAGGGTCAAAATGGTATTATGGTTTTAATGAGGATTTTGCAACGGTGAATCCATATCTTGGTTCTGACGGTGTTAATCCGTTTATCAAGGTGTGCAAAGAAGAGAATAAAGGGCTCTTTATTCTGGTAAAGACCTCTAATCCATCCAGTGGGGAATTTCAGGATCAGTTGATCAATGGCCGGCCGCTTTATGAATTGGTGGGTGAGAAGGTTGCAGAGTGGGGTGCGGAGCATATGGGAGATTCCTATAGCTATATTGGTGCTGTAGTAGGTGCAACTTATCCTGAGATGGGTAAAACGCTGAGAAAAATCATGCCCAAGACTTTTATTCTGGTTCCGGGATATGGGGCTCAGGGAGGTAAGGGTGCTGATTTAGTGCATTTCTTTAATGAGGATGGCTTGGGAGCCATTGTAAACTCTTCCCGCGGTATTATTGCGGCATATAAGCAAGAGTCTTATCAAACTTTTGGGGCAGCGAACTTCCAGGATGCATCACGTCAGGCGGTTCTTGATATGGTGGCCGATATTAACGGAGCTTTAAAAGAAGCAAATTAATTAACAGGAGAAACCGATGAAGACAAAAGAGAGTTGTAAAGTAATCAGTCAGGAATGTATAGCAACGGGTGTCTACAGCATGTGGCTTGAGACAGAAGCGATAGCTAAAGATGCTTTGCCGGGACAGTTTGTTTCCGTATATAGTAATGATGCCAGCCGTTTACTGCCAAGACCAATCAGTTTATGTGAGATTGATAAAGAAAACGGGGCAATTCGAATTGTGTACCGAATTGCCGGGAAGGGAACGGCAGAGTTCTCCCATCTAAAAGCGGGTGATGCGGCAGAAGTATTGGGACCACTGGGGAATGGATTCCCCCTTGATCAGGTAAAAGGAAAAAAGGTACTGCTGATGGGTGGTGGAATCGGGATACCGCCGATGCTGGAAGCGGCGAAGCAGCTTGCACCGGAATGCACCATTATTTCCGGATATCGGGATGAAGTTTTTTTGAAAAAGGAATTGAAAGACAGCGGGCAGTTGTACATTGCAACGGAAGATGGCAGTCAGGGAACCAAGGGAAATGTATTGGATGCAGTTCGGGCCAATGGGCTGTCAGGAGATGCTATATTTGCCTGTGGACCGACTCCCATGCTGCGGGCTGTTAAAGCGTATGCCAAAGAGCAGCAGATAGAATGTTGGATTTCTATGGAGGAAAAGATGGCATGTGGAGTGGGAGCTTGTCTGGCATGTGTTTGTCGGTCGAATGAGGTGGACAGCCACTCGAATGTAAATAATAAAAGGATTTGCAAAGACGGTCCGGTATTCTTAGCATCGGAGGTAACATTATCATGAATAAGCAAGTAAATCTGGCAGGAGTGATATTAAAGAACCCGGTAATGACTGCTTCCGGTACTTTTGGTTCCGGTGTGGAATACAGTGAGTTTGTGGATTTGAGCAGGTTGGGAGCAGTGGTGACCAAAGGGGTGGCCAATGTGCCATGGCCCGGTAATCCCACACCGCGGATTGCGGAGACAGCCAGTGGTATGCTCAATGCTATTGGGCTGCAGAATCCGGGAATTGATGTGTTTTGTGAAAGGGATATACCATTTTTAAAGCAATTTGATACGAAGATCATTGTCAATGTCTGTGGCAAGACCAAGGAGGATTATTGTGCAGTTGTGGAACGGTTGGCAAATGAAGATATTGATATGATGGAAATTAATATTTCATGCCCCAATGTAAAAGAGGGGGGCATTGCTTTTGGTCAGGATCCAAAAGCAGTGGAAGCGATTACCGCAGCAGTGAAGAGGTATGCTAAACAGCCGGTTATCATGAAGCTCAGCCCGAATGTATCGGATATCACAGTTATGGCAAAGGCGGCTGAAGCCGGGGGGGCTGACGTGTTATCTTTGATCAATACATTGACTGGAATGAAAATAGATATTAATAAGAGAACTTTTGCCATTGCTAATAAAACCGGAGGGTTATCCGGTCCGGCGATTAAGCCGGTAGCAGTTCGGATGGTTTATCAGGTGGCCAATGCAGTCAAGCTGCCGATTATCGGAATGGGTGGAATTGCCGCGCCTGAAGATGCCCTGGAGTTTATCATGGCCGGGGCAACAGCAGTGTCGGTGGGGACGGCAAACTTTGCTAATCCGTATACGACAGTGGAAATCGTTGATGGCATTGAACGGTATATGCAGAAAAATAAAATTGAGGATATCCGGGAACTGATAGGTGCAGTGGATTAGGGGAGCTAAAAAATTCTGCTTTTTATAGCGAGACTCACGGCTTCTGTGCTGCTTGCTGCACCCATTTTACTATAAATATCCTTAAGTGCTCTTTTTACCGTACTCATCGAAATGTAGAGATGATCTGCTATTTCCTTCCTTGTCAATCCCTGGCAAAGATACTTTAAAACATCTCTTTCCCTGCCCGTAAGGTTATATGGATTCTTATTCATAGTTCCGACGGTGCTTTTATACTGCGTTCTCATACCATGCAGATGTTTCGCATAGGTACTGGATTTTGTATATATCATATCCAGCCATTCTTTGGGAATAGAAACATCTTTACAGCGTCTGGCCTCGTCACAAACAGCACGCATATATTTTCCCATTACTATAAATGGCATGATAAGAGAATTAGCATGTGCCAGGTTGTATGCGGTTTCAAGCGCTGTCATAGACTGTACTGTATTATGGATCTTATCGGAGACAATAGACTTAAGGATTTGAATCTGCAATTTCTGAATCAAAATACCTTTAAGAGAATGTATCTCTTCCAGATGTTTTACATAAGCCAAAAGGTTATGGTAATCTTCTTTTTCTAATAAATAATATGCCCGGATCAGGAAGTCTCTGCCGGTTCTGTTAGGAGAAAGCCTCATGGAACTTTGGTCTTCTTCCATGATCCAGAGGGGTACCTTATCTATATCGCCTATGTTCACATAAAACCATCCCTTAATAATACCAATGATACTCAGACAATTGGCGTTGTTTGTTTTTTCTTCTTTTTCCTCTAAAATTTTTAAAATGCTGTCTGCTTTTAAAAAAGCCCCTTTTGCGAAGCTCGTACGTATCAGTGTGAAAAGTGCAGTGTAAATAAGATCATTCTGATTGTACTGCTTAGCCTTGTATATAGTCTCATATGCATTGCTCTCGGCTTCCACCATATCTCCGGTATAATAAGCCGCCTCAGCTAAAGTCAAGTACTCTGCCCCATATCCGCATCCATTCATTGCTCTTGCGGCATGCGGCATGGCACAAGTAATTGCTTTTTTGGATTTTTCCAATTCGCCGGCATTCGGATGTTTGATAATAACAGAGCAATTCCCATTATTTAGATAAAGCCTGTTATCCACAAATACACTGCCGCATGGCAGGCACTCATCGGCTGTTTTGAAATATTCAACAAAATCATAATTTTTCAAAGCCAGGCTGAGCATAGCTAAAAATACACAGGCCTCTCCAATAACAGCTTTATTTTCAGGAGTAGATGACAAGGCCTCATAAGTCTCTTTGATTTTTATAAGTTCGTTAACTGCTTCCTTGAGCCTGCTGTTGTTTAGTAAAAGTCTGGCGTGGATGACGCCGATCAGGGGATTCTTTTTTTGAAGCTCATCGGGAAATTCTTCAATCAATTCCAAAAGCAACGCGGCTTCCTCCTGCGGTATATCGATGTCATAACAACGTATAATATCCCATATTTCTTCGTAAGAACCGCATTTCCGGTAATATCCAAGCGCATCAATAATAGATCCATTCCGATGATGACATTGTGCAGCCAGGTGATATATTTCTTGGATATCCGTTTTTAAATATTTTTTTTGTTTGTATGATAAAAATTCCAGGAACAGATAATGTATATGATAAGTTTGCTCAAGAGGATCAAATTGAATAAATGAATTTGTATATTCGATTTCTTCTATCAGATTCACAGAACTGTTTGACATTTCCTTAACAATTTGAACATCAATAGTTGATCTTTCAAGAAAAGACAGTCTGATTAAAATATCCTGTACTTTAGGTGAATACTGGATAAATATTTCTTGTTCGAAAAGTTCGAAAATCTTAAAATTTGCCAATACGAGGGCTTGGTCTGTAGTGAAATTATCTTTTTTCAGGAATAATAATATAAGATAGATTGCTGAGATCCATCCTTCGGTTTTGGAATAAATCGTTTGTAAGGTATCATCCTGGAGTTCAACTCCCTGTGTCTCAAAATAATCTTTAGTCTCATTAAACGTAAAACACAGTTCAGTCTCTGTTATCTGGTGAATCAGGTTTTCCGTAAAAAATCCAGGTATGTTAAGTTGTGGTCTTGTCCTGCTGATGAGTATAACCGAAAGATTTTTTAAACGAGCGTCTAATAAGAGTTCAATAAAATTTATGACAGACGGTTCATTGATTAAATAAAAGTCGTCGAATATGAGAATCAGCTTGTTCGGATTTCCCGGAATATCTGATATTTTATGTAAAAATAAATTAAACAGCGGAGCTGAATTGGGAAACCCCATGTCATTAAGCTCCGAAGCGAGAGTTGTATTCTGCAAATTAACTGCATAAACGAAGTGTCCCCAAAATCTTGTCGTAAGATTGTCTAATTTTGAAAGACGCATCCAAATAGGAATAATATTTTTACAAGTATCAAGAAAAGCGGATACCGCCTGTGTTTTGCCATAACCTGCTCCGGCGGTAACGATTATAAGCGGGGAATTAATTGCATCATAAAGAAGCTTATCGATACGCGGTCTTCGAAAATGACTATGCACAAGTGGTAAATTCGTCAGATTACTATATAAAATATCTTGTTTCATGCAGGATCCCTCCCATTTCTGGTAGTGTAAAGTATACCTACCTATTTTTTATTTAAAACCTTATATTTTCAAGGTTTTCACCACTTTTTTAACAAAAAAAGCAATGACCCCCTTTTTTCTGTGAATACTGTAAGTGACAAGCTCCAACAAACACAAACAAGAAAGGATTTCATTGCTTATGGATATTATAACCTGTTTACTTAACATCATTCAATGCCAACACCAACAACTCTGCTGGCTCATTCTTTTTATCTGCAGATACATCCCGCTCAAGCAATGGGCACATGACGAGCTCCATAGCCCTAAATACCAAAAGTTCCTTACCGATAAACTGCCCATCATCAAACCATTCATCAAACAGGACTGGCAGCTCTGGAACGAATACTACCGACTCCGGTATGGCAAACCGGTCAAACCGGTCAAGCCCCAGAAGGGCAAGCCCCATAATGTCCCCACAGAGATCATCTGCCCGCTCTGCGGTGCCCCACATGAGTATATCTACGATAACAGCGGCGGACGTGGGCAGTTCAAATGTAAGATCTGCCAACAGACTTTTGTCAACGGTGAAAAAGTGACATCCTCTTTGAAACTCCAGTGCCCTTACTGTGGGCATGCACTCCAGCCCGTCAAGGACCGGAAGCACTTCCGTGTCCACAAATGCATCAATGACAACTGTCCCTACTACAAGCGGAACCTGAAAAAGCTTCCTGAAGACCTTCCTCCCTCCGATCACTGGAAATATAAGCTCCACTATCTTTACCGGGAGTTCTCCGTCAACTTTTTTGACATGGTCTTAAACCAGCTGCCAAAGTGGGCGACCTCGTTCAGATATCGGAAGAATAACGCCTATATCATGGGCCTCTGCCTGACCTATCGGGTAAACCTGAAACTTTCCCTGCGCCAGACCGTCCAGGCTTTAAAAGATATCCATAACATCCACATCTCACATACCATGGTCAGCAACTACGCGAAAACCGCGGCTGTCATCATCCGCCCGTTTGTGGATTCCTATGATTACAACCCCTCAAACGGACTCGCCGCCGATGAGACCTACATCAAGATCAAAGGCGTGCAGGCCTATGTCTGGCTCATCATGGATACGGTGTCCCGCTCCATACTCGGGTACCAGGTCTCCACATCCCGGGATGTCGGACCCTGCATCCTAACCATGCGCATGGCATTTGATAAATTCAAGGAATTTCCAGGAAAAGCACTGAAATTCATCGCTGATGGGTTCAGCGCCTATCCTCTGGCCGCACAGCAGTTCAAGATCGAAAAAGACTGGGAGGTCTTCATCACCCAGGTCCTCGGGCTTACGAATGACGATGAGGTCTCCAAAGAATTCAGGCCTTTCAAGCAGCTTATAGAACGCCTGAACCGTACATTTAAAGAGTCCTACCGCACCACCTGCGGATATGGGGCTGCAGACGGTGCTGCCCACAGCGTCTCACTTTGGGTTGCTTATTACAACTTCCTCCGCCCCCATGAAAAAAACGGTGGCAAAGAGCCGCTGAACAAGGTGGAGCTTCTGGAAGGCGCCGGCAATATGCCCGGCAAGTGGCAGCTTCTGATCTATCTCGGCCAACAGGCAATCCTGAAACAGCAGAGCGGAGCCACTATCTGTTCTTAGATTCAGAGCCAGAGGTGGATACCAGCCATCCCGAAGGGATCTGCCCTTGATAGCACACCAAAACAATGCTACAATGCTGTGAATCCGACGTCGAAATCTATCTGTTCTTGAGTTCTTCGCCGTCGGTAAGACGTTCAGAGCATTGTTTTGGTGTGCTGTCAAGGGTGGCGTACGCTGCCGGGAACTAACGTATCTACAATTTTCAAGGTTCTATCGGAGCCAATTTTTTAACTCCAATTTTTCATAAGCTACTTTACACTACCTTCTAATACTTAATCATTACTAGTATGATTAAGTATAGTTTTCCGTAAAATAAAAAACGACTTATGTCATATTTATTATACTATTTATTAAAATAAAATACAAGTTACTTTGGAAAAACATGACAGTGAATGGGGTGAACAGATTACTGTTCAGCGTGTGAATCTTAAAAAGTTTAATATGTTGGCAGCCAGGACGCCACCGCACCTCTCCTCGGAAACAGCAGCTGGGTTTTGGGAGTGTATAAGTTTTGTGTGGATACTTCATTTGACACAAGGTGAATACCAACAAAGGTGGAAGAGAGGGTACCCTGAAGTATAAAGCACTACCTTTCCGTTTATATTCTGTGCGTTTATGTCGGCAACCTTCTTTTTGCTTGCGTACTGCGGCGGTAGTATGTTTTTTATTATTTCTCAGATACAGATGTGATATTGACAATATGGACTAATGTTAATATAATGGTATAGAGATGAGCAAAACAACTTATTACTGAAATATGACTTTGGCAGCTGGAGTAACAAAGGAGGTGTTGTAATGAAATTGACCGAAAACGAAAATGAAATCTTAGAGGTTTTATGGAAAGCAGGAAGACCGCTTACAGGAGCAGAAATCAAAAGTCTTTCAATTAATAAATCATGGAAAGATAGTTCGATTCACATCTTGATTAACAGCCTGCTAAAAAAAGAAGCTATACGAGAGGCTGGATTTGTTCGTACAGGCAAAGGGTATGGACGAACTTTTGAGCCTACTGAGTCCGGCGAAAACTATTATGCTGGAATTTTAGCTTCGGTTGCAGAGAAAACAAACATTAAAACACTATTTTCTGCATTGTTTAATAATGAAAAAATCACAAAAGAAACTATACAAGAATTAGAGGAGCTTTTGGCTGAGAAAAAACAGGAGTTATAAATGTAAGATGGTAATTGATAATGTCAGTGCCTATTCGCTTATCAGTGCAATTATTTATTTTCATGTGGGTATAATAGCAATAACAATATTGAGACGTAATACCGCGTTTTTAGCAAAGTGTAGTACATCTGCATTGCTAATATTACTGATATGCTCAATAGCTCGTATCTTTCTGCCATTTGATATATCAAATGCTTTTGTGATAGAATCTAAAATGATATTTCCAGGTATACTTAGTATATTAAGCATGCCTGTCTATAGCGAGTTGACAATATGGTTTATATTAAAAACAATATGGGTCGTGGGAATAGTTATAATATTATTAAAAGCAGTTAAAGATTTTCAAGTAGAAATACGAAAAAAAGATGCTTACTTCACAATTGAAGATGAACAAATCAATCGAATATCAAAAGAAGAAATATTTCAAAAAGCGGTAATTATGATATCTCCGGATGTAACCGTGCCACAAGTAACAGGAGTATTTAAGGCCTATATATACCTTCCGCCGCTTTCAATTTCTGATGCGGATTTGAAAATGATTCTAATGCATGAAATGCTACATTTTCGTGGCGGAGATATTTTTATAAAAATATTCTATATACTATTAAAAGCACTTTTTTGGTGGAATCCAATTGTACACATTTTTCAAAAAGAGATTTATGCTTTATTAGAGTTACGTTGTGACATGAATGTTACGAAAAAAATGAGTTACGAGCAACGAATCAAGTATTTGGAATGTATATTAAATGTTATAAAACAAACACATTTTGTAAAGAAAATCAACATACAAAATGTCTCAACGATAGCAAATCCTAATTCAGAAGGAGATTTGCAGCAAAGATTTAGAATTATTATGAATAGAGATAATTTCGATTCTCTAAAGTTTAAGTTGAGAAATTTATTTCTAATAATAACATTATTTCTTAGTTCATATTTTTTCATTATACAGCCGGCATATACACCTGATACACAGGAGTACATATGGAAAGAAAAAATATTCGAAGATAACGGCAATTTTTTGGTTATATATAATGAGAATCATATAGAGCTATATATGAATAATACATTTATTCGTAATGTGTCAAAAAATGAGTTAGAAAGACCACCTCTTTCAAAATATAAGATGTATAAAGGAGAAGATTAGTGAAGAAGAAAATGATGATTTTGAGTATGACACTTTTATGTATATGTTCGCCAGTGACGGTATTTGCACAAAGTATTGATAGTGAAGTTCAACTAGAAGAAGGCACACGGATTACTGCGAGAGCAGAAAAGGTACAATGGTATTACAGGTATCATAATGGTGTTAAACAGAAGCGCTTATGGTCAGTTACATATGGACAATGGAAAACAAAATGGATGAATTGTTAAAAGATCCTTTCAGTGGTGTCTTTGAGTTGCAAATAAAAATGGTGTTGGAGTTTAATCTCCGGCACCATTTTTATTTTGACTATAGCAATTTCACCATCACCATAAGCACATCTTTAATTCTAATCGTTCTAATGATTTTAATATTATAGATTAATATTGACATCATCACATAATTGACATATAATTACATGTGTAGACAAAATAGGATAATAAGTACTAGTATTTAATTGATTTTTGGAAGAATAGCTATAGTCACTCACATAACAAGGAGGTACATTATGACATTTACAGGATTTAGAAAGTTGAATAATGAAGAGACAAAAAATATCAATGGAGGATGGACGTGCCCCAAAACAGTAGCAGCGTTCCAGAAAAAATTAAAATCCTTGAGTTATGCAGATCAAAAAAGGTACATTAAATGGATATATGAAAAACCATGTCCGACTCCATCGAAATAAGAGAATTTGATAACTAAGAAACTATAACAGTGTGACTGTAGCTTTTCTATATATTTGGAGATATTAATGAAACATATATTAATTGAACAACAGGATTTGGCTGACTGTGGGCCAGCGTGTCTGGCTATGATAGGTCAATATTACGGAGTGAAGAGCACAATTGCTCGCTTGCGTGAAGTAACAAAAACAGATGGGCAAGGTACGAATATAAAAGGACTGATGGTCGGTGCAAGTAGTTTAGGATTGGATGCATGGGCTGGTAAATGCTTATTTGAAGAAAACATTGATATCGAAGTTCCTTGTATTATGCACGTTATCAAGGACAATAATCTTCTTCATTATATTGTATTATGGGAAGTTACAGATCTAACTATTACTATTTCAGATCCGGCAGAGGGTGTTGTTAAACTATCTAAGCAAAATTTTTTGTCTGGCAATATATGTAATATCCAAGAACATTCTTATCAATGGAGTGGTATAATACTGTTTTTTACATCAACTCAAAACACTGTTAGACGGGGGGATAGAGAAAAAAATATTATAGGTGAATTCCTTAAAATCATACTAAATAAAAAAATATCTTTTGAAATATTCTTTTTATCCTTACTTTCCGCAGTAATAAATGTCATTATTGCTTTTTTTTATCAAGTACTGATAGATAAGATTATTCCTGGAGAGAGTACAAAATATTCGGTGTGGATAATTTTGGCATTTATTTTGTTCGTATCAGCAAAATCGATTTTTGATTTGATAAGAGTTCAGCTAACGTTACTTTTTAATAAAGGAGTGCATTCCCAACTGACTTATAAATTCTATCAACATTTATTACATCTGCCACAAAAATTTTTTGATCATAGGACAGTTGGTGAATTAGTGGCACGTCTCCAGGATGTTAATGCAATACAGGACGTGTTGACACAACTTGTTCTTATTTCATTTGTAGATGCGCTGTCAGTTTTGATCTCTAGTTTTGTACTGCTTAGAAACAATAAGATGATGTACTTTATCCTTTTAATACAATGTTTTGTGTATATCGTAATTGTAATCTTTTTTAGAAATAAATACACAAAGCTAAATAAAAGACAACTTGAAAAAGAGGCAGATTTAACCTCATTAATCGTTGAGGGATTGACAGGAAATGTATCTATAAAAATTCACAATGCTGCACCTGAGATATTACTAAAACTAAAAAGACGACTGAATGATTATTGGGAAAGCGTGTGTGAGCTTAGTGGTGTAGAAAACATTCAATATGCCATGAAGGATTGGATTGGCAGCGTTGGGGAACTAATTCTGCTTTGGATAGGAGGGAGCTATGTCATCCAAGGGAAACTGACTTTAGGAGAACTCATTATGTTTAATGCATTGTCAGTTTATTTGTTAACTCCTGTTCGAAACCTAATTAATCTTCAAGCTCAAATGCAAACAGCTATTGTTGCATATAAAAGGGCACAGGAGATTATGGAATTAGATATGGAAGTAGCTGAATCGGAAATAAAGGCAGATATTCAAGGAAATATTGTATTTAAAAATATAAATTTCAGATATGGTATGCAACCATTGATTTTAGAGAATTTAAACATGGAAATTCTCCAAAATAAAAAAACAGCAATAATCGGTGAAAGTGGAATTGGTAAATCTACCATAGCCAAACTTATCATGCGATTATATTCTCCGGAAAGTGGTGAGATAACAATTAATGATATAGGCATAAACAAATTTAATCTGCATGAGTTAAGGAAAAAAATTTCATATGTTCCTCAAAATATCTTTCTATTTACAGGTACATTAAAAGAGAACTTAACATTTGGATTTGACGATATCGAAGATAGTAAAATCGTAGAAGTATGTAAAATAGTTGGAATACATGATTTTATTATGGCATTGCCTTTTCAATACCAAACTATAATTGGTGAAAATGGAACTAACCTTTCCGGAGGGCAAAAGCAAAAAATAGGGTTGGCTAAGGCCGTTTTAAGAAATCCCAAAATCTTAGTTTTGGATGAGGCTACCAGTAATATTGATCAAAAATCCGAAGAAATATTTTGGGATAATCTATTTACATACCTGAAAAATGTTACAATTATTATTATTGCTCATAAATCAAGCGTAATTAGTAAGTGCGATAAAGTTTATAAAATTAAAAATAGGAATACGATAAAATTAGATACTCATGTGGCGAATTAGGCAAGGGGAGGATAAAAAGTTGAAAATAAAACATAAAGGATATATAGTAGGTATATTATTCGGTGTATTTTTGTTGGGTGCTGCATCGTTCTTTTTATACAAAGAATATGCAAAAGACCAAAACTCTTATAGTGAACTGGAAGAAATAAATATTGATCAGGTATTTGATTTAGGCGGTAGCTATTATGTCTATTTCCAAAGAGCAGAATGCCCCTACTGTGATAACGTAAGAGATGATATCATTGATTTTTCAAAAAAGGAACGAGTATATATGCTAGACACCAGAGCAGAAGGAAATGAAAATCTAAAAGATTATGATTGGGATACACATGAACAGCAATATGACAAAGAAATCGGTGAAGTAAAAGATGGTGAAGCAATACTTTATGATGGTATAACAGCAGATCAACTCGAAGAGCTGTATTCACCACAGGAATACACCATTCAAGCAAGAGAAGACTTAAATATTAGTTCTGTAGAGAAGATTTATGCAATATTGGAGGCGCCGGTTATAGATTTTACAGATGCTTCTCCTCATAATTTGATAGTACCGGCAGTTCCGTATATGATATATATTGAGAACGGCATCATTTCTCAGGACTATTTTGGCGATACCCAAATACTTGAATTATTAGAAAGCGCCCGTAAACCCTTAGATGAATATATTCAGGTAGAGCAGCTGCAAGGAGAATAAATGGAGATTCTAAAAACAATTAACCTGAAAAAGACCTATAAGAGTGGGGAAAATGAAGTGCGAGCTCTTAAGAGAATCAATCTGAGCATTCAGGCGGGAGAATTTATCTCTGTTATTGGTGCATCAGGAAGTGGAAAGTCTACGCTTTTAAAAATATTAGGAGGTCTGGATAATCCTACGGAAGGAGAAGTAATGATTCGCGATAATCGTTTGAGTGATATGACCGAAAATGAACTGACCATTTTCCGCCGAAGAAATATTGGCTTTGTATTTCAACATTATAATCTTTTAGACACTTTAAATGTATATGATAATATTATATTTCCTATTCGATTGGATAATGGTGTAGTTGAGCAGAAGTTTATAGCGAGTGTGGCAGCTGCTCTGGGAATTAATGAAAAATTATCACAAATGCCGGATCAATTATCCGGCGGCCAACAACAAAGAGTAGCAATTGCCAGGGCATTAATTACCAAACCGGCAATCATCTTAGCAGATGAGCCAACTGGAAATTTAGACTCCAGAACCAGTACTGAGGTGATGGAGTTATTTCAAAAAATGGCTCAGGAATTTAATCAGACGATGGTTATTGTTACACATGATTCGCGGGTTGCAGATATGGCAGATCGAATTGTTAATATTGAAGATGGAAAAATATATAGTGAAAGGTGTCTATGAGTCGAGGAAATAGTATTTTATTAGAACTTGCTAAAACTAATAATAGAAAAAACAAAAAAAATGTAATAATTATGATAGCAGCGATTGCATTTGTTATTTTGGGAATCTTTAGTATTTTTACACTAACGATGGGAAAAATAAGTATAGACAGCCTTAAAATCACAAGGGGAAATGGTACTGCTGCTTCAGGTATGCTGCTTAATGCAAAAGAAGAACACTTTTTAAAATTGAAAAATCTTAGCTATATAGAGAAGACTGGCAGTGTTAAAGAAGCTGGAATCTGGTTAGAAAATAACGAGCAAGCTGCCCTATTATTGGTGAGTGATGAAGTTACCTTTCAAAATTTTTTCAAACAAGCGTATACCAACATTATAGGTGAATATCCAAAAGACAGTAATGAAGTTATGATGCCGCTCTCATTATTGGAAAAAATGGGGGTTCAAAATCCTCAGATTGGTATGAATATCTCAGTTCCTGTCTTATGGAATGATTGGACGATGAATGAACATGGTGCGAGTGTACATAATATGCGGCTATCGGGGTTTTTTACTGAATATGTAAATACTGCCGATAAGGTTCTGCCAGTATATTTATCAAACGCTTTTCTTGAAAAAGCCGGAGTTGCAAAATATCCGGTAAATGTGCAATTTACAACAAAGGGCTTTGGCTACAGCAGAGATGATATTGAAGCAAGGATTTATAGCGATATTAGTATAGGGGAGCGGCAGCGAGTCGTCGGGATAGATTCAGCAGTATATGAGTCTTGGGAAAGAATGCTTGGAGGATATGGTATTGCCTTGTTATGCGGCAGTATTCTCTTATTAAGTATGTTTTTGCTTATTTATAATTTAATGGTCATTTCGATGTCTGGACATCTGTCCCGGATCCAGATAATGAAAACGCTTGGCATGACGAAAAAGCAGCTTACAAAGATGCTTCGAATACAAAATATTCAAATAATTGGATCAGGCTGTTGTCTTGGCATGTTACTATCAGCTGTTTTGGGTTATTGGGTTTATCCTTATGTAATTACAAACCTATATCTTAAAGGTCTTGGTGAAATAGATCATATGAAATTATTTTCATGGAAAATGTGCCTTGGGATTGTCCTTTTAGTGTTTTGGATGGCTTGGTTTGCAGCGTACCGATCTAATAATATGTTGAAATCAGAAAAAAAATCAGTTCAAAAAACATTCACCAGAAGGAAACAAAAAATAAGAGAAGGTAAAGATCCATTTTATATATTTAGGTTGGCTTGGCATAATGTTACAAGAATCCGAAAAAGATTCTGGTTAACGATTAGCACTATTACAATAGGATGTATAGTCGCAATAAGTTCGATAGTGATATCAAAGGGTGTTGATTTAAAAAATCAATTGGAACTTAATCCAGATTTCTGCATCAGTGTATCGGAGTCAATTATGCAAGAATACCAGTGGGAATGGGATGAGCAGGAAAGAGAAGCATTTTGTTTTATTTCTGACCATATGATTGAAGATATAGCAAATCTTGCCGGAATCAGTGAAAAGGAAATGACCACAGTGGAAGGTGGGTTCGGAAGCTTTGAACATACAGATGAAGTTTTTCGACCATTAGTAGAGGCTAGTAGTGGAAACGTTAAAGGCAACACAGGGGCCACAGTTCAAAGTGTTGATAATGAAACATTAGAGATTCTTGAGAAGTATGCAAGTGATTTTAACAAAAAGATAGATGGTGATTCACTTATTTCCGGCAACGGTATTTTGATTTTACATAATCACATGCTTTCGCCTCAGCAAGAAGAAGATGCCAATCAGCTAATTGGAAAACTTATGTACATTTCAAATATCGATCATCATCTAGGCGAAAATTTCGTTTGCAGCGGTTATTTGGATATTACAGATAAGAATTTCCCACAGATTGATATGACGTGGAACCGAAATTATACTAACTATTTTATTGCCAGTGAAGAAACATTTCAAAAAATGGAATTCGAAAAGATGGTGTTTAATATATCATTCAATGTAGACAAGCAAAAGGAACGAGAAATAAAAGAGGCATTATTGCAATATATTCAAGAAAAAAATAGTAATGCTTTGATGGATTATTTTGAAATATCTGCTAACTCGGATATGATTCAGGAACATGCTGATTATCTAACAGTAAGTCGTACGATCATGGCACTGATAAGTACCGCACTATTATTTATAGCAGTTATGAATTATGTAAATACGTTGATTTCCGGAATGTTGGTAAGAAAAAATGAGTTTTCTATAATGAAAAGTATCGGAATGGAACAAAACCAAATATGGGGTATGTTGACGTGTGAAGGGCTTTGTTATAGCTTTGTGACTATATTGGGGATATTATCACTTGGAAATGTTATTATATATTTATTGTCAAAAGCTATTTCCAAACGATTAACTTATTTTGTTTTTTATTATCCTTTGAAAGAGCTTGGGGGAATAGTAATAGTGTTGACCATATTTTGCATTGTATTTCCAGTACTCCTATATAAAAAAACTGCTTCAAAGAATACGGTTGAAGAGATGAAGAGATAGAAAGCCGTCTGTCCATATTCCCTTCCATATCCTATTTGGATAAGGAAAAAATCACTTTTCCCACAATGAATTTATGAACAGTCAAGACAATATGGTAATCTTTAAGAATCCAACGGTTAGTAATATTCCGGAGATATCAGAGTATAAAATTGTTGCGGTTTCTGTATCAGAGGAGTATATTGACCAGCAGACGAAGCAGTTCATACTTCATAGTTTTACAGCTTAAAAGGCCGATAACTGGATGATTATAAATAATAAAAAATAACGGTGCGAGGGGTAGGGGATGATTAGCATTCCCTACCCTTATATGAAGGTGTTGAAAACATAGAGAAAGAATTGTTGAATGTTAAAGAAGTAAGCGAATATTTGTATATTCTTATTATTCAATGACAATTTCTTATTATTCGGCAGATTCTTGAATTGAATATATTCATGGGGTATGGTAAAATCGAAAAGATAGAGATAAAAAAATGGTGTAGTTGGGAAATTTCGAGTGCAAATAAAGGCTTGTAAAGCCTGTAGATACGGAGGTTTTTAGAAATATGGAAGCATATAAACAAGGATTTATCGAATTTATGGTGGATTGCGGCGTGTTAAGGTTTGGGGATTTCACGACCAAGAGTGGACGTAAAACACCATTTTTTGTGAATACTGGATTCTATCGTACTGGTGCACAGTTGAGAAAATTGGGACAGTATTATGCAAAAGCGATAAAGGAAAATTTCGGACTGGATTTTGATGTGTTGTTTGGTCCTGCATATAAGGGGATTCCGTTAACCGTAGCAACAACGATGGCAATCAGTGAAGCTTATGATAAAGATATCAAGTATTGCTCTAACCGAAAAGAAGAGAAGGATCACGGTGATACCGGTATTTTGTTGGGAAGTCCGATTGAAGATGGGGACCGGGTGATGATTATCGAAGATGTGACAACAGCAGGCACATCGATTCAGGAAACGCTCCCAATTATTAAGGCTCAGGGAAATGTAAACCCAATGGGACTGGTGGTTTCGGTAGACCGTATGGAAAGAGGACAGGGCAGCAAAAGCGCACTGAAAGAAATCGAAGAAACATATGGATTAAAGACGGCGGCTATTGTAACGATGCAGGAAGTGGTGGAGCATTTGTATAACCGGGAGTACAAAGGACATGTGGTAATTGATAAGACGATAAAAGACGCGATTGATACATATTACCAACAGTATGGAGTAAAATAGGAAGAGTATAACTGGCAAAAGGAGAGAGTCAATATGAATGAGAAAACATATCGAACAATGTCACGTATCGGTGGTGCCAACATCGCTATGGGAGTTATTACGATGGTAACGGGAGTTGTATTAGGTGTTTTGATGATTGTCAGCGGTGCCCGTCTGCTGAAGCAGAAATATGGGATTACAATATAAAAAGGGGTCGGGTCAAAAATATTGAAAGCAGAAACAAGGCGCCACATCAAGATTTGTGGATGGATATTATTTGTTCTTTATCTGTGTATGCTGTTTTATCTGCTTTTTTTTGCGGAGGAATATGGCAGGAAAGCGGCACAGCAGGAATATCGGTACAATTTTGTGTTATTAAAAGAGATAAAACGATTTTGGATTTATCGGGAGCAGCTGGGTATTCGGGCAGTGGGGGTGAATCTTGCAGGGAATGTGCTGGCATTTGTTCCTTTTGGGTTCATCCTTCCGATTATTGGGAAAAGGCTGCGTAGTATGTGGAAGGTTACTGTTCTTGGCTTTTTACTTAGCCTGTCGGTAGAGCTGCTGCAACTGATATTCAAAGTCGGATGTTGTGATGTGGATGATTTGTTGTTAAATACATTGGGAGCGTTGCTGGGTTATATTTTGTTTGCAATCTGTAACGCTTTTCGGAGGTGGAAGTATGGCAAAACGTTTTAAATATACATCAGGGTTAAAACCAGATACACCAGGCGGAACGGCTTCTGTGCTGATGGCGGTTATTTCGGCGGTGTTATTTTTGGTGGCTGGGATTATTTCTTACGTTTTTTCGGGTAAGGGAGGAAGCTATCTGGGGGCAATCGGTCTGACCGCGATGCTGCTGGCAGTCTGTGGCTTTTTTATTGGCCTTCACAGTTTTTCAGATAAGGATAAGAATCACCGATACAGTACCATTGGATCGTTGACGAATGGCGTTATTGCAGTGATTTGGCTGACGGTTTACCTGCTGGGAGTAGGGTGAGATATGAACGAACGATTAGAAAAGCAAAAAGCATTTATGCTGGAAATAGATAAAGCGAAGAATATTTTTCGCCAGACTCGCTTGAGTGGTAAGGGGCGGCGGGAAAATGATGCAGAGCATTCGTGGCACATGGCTTTGATGGCTTTTTTGCTGGCGGAACATGCGAATGAAGAGGTAGATATACTGCGGGTGATCAAAATGATACTGATTCATGACCTGGTAGAAATCGATGCCGGTGATACCTATGCATATGATAATGTGGGGAATCAGACCAAAAGAGTCCGGGAAGAAGCAGCAGCTGACCGTATTTTCGGAATGCTGCCGAAAGACCAGGAGCAGGAACTGTGGGAGCTTTGGGAAGAATTTGAAGAGAATGAGACTCCGGAGGCACTGTATGCTCATGTAATGGATAATTTCCAGCCGCTTACGCTGAATGACAGTAATGGCGGCTGGGATTGGAAAAAGCGGGGGGTAAAAAAGTCTCAGATTCTGAAGAGGAATGAAAAAACCGCAGATGGCTCAAAGGCAATCTGGGAATGCATGGAGTTGATAATTGATAAAAATGTAAAAGATGGAAGCATTATCTTGGATGAAGATTTGTAAACTGAGGTGACTATAATTGGATGAACTGTTAATGGAGCGCTATGAATTATGCAAAGAACGCATTTTAAATATCAAGGATGAAAGAAAAGCAGCAGAACCATATCGGGATTATTTTTCTAAGACAACAGAATTTATTGAAATGATATTTTCACTGAACGAAGAAATTGAGTCAGGACACTATCATAACCAGACGTTGGCCGAACTGCAGAGATGGAATATACGCCTGTATGAAGATATACTGGAAAAGCATTATGATTCCTCCTATGGCAATCCGGCGTATGCTTGTGCACGGTTAGGAGAATATGGGCAGATGTTATGCTTTCTTTATACCGAGATACGTGGGATGATTGTCTTTGCGTTTGAAAAACGAATCTGGGATATTACTGTTTTATGTGAGCTGTTTATCCAGATTTACAATGATTTTGAAGACGAGGAGCTGCCTATGCCTCAGAATATCCAGGAGATAATCTGTGCGGATATTAGCGATTACTGTGAGGATATGATGCATTACCGGGTTCGGGAAATGGTTGATCCGTCACTGAGCTTTGCCGCAGATATCATCATGGATTCGGATTTAAATGATTTGTGTTATCTTTACCAATACGGCGAGTTTGTTTCGGAAAATGAGTTGGAAACAGCACGCTTTTTAAATTCGCTGCCGGAGGAAGAAGTTGAATCCATGGCGCGGACATATACCCAGGGATATAAGATTGGATTTGAAAAAAACGGCATTGATTTAAGCAAAAAGAAAACAGTGAATATTCGCTGCCGTCTTGGATTTGAACGAATGATACGGGCAGCGGTCCGTCAGTTTTATGATATGGGGCTGGAGTCGGTAATTTATCGAAGTGCCACCCATTCGGTTAATAAGAAGCAGCATCTGCGCATTGGATATTATGGTGCGATTCCGAATAAGCAGTTTGATTATGACCATCGGGGAGATGCAGGGCTTTATATGACCGATGCATTTGTCTCGAAAAAGCTGCGTGCTCTGCAGCAGGGATTTGAAAAGGAAAAAGAGCTGGCTAATGGCCATGCCGGGCCGGCTGTAGTGGAAGTGTTTGGAGAAGTACCATTTGTTCCTCAAAGTAAAGAAGATGCTGTCAGTCTCTCGGAAAAACAGCAAAAGATGCTGGTGCATTATGACAATGAAGCAGGGCAGATTACAAACCGTTACATTATCGGTGAAGAGCGCAGTTTCACCATCATAGCATATCCAATACCGGAAATCGGTAAGAATTTTGCTGAGATTTTCAAAGAAACGGTTCAGATTAACACCCTGAATTATAAATTATATCAGGGAATCCAGCAAAAAATCATCGATGCGCTGGATCAGGGTGTACAAGTTCATATTAAAGGCGGCAATGGAAACCGCACTGATCTGTATGTGCGGCTTTGCAAACTGGAAGATCCCGGCACCCAGACAAATTTTGAAAATTGTGTGGCGGATGTAAATATCCCCGTGGGAGAAGTATTTACTACTCCAATGCTGAAAGGCACTAATGGGACGCTGCATGTGAGCAGTGTATATCTGAATGAACTTAACTATAAGAATCTGGAGATTCGCTTTACCGACGGTATGGTTACCGGATACAGGTGCAGTAACTTTGAACATGAAGAAGAGAATCAGGCATACATTCGTGAAAATGTTATGCATCACCATAAAACTCTGCCGATGGGTGAGTTTGCTATAGGCACCAATACTACAGCATATATGGTATCTAAGAAATACCAGATTGCCGACAAGCTTCCGATCTTGATCGCAGAAAAGATGGGTCCGCATTTTGCAGTGGGTGATACCTGCTACAGCTGGTCGGAAGACAATAAGGTCTATAACAGCGATAAAAAAGAGATTATGGCCAAAGATAACGAGATATCCGTTCTTAGAAAGACGGATGTCAGTAAGGCGTATTTTGGCTGTCACACGGATATAACCATCCCCTATGAAGAGTTAGAATATATCCGGATTGAAGCAGAAAGTGGAACAGAAATTTCAATTATTGAAAATGGACGGTTCGTCTTGCCGGGGACAGAGGAGCTAAACAAGCCATTTAGCAGTTGACAAGACTGTCAGCCGTTAGTAAAATTATGAAACAAGGGTACCGGATTTTACCGAGGGTGAATGAAACAAGTATTCTTAGTAAAGGGAAGAGAAAAGGAGAAAAAAACATGGCAAAAGTAGGAATTGTTATGGGCAGTGATTCAGATATGCCTGTTATGGCGAAAGCTGCAGACATGCTGGAAAAGTTAGGGATTGATTATGAAATGACGATTATATCGGCGCACCGTATGCCGGATAGATTTTTTGAATATGCAAAATCAGCAGAGGAAAAAGGATTCAAAGTGATTATCGCCGGTGCAGGTATGGCAGCGCATCTGCCGGGAATGTGCGCAGCTATTTTTCCTATGCCGGTAATCGGTATACCGATGATGTCCCAGTCGCTTTCCGGTAACGATGCCCTGTATTCGATTGTACAGATGCCGCCGGGAATTCCTGTTGCGACGGTAGCTATTAATGGCGGTGCCAATGCGGCGATTCTGGCAGCGAAGATTTTGGCTACTTCCGATGCAGCACTTTTAGATAAGCTGAAGGCTTATTCGGAAGAATTAAAAGATCAGGTTATGGAAAAAGATGCTAAACTTCAGGAAACAGGATATCGAAATTATACAAAATAAAAATCTACACTCCATGGAGGACAATATGGATTATAAGAAAGCTGGCGTGGATATAGAAGCCGGATACCAATCAGTAGAATTGATGAAAGAACATATTCAAAAGACAATGCGCCCGGAAGTGCTGACGAACATCGGCGGTTTCTCAGGAGCATTTTCCATGAGTGCGTTTAAAGATATGGAAAAGCCAACCCTTGTTTCCGGAACCGATGGCGTGGGCACCAAATTAAAATTGGCTTTTGTAATGGACAAACATGATACCGTGGGAATCGACTGTGTGGCAATGTGTGTGAATGATATTGCATGTGCGGGTGGTGAACCATTGTTTTTTCTGGATTACATCGCCTGCGGCAAGAATTTCCCGGAAAAGATTGCTCAGATTGTGAAAGGTGTGGCTGAAGGATGTACGCAGTCAAATGCCGCTTTAATCGGCGGTGAAACAGCCGAAATGCCTGGATTCTATCCGGAAGGGGAGTATGATCTGGCTGGCTTTGCAGTAGGCGTTGTGGATGAAAAGAACTTAATTACCGGTAAAGAGTTACAGGCCGGTGACATATTGATCGGCATGGCTTCATCTGGTGTTCATAGCAATGGCTTTTCCCTGGTTCGTAAAATATTTGATATGTCAAAGGAATCTTTGCATACATACTACGATGAACTTGGCAAAACACTTGGCGAAGCACTGTTGGCACCCACGAAGATTTATGTAAAAGCGCTTCGGATGATCAAAGAAGCAGGAACGAAGATTAAAGCTTGCAGCCACATTACCGGCGGTGGTTTTTATGAAAATGTTCCGCGTATGCTTTCCGAGGGCGTAACTGCGGTTATAGAAAAAGACAGTTATCCGATTCCGCCTGTTTTCACCCTTTTGGCGAAGACTGGTGAAATTGATGAAAAGATGATGTACAATACCTACAATATGGGAATTGGGATGATAGTTGCAGTGGATCCATCCGATGTGGATAAGACCATGGAAGCAATCAAAGCAGCGGGTGAAACACCGTATGTGATCGGTCGGATTGAAGCTGGTGAAAAAGGAGTAACGCTATGCTAAAAATTGCAGTACTTGTTTCTGGCGGCGGTACCAATCTGCAGGCCATTATCGATGGCATTGAAAATGGCTCAATTACCAACACCCAAATAGCAGCAGTGATCAGCAATAACCCAGGTGTCTATGCCCTTGAGCGGGCGCAGAAGCATGGGATTTTAGCAGAGTGCATTTCACCGAAAAGTTTTGATACCCGCGAACAGTTTAATGAGGCACTGCTTGCGCGGCTTAAGTCTTTACAGGTGGATCTGGTGGTATTGGCCGGCTGCCTGGTGGTTATCCCCGGGATTATGGTAGCGGCATTTCCTAACAGGATCATCAATGTGCATCCGGCGCTGATTCCGGCCTTTTGCGGAACCGGATACTATGGCTTGAAAGTACATGAAGGCGTCTTGAACCGTGGTGTCAAAGTTACCGGCGCAACCGTACATTTTGTAGATGAAGGAACGGATACCGGTCCGATCATTCTCCAGAAAGCAGTTGATGTGCAGCAGGGTGATACCCCGGAGGTGCTGCAGCGCAGAGTAATGGAAGAAGCCGAATGGGTGATCATGCCGGAAGCAATTAATCTGATAGCCAACGATAAAATAGAAGTAATAGACGGTATAGTAAAGATAAAGGAGTAACGCTTTATGAAAATTCTGATTGTAGGAAGCGGCGGAAGAGAGCATTCAATTGCGTGGAAGATAGCACAAAGCAAAAAGGAAACAAAAATCTACTGTGCCCCAGGGAATGCCGGCATTGAAGAATATGCCACCTGCGTTGATATTGGAGCCATGGAGTTTGATAAACTGGCTGGTTTTGCAAAAGAAGAGGAGATTGACATTACCGTTATCGGGATGGACGATCCGTTAGTTGGCGGAATTGTGGATGTGTTTGAAGGGCAGGGCTTACGGGTATTTGGGCCGCGTAAGAATGCAGCGATTCTGGAAGGATCCAAAGCATTCTCCAAAGATCTGATGAAAAAGTATAATATTCCTACGGCAGCCTATGAGAATTTCACCGATCCGGATGCAGCGATTGCCTATCTGGAGAAAGCGGATTTTCCGATTGTGTTGAAAGCAGATGGACTTGCTCTGGGCAAAGGTGTTTTGATCTGCAATACCCTGGCAGAAGCCAGGGAAGGAGTAAAATCCATTATGCTGGACAAACAGTTTGGTTCAGCGGGTAATACTATGGTTATTGAAGAATTTATGACCGGACGTGAGGTATCGGTTCTTTCTTTTGTTGATGGAAAAACTATCAAAACTATGACTTCCGCCCAGGACCACAAACGGGCAAAAGATGGTGATCATGGCTTGAATACCGGTGGAATGGGAACTTTCTCCCCCAGTCCTTTCTATACCAAAGATGTGGATGAGTTCTGTGAAAAGTATGTTTATCAGGCTACCGTTGATGCAATGGCAGCGGAGGGGCGTCCGTTTAAAGGTATTATTTTCTTCGGTTTAATGCTGACCGAAAAGGGTCCGCGGGTGCTGGAGTATAATGCCAGATTTGGTGATCCGGAAGCGCAGGTGGTTTTGCCGCGGATGAAGAATGATATTGTGGATGTGTTTGAAGCTTGTGTGGATGGTACGCTGGATGAAATTAATCTGGAATTTGAAGACAATGCGGCCGTATGTGTGGTTCTGGCTTCTGACGGGTATCCGGTTTCTTATGAAAAGGGATTTGTGATCAGTGGACTGGATAATTTTAAAGATAAAGATGGTTATTATGTATTTCATGCGGGAACGAAAAAAACTGATGATGGAATTGTAACCAATGGTGGACGGGTTTTAGGGGTTACGGCGAAGGGGAATAATCTGAAGGATGCCCGTGTTAATGCGTATAATGCGATTGAGTTGGTGCAATTTGATAATAAATATTACCGCAATGATATTGGGAAGGCTATTGATGATGTGCAGTGAAGTGGGATTCTTTGAAGTTATAGTTTGGGAATTCTATAAGGTGAAATAGTTTAATTTGTGGGCTGCCAGGACGCCGCTGTGTACGAGGCGAGGTGCTGTGCTGTTTGCAAAACCAGAGCATTTCGCTGAAGATACTAACAGAAATAGAGCCCAAATCCCCGGACTATCCACATTCAATCCGTTTTCTGGTGAAAACGCATTTCAGGTGGATA
>Ga0153940_1000297_pt1 | contig 28454 bp, 23 predicted proteins | sample TSNJ024MetaG_FD_104736 | JGI IMG/M metagenome (GOLD analysis project Ga0153940, IMG submission 104736) | Attine ant fungus gardens microbial communities from New Jersey, USA - TSNJ024 MetaG | ecosystem: Host-associated > Fungi > Mycelium > Unclassified | place: USA: New Jersey, Brendan T. Byrne...
CGATAACTATATGATTATCAACAAAGGTAAGAATAATGGCGTACGGGCCGATATGGGTGTTGTGTCCCAACAAGGAATAGTGGGTGTTGTTATCGATGCAAGTGCCAATTATGGTATCGTGCAGCCTGTATTGAATCCGCATAGCCGGTTCAGTTGTAAGATATTGAATTCGAATGCTGCAGGCATACTTATCTGGGAAGGGGGAGACCCCCGTTATGCAATGCTTACCGAATATCCCAAATATGAGGATGTACAGATAGGGGATACGATTGTAACAACCGGCTTCTCGGACTTCTTTCCGGAAGGGATAATGGTAGGTACAATAGAAGAATATAAGAGTGAGACTGACGATAATTTCAATAGCTTGAAAGTGAAGTTATCTACGGACTTTGGCTCTCTCAAAAATGTACTTCTCATTAATAATACCAATGAGGAAATAAAAGAACTGGAGAATAAGATTAAAACCAAGAATGTTAAAAAGTAGTGTTTTAAAATATGCCTTGATGTTCGTGCTGCTTGTATTATTACAGGTATTGGTACTTAACAGGATTTCTTTTCTAAGTTATGCTGTACCTTTTGCATATATCTACTTTATACTGAAGCTACCTGTCGGGTTCAATAGGAATTTATCCACTTTATTGGGATTTATGCTTGGTTTCATTATTGATATTTTTTGCAATACGCCGGGTATAAATGCAGCAGCTACTACTTTTATTGGTTTTCTTTGCCGTCCAGTACAGGGATTGTTCTTTATGATAGACGATTACGATGGACAAACGCCCGGACTGAAGCTATTGGGGGTTGCATATATGAAATTTGCATTCTTTCTGACTCTTATACACCACATAGTATTAATTTCAATAGAGTCATTTTCATATTTCAATATAAAACTTGTCTTAATAAGGATACTACTATCTACAGTACTCACAACTATCCTTATTTTTGCATTTGAAGGATTTTCGTTAAAGCAAAAGAGTTCATGGCAAAAATCAACTTAGACCTCACTAAACGAAAATATGTTTTGGGCGGGATAGCCTGCGGCATAGTGCTCATATATATAGTTCAATTGTTCAATCTCCAGATAGTCAAGAGTGAATACAAAAGTTCTGCTGATGGAAATGCATTCTTTAATAGAACTTTATATCCTTCGCGCGGAAAAATATCGGACAGGAACGATAAGCTACTCGTTTTTAACCAGCCTACCTACGATCTTGTATATATTCCCCGCGAAGTGCAGCCTTTCGATACGCTCGATTTATGTAAAGCTCTTGATATTATCCGCGAACAGTTCGATAAACGTTTGGCCGATGTAAAAGACCGCAGGCAGAATCCAGGTTATTCGACCTATACTCAGCAAACTTTTATGACCCAACTTACCACACAGGAAAGTGGTATCCTTCAGGAGAAATTATACAAGTTCCCCGGATTTTTCATACAAAAGAGAACACTAAGGCAATATAACTACCATAATGCAGGTCTGTTGTTAGGATATGTAGCCGAAGTTAGTAAAAACCAGATGGAAAATGATGGCTACTATGTCAGGGGTGATTACGGCGGAAAGTCAGGACTGGAGGCATCTTATGAAAAGTATCTGAGAGGGGAGAAGGGTGTGGAAATACTACTTCGCGACGCACATGGACGCATACAAGGTAAATATGAAAACGGAAAGAATGATATAGCGCCTATTTCGGGGAAAGATCTAACCTTATCCATTGATATTGAGTTACAAGCATATGGAGAATATCTGATGCAAAATAAGGTTGGAAGTATTGTTATGATAGAACCTGCAACCGGTGAAATACTATGCTTGGTTACATCTCCTACCTATGATCCGTCAATGTTACTTGGTGGACGTGATTTCAAAAAGAATTATCTCGAATTGGAAAATAATCCACTAAAGCCCCTGTTGAACAGACCGATACAAGGTATGTATCCTCCCGGTTCTACATTCAAGACTACGCAAGGATTAGTATTTCTCCAAGAAGATATTATCACAGAGAACACCATGTACTCCTGTGCCGGAGGATATCCTCCATTAGGTGGCAGGCCCAAATGCCATCCGCATGGTTCTCCTCTGGCTTTGATTCCGGCTATTGCAACATCCTGTAACTCATACTTCTGCTATGGACTATCTGCAATGCTTAGCAACAGAAAGAAGTATAAGAACGTACCGGAGGCATTTGAAGTATGGAAAGACCATATGGTGGATATGGGATTCGGCTATCCGCTAGGAGTAGACCTTCCTTCTGAAAAAAGAGGTTTCATACCTAATAGCAATTTCTACGACAGGGCTTATAGAAATAGCTGGAACGCTTCCACCATTATATCTATAGCAATCGGACAGGGAGAAGTCACCGCTACTCCGTTACAGGTCGCTAATCTGGCCGCAACAATCGCAAACAGAGGTTATTATGTTGTACCTCATGTAGTGAAGAACATACAGGACACTCCTCTCGATAGTATTTATACTCACAAACGGGAAACCGGAATAAAGAAAGAGCATTATCAATCTATAGTGGAAGGTATGGCCCGTGCAGTAACCGGAGGTACATGCCGCGGAGCAAATCTGCTGCCGGATATTGAAGTATGCGGTAAAACAGGAACTGCTGAAAACCCTCATGGTAAAGACCACTCCATATTCATGGGATTTGCACCTAAGGATAACCCCAAAGTGGCTATATTTGTGATTGTTGAAAATGCAGGATTTGGAGCCACATTCGGAGTTCCTGTCGGGAGGCTGATGATGCAAAAGTATCTGAAAGGGGAAGTGCCTGCCAGTGACAAGTATATCGAGGACCGGATTGTAAATACAACAATACTTCCTCAGACATTCTTCAACTGGAACCGTACCAATAAACGGACTATGGAGTTTTCACAACCTACCCCGGCAAGCAATGATGTAGAGAAAGATGAAGTAAAACCATTCACTCTGGAGAGCGATAATTGATAACTATAGACCGGCCATACAGATGTATCAGAGAGAAGATGAAAATATAAAGAAGAGCCTCGATTGGTTTACCATAGCCTTGTATATCATACTGATACTGGGCGGATGGTTCAGCATATATGGTGCCAGCTATCAGTATGAGAATGCTACCAGCATGTTCGATTTATCCGGAAGAGCAGGTATGCAGCTAATATGGATGGGGACGTCGATTATTCTGGGTTTCATCATCTTGAAGCTGGATAGTAACCTCTATGATATACTCGCTTATTATATATATGCTGCTTTCATACTCCTCTTACTGGCAACGGTCTTTTTGGCAACAGATATCAGGGGATCGCGATCGTGGCTTAAGATAACCAATTCGATACAAATCCAACCCGCCGAGTTCGCCAAGTTTGCTGTAGCGCTGGCTTTGGCACGGTTCCTCAATTCTTATAATTTCAAGTTGCTCGCACCCAAGAATCTGGGCATAATAGCCATGATGATTCTGGTGCCTATGGCCCTGATTATGCTACAAAAAGAAACAGGTTCGGCTCTTGTATATACTGCATTTATACTGATGCTATACAGGGAGGGGCTACCTGGAATTATCCTTTTCCTGGGTGTTTCGGCTGTGGTACTTTTTGTTGTAGGGCTTAAATATTCCGAAACCGATATTGGGATTATCTCCACAGGTGAGTTTATATCTATCATATTAGTCATTGTCATCAGCGCCGTATTGGTAATGAGTTATCGCAAAGATGGCATAACCGCCCGTAATATATCCCTTGGAGCGACAGTCGCATTCGGTATTCCATACTTACTTTCATTAACCGGTGTATCTATTGACTTTGGTATAGTTGCCCTGGCTGCCCTGGCTGTTTTAGTTGGCTATCTGTTATACATGGCTAAGAAGTACTGGTCGAAAGTCTATCTGCTTACAGCCGTATTCGCCCTGGGCAGTTTATTATTTGTAAGTTCGGTCGACTATCTTTTTACCGATATTATGCAACCTCACCAACAGATGCGTATCAAGGTTACGCTAGGTATGGAAGAAGACCTGATGGGTGCAGGATATAATGTCAATCAGTCAAAGATCGCAATCGGTTCAGGCGGAATTTTAGGTAAGGGGTACCTGAATGGAACCCAAACCAAACTGAAATATGTCCCTGAACAAGATACCGACTTCATATTCTGTACAGTAGGAGAAGAACAAGGCTTTGTAGGTTCTGTACTCGTCTTACTTTTGTTCTTAGCACTGATAATCAGGTTGATATATCTATCAGAAAGACAAAAGAATACGTTCGGACGGGTCTACGGCTATTGTGTAGCCTGTATCTTTCTGTTCCATCTGGCCATCAATGTAGGGATGGTGACCGGGCTAACACCCGTAATTGGCATTCCATTGCCATTCTTCAGCTATGGGGGTTCTTCCCTTTGGGGATTTACCATTCTTCTATTTATCTTCCTGCGCATCGATATGGCAAGAAAGCGGAGATAAGCAAATTACTGTAATCCGGATAAATAATTCGAAAGCTCCTCATAATTGTACAGCTTTTCTCCGGTTCCATCTTTCCTTACTATCCTGATGGAAACAGCCGAATCAACTATTATTGAAAATAAGGTACTATTCTCTTCATTAGACACACCAAAGCCATGTCTTTCCAGCATATTTTTGGTCCAGTGATATAGATATCCCTCTGCCTGCAAATATACCTTTCTGCGGCTTTCCCTGTTCGGTAAAAAATTCCCTGAATTCTTATCAAAAAGAATATTATCGCCCTTAAAGAAGTTGTCCATTGTACCGGATAATACAATATCTTCTGTTACTCCGCCAGTCAATCCTTTTTCCCGCGACAATAGCCATAAACGGTCGGCGAGGAGCAAGGCCATATCTATATCGTGAGTAGACAGTAGTATTGTTTTACCCTGATTCATGGTCAGGCTGTGAAGCAGATTCATTACTTCTATGCGGCTCTCAATATCCAGAAACGCGGTAGGCTCATCTAATAAGACAACCGGACATTGTTGCGCCAATGCTTTGGCTATCATAGCCTTTTGCCGTTCGCCATCCGATAATTCGGCTACATATACATCTGCTTTATGTACGATACAGACATCCTCCATGGCCTTTTGCACTATCTCTTTATCTTCTTTTGTCAATTGACCGAAAAATCCGGTGTAAGGATATCGTCCCAATTCGACTAATTCCCTGACCAATAACCCTCCCGCTGAAGTCTTGTCCGTTAACACCAAGCCTAATAATTGTGATAACTCCTTTTCAGAATAAGCATTTATATCCTTATTTTCAAAAAGTATACTACCACGCAAGCTGGGTTGTGAAGCACTGATTGTACGCAACAGAGTGGATTTACCTGCTCCATTAGCACCAATCAGGCATACAAGTTCTCCCTGATACAAGTCAAAAGACAAATCTTCATACAGAGCAGTCTTGTCTCTATGCTTCGTTTTTGCATAACCTATGCCTATGTTTCGTGCAGATATTATCGCTTTTTTATTCATCTTAAATTTCATCCTTCCTGTAAAATAATGTTACATATTTTAACTATATATAGTTAAAAAGTAACAGAAGTAACACGGAAAACTAATATGTCAATTAGCAAATTTGCCGATGTGCCAATTAACAATCGCCGAAGCGAAGGCGAGGCAATGGTGCGAGACGACAAAACTTGTAACATTAAAAAAAGTAACAAAAGTAATAATCATTCAAATTCTTTCTATTTCAATTTTAACAATATATCATTCAAAACATGCATAAAATTAATCTATATTAACCTTATATAGTTAAAAGGTAACAAAGTATACAACTTTTCTCTGTTTTTAGTAATATTCCTTTTTTACTTATTACTTTCTACATTTTACTTTATATAGATAAATCAATTGAAATATTGTATCTTTTTCTGGTTCAAAATCACATATATAATGACCGGAGCTCCGAATATCGGAGTTATCGCATTCAGAGGTAATGAACCCGAAGCGCCCGGAAGCACACTTATCAGGTTACATATGAGAGCCATTACCGAGCCTATCAGGATGGTAAAAGGTAACAACGATTTATGGTTGGATGTTCCCAGCAGCAAACGGGCGATATGCGGAACTGCCAAACCAATAAATGCAATAGGCCCGCAAAAAGCACAGGTTATTGCCGTCAAAAGACCTGCGCATAATAATAAAAGGAAGCGAATCAATTTTATATTCACACCCAGATTGGCAGCATACCTTTCCCCCAAGAGCAAAGCATTCAAGGGCTTAATCAATAAAACGGACAATAAAATACCTATACTCACCACTATGCAATAAAATGGTAATTGCTCTGTAGACACGCCCGAAAAATCCCCCATACCCCAAATCATAAATGAGTAAGCATCTTCGCTTGTGCTCCAGAATTTGAGGATAGAAATTATGGAAGATGTGAGATAGCCGACCATAATACCGATTATCAGCAACATAACATTGTTGCGAATAACAGATGCAAAGCCCATAATAATGGCAAGAATGAGAGCTGCCCCCACAAATGCGCCGAATACGATGCTCATCGAATAAGAAAAATCGAATCCTCCGACTGAACCTATTGTATTACCTATCAGTAAAATAACAAGTGCCACACCCAAGTTTGCCCCTGAACTTATACCTAGAATCCCAGCATCGGCCAGCGGATTACGGAAAGCTGTCTGCAACAGTAATCCCGATACAGCTATACCTCCTCCCGTAAATAGTGCCGTGATGGCCTGTGGCAATCGCGACTGTAACACGATATATTCCCAAGCCTGCTTCTCAACTTCATTTCCTGCCAATATATCGAAGATAGCGTGGGCCGGAATGGATACAGAGCCTAGAAATAGGTTTGCGGTAAACAAAATGGGGATACTTATCGTAAACAGAAGGCTATATATGAGGCTTTTAGACATTAATTTTCGTTTAGTTCCTTTGTCATTCTGAACGGAGTGAAGAATCTAGTAAATTTACACTAGATTCTTCACTCCGTTCAGAAACAACGTTCGACAGAGCGAAGCGGAGTCAATGACAAATTTTTCTATTTATTATGTTTAATACAATACTTTATATTTATCTCCGGTTTCTTTCACCACCTGCCGGTAAAATTCTTTCGGATAGCCCACACGCTGTGGTGAAGATGGTTTTCCGTGTTCATTACGGATAAACTCTCCGTCTTTTTCCTTGCGTACTACGCCGTCCATATATTTAATAACAAGGAACTCGCCCAGCTTCTTCCATTTGTCAAATGCATACTGTGCTTGTTCTCCACTATATTCAGTAAGGAACTGAACAGCTTGTTCCGGTGATTTTTCATACAATGCAAGAGCTTCTTTATCGGTTTTGTCCTGTTCGGCAAAGAATTTACTTTCCAATTTCTTTTGTACCTTTTCCAGATCCGGGTGCATATAGCTATATTTATTATATACCATGTTCGATACCCAGTTCTGAATCCAGAAACTGGATGTCCACGAGAAAGTATATAAATCGCCGTTTCCTTCGCGATAGCATTCCGGCACTTCGGTTATAGAACAATACATAGGGGTGAAAACAGTCTGGTCGGCATCATCGGTTCCAAACCAAAGGATACCGCCTATTGGATCAGGCAACCATGAACGCATTTGCGATGTAAAAACAAATCCTGTTTGCTGGGTAGCCACAGGGCGCTCGTTACAATACTGAACCGAGTCCGATTCCCAGGTTAGAGGAGCCCATCGATATGGAGACTTGAACGGGCCGGCACCTACATCATTAGTCCAGTCCAGTTCGGTATCTTCATAGTGATCGCGCATCATCTCCTGTACATCAGCAACTGATAACTTTCTGTCGGGTTTGATGTATAGAGGCATTGGTTCTTGTGTCTTTCCTTGTGCATAAGTCACAAATTTTGCCATATCTTTATTATAGCGGTTGAAGAAAGTCCATACACGGGCTTCACAGAAACGTTGTCCGCCAAAATCAAGTGGATTATAAGCTTTCGCAAAACTAAAATCAGCATCCTTACCTGTGTAATAGCCTTTTTCTTTAGCAAAAGAAATTACGTCTTTCGAATAGATGCAATTCTCCGGGTCGTTTAGCGGAAACTGTTGTATACGGGCCTGATTGGCATGAGCGGATATACAATCATCAGGAATACGCACAGCTACCCAAACGGCGCCTTTATTTCCTTTTCCTTTACCTATCATCTCCAGTACCCATATTTCATTGGGGTCGCCAATAGAAAAAGATTCGCCACCGCTATAATAGCCGTATTCGGCTACCAGTTCTGTCATTACTTTTATCGCTTCCCGTGCGTTCTTCGCTCTTTGCAGAGTTATATATATAAGGCTACCGTAATCCATTATACCATCCATATCGGCCAGCTCTTCACGTCCTCCGAAGGTTGTTTCACCGATAGTCACCTGATGCTCATTCATGTTTCCCACCACATTATAGGTCTGAGCGGGTTGGGCTATCTCACCCATATATCTTCCGGTATCCCATTCATACACTTTCAGCATATCACCTTTAGCCCATTTTTTAGCGGGCCAATGGTATAGTTCACCGAATAAAGCGTAAGAATCGGCGGAATAACTGATAATAGTAGAGCCGTCGAGAGACGCTTTTTTGCCAACTAAAAAATTTGTGCAGGCAAATACGTGAATCTGGGCGGCCAAATAAAAGAGAGTAAATAAAAATATCTTCTTCATAGTTCTAATTTTTTTAATGATGTAAAGATAAACTTTATTATTTATATATAAGGAAGGCATCTGGATAAATATACAAAAGTATTGCAACTTCAATTTACATAAGTATACCGCTTGTAATATTCAAGAATATATTATGTAATATTCAAATGTAAATAGATAAAAATGTATTAAACATTATGAGTTAATATACATTTGTTGCATCTATTAGAATACACGGATGTATATAGTTAAAATAATATATTTTAAATACAATAATATGTTATATTCCAATATATTAATACTAATATTTAAAGTTATAGTTTAATATGATAAGCAATAGAGTAGGGGATATAACGGGATTTAGGGGCTATATACGCCTATAAAGCATATTATAATATTAATTATTAATAATTTAATAAAAATATGTGAAGTAATACTTATTTATATATTGATGTGAATACATTTGTAAAGCAATCAATTGTAAACAGTTCCAAACAATTGTAAACAACAAATGTAAATAAATAAAATTTCCTTTTGTAAAATATATTATTTACATTTGTTATATCATTATATACATTACTATATATGAAAGATCGTATAAGATTAATAATGGAACGTGAGCATCTCACTCCATCAGCATTTGCAGATAGGCTACAACTTGGACGGGCTGTTATATCACATATCCTTAATGGACGTAACAATCCCAGCCTGGATGTGGTTACACGTATTTTATCCAAGGTTAATTATATTAATCCCGACTGGTTACTTACCGGAAATGGCGATATGATCAAAACTGATGGAGGAAAAACTTCAACTATGCATCAAGTATCTATTCCTTCATCCAATAATTTTCATCCAAGCCAAAATCAACCGGATTTATTCTCCCAGACTTCTGTATCTCCACCCATTCCCCAACCGGAAACAGAATATCGCAAGGAAAATATAGTTGAGCAGGCTCAAAATACATATGAAAAAACTATAAATCAGCCTGTTATATATCAGAAAACACCAGAACGAAAAATCAGTAAAATAATTATTTATTACTCGGATAATACATTTGAGACATTCAATGCCGATAATTCACCTTTATAATAAAAAATAAGGACGAAAAACCTTTCGCCCTTAATGAATGAGTTTGATAAAAATATAATCTTTATCCGATTCTTTTCAGTTCCACTGTAAAATGCCTGAGAAGTTCGGCTTCCCATGTAATAGCCAAACCTTTAGTTATATTCTCCCTTCTGTCGAATATATTTTTCAATGCGGCTGCTACCACATTCATATGGTTGTCGGTATATACACGCCTCGGAATAGCCAGCCGCAATAAGTCCAACCCATCGAAACGGTTTTCACGCGTTACAGGATCACGGTCAGCCAGTATATATCCTATCTCGCATCCGCGTATACCTGCTTCCAGATATAGTTCCACAGTCAGAGTCTGAGCCGGAAACTGCTCCTTAGGCACATGAGTCAGTATCTTGGTGGCATCTACGAATATCGCATGCCCCCCTGCAGGACGCTGATATGGTATCCCGTACTCATCGAGCTTCTTACCCAGATATTCTACCTGTTTGATACGGCTCTCCAGATTATCGAATTCGGTGTTTTCGTCAAGGCCTATAGCCAGTGCATTCATATCACGCCCATTCATACCGCCATAAGTAATAAAGCCCTCATAAACGATTCCTTTTACCTTGGCCATATCATACCACGATTTCAGTCGGGTAGCAATAAATCCACCCATATTTACAATTGCGTCTTTCTTGGCGCTCATTGTCATTGCGTCGGCATTCGTAAACATTTCTATACATATCTCTTTGATTGACTTATCCTTATATCCATCTTCACGCATCTTTATAAAATAGGCATTCTCGGCAAAACGAGCCGAGTCGAACAACACTTTTTTGCCATACTTATCAGCCAAAGCGCGTACTTCCTTGAGATTCTGCATAGATACAGGTTGCCCGCCTGCCGTATTATTCGTTATGGTAACGATAATAAACGGAATGCGGTCGCCATATTTAATCAGGGCATCTTCCAGTTTCTTCACATCCACATTCCCTTTAAACGGGATTTCGAGCTGTGTGTCCTTTGCTTCATCGATTGTACAATCGAGTGCAACGGCTTTCCGGGACTCTATATGCCCTTTTGTGGTATCGAAATGGGAATTACCCGGACACACATTGCCTTCTTTTACCAGGCAAGAGAATAACACGTTCTCGGCAGCACGTCCCTGATGAGCCGGCAATACATATTCAAAGCCTGTGATCCGGGTCACCATATCCTTCATATTGTAATAAGACGTTGCTCCGGCATAACTCTCATCCCCGAGCATCATGCCGGCCCATTGGCGGTCGCTCATGGCTCCTGTACCCGAATCGGTAATAAGGTCTATATAGACCTGTTCGGCTTTTAGCTGAAACATATTGTATCCGGCTTCTTTAAGCCATTGTTCACGTTCTTCTCTCGTACTTTTTCGAATCGGCTCAATCATCTTGATTTTCCATGATTCTGCAAATGGTAGTTCCATATATGGGTTATGAATTTTAAGTTATAAATTATGAATTGAAGAATGTATATACAGTTGTATATATAACTCATTGACTAAAACACCGGCATGTTTCAGAAAATGATAAATAGATAAATGAAACAGGAAATTTATAACGTAAAATGGTCTCTATCCTTAATGTTAAGGAATATGGGGCTGAATGATGTGTTTTTGAAACTTAAAGCCATAGTTATACTATCGTTTCAGGTCGTAAATGATATCATAAAGATACAAAAAAAAATCATAAAATTATTCTGCCCCGGCAATTTTCTAGTACGCCCAAACTTTACTAACTTTGTACCCGAATAGAATCAGATATTTATCTCTAAAAAAACTAAGGTAAATGAAAAAAATGCTGGATTTAGTTGTTACCGAAAACAACCAACTAAACCAAAGTTATTGCCTCATAAAACTTACCACCACAGACCATTCCCCTTTACCGGAAATGTTTCCCGGACAATTTGTTGAAGTAAGAGTAGATGGTTCTCCATCCACCTATCTGCGCCGGCCTATTTCCGTAAACTTTTTGGATAAAGCAAAAAATGAGTTGTGGCTGCTTGTACAGGCAATTGGTGACGGAACACGTAAAATGTGCGAATATAAGAAAGGTGATATAGTGAATCTTCTGCTTCCTCTGGGTAATTCATTCTCTATCCCTACCGAAAAAGAGGGGCAGGAATTACTGCTTATCGGCGGTGGTGTGGGAACAGCCCCTATGCTCTATCTCGGTGCATGCCTGAAAGAAAAAGGATTTAGCCCTAAATTTCTCTTAGGAGCAAGATCGAAGAATGATTTACTCCAATTAGATGACTTTGCCCGCTATGGAGAAGTGTTTTGCACGACTGAAGATGGCAGCTATGGAGAAAAGGGATATGTTACCAACCATTCAGTGTTAAAAAATACCCGTTTTTCGTCCATTTACACCTGCGGGCCAAAGCCTATGATGGTGGCTGTGGCAAGGTATGCAAACGAACATAGAATTAACTGCGAAGCATCTCTCGAAAACATGATGGCATGCGGGTTTGGCGTATGTTTGTGTTGTGTGGAAAAGACCAGCGAAGGGAATATATGTGTCTGCACAGATGGCCCCGTATTTAATATAGAAAAGTTGACATGGATAAACTAGCTGTAAACATAGGTAAACTACATTTGAAGAACCCGGTTATGACCGCATCGGGTACTTTTGGCTATGGAAAAGAGTATTTGGACTTCATTGACCTATCGCGAATAGGTGGTATTTTTGTAAAAGGAACCACTATTCGGAATCGTCAGGGGAATGATTATCCTCGTATGGCGGAGACACCTTCAGGCATGTTAAACGCTGTGGGACTGCAAAATAAGGGTGTCGACTACTTTGTTTCGAACATCTATCCCGAGATAAAAGACTTCGATACAAATGTAATAGTCAATGTATCGGGCTCCACCATCGAAGATTACGTAGAATGTACCGAAAAACTACTCGGTTTGGATAAGATTCCGGCTATTGAGCTGAACATTTCCTGTCCGAATGTAAAGGAAGGCGGTATGGCTTTCGGGGTATGTGCCGATTCGGCTGCCGACGTCACAAGAGCCGTACGCGAAGTATGGAACAAGACACTGATCGTAAAATTATCCCCCAATGTAACTGATGTCACCGAAATAGCCCGTGCCGTGGAAGCCGAAGGAGCTGATTCTGTTTCTCTGATAAATACATTATTGGGAATGGCTATCGATATAAACAAAAGACGTCCGGTACTATCTACCGTAACAGGAGGCCTTTCCGGCCCATGTGTAAAGCCTGTTGCCCTGCGAATGGTATGGCAAACATATAATGCCGTGAAAATTCCGGTTATTGGTATGGGCGGTATTTCGTGCTGGCAGGATGCCATTGAGTTCATTCTGGCTGGTTCATCAGCAATACAGATAGGTACACATAACTTTATCGATCCTACGATTTCAGTAAAAGTTGTGGACGGTATAAAAGAATATCTGGATAAAAACAATATCAGTTCAATCCGGGATTTAGTCGGTGCATTGGAAATATAGAACTATCAGATTTACATAATTAAAAAGGCTATGAGAAAAATTCATAGCCTTTTTAATTATCCTTATACAGCAAGTTTTACTTAATAAATCCCACAGCCTGCACTAGAGCGACCTCCTGTTTATCTGTCAGCTTCAATGCATTATGCACATCCGGTCTCTTGAATGAACCACGGGCAACAGAACCTAATCCGGCTGAAGCACAGTAAAGATATACATTCTGAATGGAGAAGCCTGCGTCCATCAGCCCCGCATCGCGGCTGTTTTTATCCAGATTGATAACGTAAATCAAAGAAAGTGAGGCATTCTCAGAAATATTCGGTTGTCCTAAAGCAGCTCTGAAATCACCTTTTTCTTTCAATACCAATTTGTTTGCTTTAGCGTCGTAAAAATAGATACCACTGCTAAGCATCACATATACATCTACTTCCTGTTTGTTCTGGGAAGAAGGCACAGTCCGTTTGTCTTCTCTGTTGAAACCATATGCTGCCCACAATAAATCGGACAAAGTCTGTGCCGGCAAGTCTTTATATTCAAAGTTACGATGCGACTGCCGATCGTTTAACGCTTCCATTAATGGTTTTCCTCCTGTTTTTGTAGGCGGAACCAACTCTATATCCTGAGCCGATATATAGCTAACCAGACACAATAAAGCAATAACAAATAATCCTCTTTTCATAATTAAAGCACTTTTAAATTTTAAAGGTCGCAGACCTGTTAACCATTTTGATAAGTAAAAAGCAAGAGTAAGTTATGATTTTGATTATACACATCAAATCTTACCTGCACTCAATATGTACAAAAATAAACAATAATAACAATTCAAACTTCCTGTTGGAAATCTTTAGTGTTGCTTTTTAAGTAAAATTCACAACATTATATACGAATGAATCATCTATTCCGATATATTTTTCACCATATATCTTATCTTTGCAATGAAATTTTTTAGTAATGCGAAAACTCATTTTATTACTTACAATAATTATTGGGATTACAGCCCAAACAAAGGCTCAGGAAATGCAGCGAATTGTATTGAGCGACTCGGCTAAAGTCAGCCTGTTGACCAATGCGCCCTGGGATGAAGCTGTTTATTCCCTTTTTGGACATACATCAATGCGTGTAAGCGACCCGGCGCAAAACATTGATTATGCTTTTAACTTTGGCTTATTCAATATGTCCAAATCCAATTTTATATTTCTCTTTATGAAGGGGGAAACCGATTATATGGTTGCTCCGATACCATACAATGCGTATTATCAGGAGTATAAAGAAAGAGGTGTAGGCATAATAGAACAAGTATTTAACCTTACTCAAAAGGAAAAACAGGACATATTCGATGCATTACTAGTCAACTGTTTACCCGAAAACAGGGAATACCGTTATAACTACTTTTACGACAACTGTTCCACGCGTCCCAGAGACATCTTCGTAAAATATATCAATGGAAAAATAGAATATACACCTACGAATAGAGAGCAGACATATCGTGATTTAGTAATAGAATGTACCAACAGCAGGCTGTGGTTTCGCTTCGGAATAAATCTGGTAATAGGTGCGGATGCAGACAAGGTGATAACAGACCGGCAAAAGGATTTCCTGCCCCGTTATCTGATGAATGCTTATGAAGGAGCGACTGTAACAGGCGACAGTATCCCAAGAAATATTTTATTGTCCACAACCACTCTGCTGGAAGCAAAACCTTTCGAAAAAGATTTTCCGGTTACACCTCTGTATGCCGGCATCATATTACTGATTATCAGCATCCTTATTTCGTATCTGGTATATAAAAAGCAAATGAAAGGACTAGGAAAGGCATTCGATACAATCCTATTTCTGATTGCGGGAATAGCAGGATGTATTATTTTCTTTCTTATGTTCTTTTCGGTACACCCTTGTACCAATCCAAACTGGAATATCATATGGCTGAATCCGCTGCAACTCATTGTGGCTCTGCTATTCTTTGTAAAATCACTGTCAAAGTGTATTTATTATTATCATTTTATTAACTTTGTGGCGCTTTTAGCGTTTCTTTTGGCATGGAATTTGATTCCACAACAATTAGAAATGACATTCATTCCGTTCATTTTGTCCATCGGGCTAAGATCGTTTATGAATATATTGCAACAAAAAAAGTTTAAGAAAAAAGCTGATTACAGCTTACCTAGAGCAAAATGATAAGAATAATAACCTCATTAGTAGCAGTACTGACTATTACATCCATTCAGGCACAAAGTTCTGTGCGTGAGACTCCAAAATTGGTAATAGGCATTACTATCGACCAGTTAAGGGGGGATTATCTCGAACTTTTCCGAAACAATTTCTCTGAAAGAGGATTCAAGCGCCTGTTGAACGAAGGTTTGGTTTACCAAAATATAAAATTCGACTTTCCATATCTCGATGATGCTTCCGCTATAGCCACAATCTACACGGGTGCTACGCCATTTTATCATGGTATTGTAGGCAATAAAAAATATCTGGCAGCTAAAGAGCAGGAAGTCTTCACATTTTCGGACCCTGCCTATTTAGGCAACTATACAGATGATAAGGTTTCTCCCTTAGCTCTCAAATCCTCGACTATCACCGATGAATTGAAGCTTGCGACCAAGGGTACTTCCGATGTATATTCGTTTGCGCCGCAGATATCTCAGGCTTTAATTACTGCCGGATTGAGAGGCAATGCCGCATACTGGGTCGATGACTATACCGGAAAATGGGCATCCAGCACCTATTATAAAAACTTCTATTGGACAGTAGATCAGGATAACCGGGGCAATTCCGGTTTTTCAGTTCAGGCATGGGATATGCGATGGACTCCGCTTTTGAGCATCAGTGATTATAAGGCTTTTCCTTATGTGGAAAACAAAGCTTCTTTTACGCATCATACAGGTACTGACAAAGCGACATACATACTGGCAAAACAGACACCCATCGTAAATCAGAATGTGACAACCACGGCTCTGACAGTGCTCTCCAAAGCGGAATTAGGAAAGCGTACAAGTCCGGATTTTTTGTCGCTCACATTCTATGCCGGGAATTACCCTAACGTAAGGTCTGACTATTCATACGAAATTCAGGATGTATATGTCCGCCTCGATCGTGAAATAGAAAAAATCCTGGATGAAGTAGAGAGAACCGTGGGACTGAAAAATACATTAATATTTGTCTCGTCTACAGGATATTATAATTCGAATGATGTCAGCTATTCGGACGGACAAAACATCCCTGAAAATAAATTCTATATCAATCGTTGCGAAGCATTGTTGAACATGTACCTGATGGCTATTTATGGCAGGGACAACAAGTGGGTGAATAAAATCTACAACGGACAGGTATATCTCAATAGGGAATTAATAAAGCAAAAACAAATATCATTACAGGAAATACAGGATAAAGCTGCCGAATTCGTTTCCGAATTCACAGGGGTACAAGAGGTGTATACCTCTTACCAGATACAGCACGGGCAATGGAATCCTGTAATGGAGTATTATAAAAACGGTTATACAAAAGAAACTTCGGGTGACCTCTTTATCGAGTTACAACCGGGGTATAAAGTTGTAAATGAACAGGATGCTTCTTTTAAAGAAAAGCAGATACGAAATAATGCGGTTGTCTGCCCTGTTATATTCTTCGGAAACAATATAAAGGCCGAAAGAATAAAAAGAACTATAAAAGCTACTGAAATAGCCCCTACAGTGTCCTACATCATGCGCATACGCTCACCGAATGCGGCACGGGAAGAAGCTCTGTCAGAATTACTCTGATATATATAATTTCAAAATTTCAGGTTTCAAAATTTCAAAATTTACAATCCTGAAACTTGAATAGAAAATTGACCTGAGTGGTCAATCTTGAATTTTTTTAATATTTAAATCTTGAAATAAATAAAACAGTTATATGGGATTCGCTGATATTTTATCATCATTATTCGGAAACAAATCTCAACGCGACTTAAAAGAGATTAATCCGTATGTAGACCGCATCAGGGCAATATATCCGTCGATAGAAAAACTTTCTCATGACGAATTACGCGCCAAAACTGCTGAAATAAGGCAACAGGTACAAGACTATGTAGCCACCGAAAAAAATAAGATTGCCGAACTGAAAGCCGGAGTTGAAGCACTGGAAATAGATCAGCGCGAAGACGTTTGGGCAGAAGTGGACAAACTGGAAAAGGAAATTACCGATAAATATGAAGAAGTACTCGAAAAAGTACTTCCCGAAGTATTTTCAATAGTAAAAGAAACCGCCCGCCGTTTCACTCAAAACGAAGAAGTTGTAGTGACAGCAACCGATTTCGACAGAGAACTTGCTGAAACACACGATTTTGTTGACATAGACGGCGATAAAGCTATTTATTACAATCACTGGACTGCCGGAGGAAACGAAATAGTCTGGGATATGATCCATTACGATGTACAGCTCTTCGGAGGAGTTGTGCTGCATAAAGGTAAAATTGCCGAAATGGCCACAGGGGAAGGTAAAACGCTGGTAGGTACCTTGCCTGTATTCCTCAATGCCCTTACAGGAAACGGTGTGCACGTGGTAACAGTGAATGACTACCTTGCAAAACGTGACTCGGAATGGATGGGGCCTATCTATATGTTCAACGGACTGTCTGTAGACTGCATAGATAAACATCAACCAAACTCGGAAGGCCGTCGCAAAGCATATCAGGCAGACATCACATTCGGAACTAACAATGAATTCGGTTTCGACTACCTGCGTGATAATATGGCGATTAATCCGTCAGACCTTGTACAACGCAAACACAATTATGCAATTGTGGACGAGGTTGACTCCGTATTGATTGACGATGCACGTACTCCATTGATTATATCAGGACCTATACCTAGAGGAGAGCAACAATTATTTGAGGAATTCCGTCCGCGTGTAGAAATTATAGTAAAAGCACAAAGAGACCTTTGTACTAAATTACTTGCGGAAGCTAAAGCAAAAATGGCTTCGGAAGATAAAAAAGAACAGGAAGAAGGTAGTCTATTGTTATATCGCTCATTCAAGGGGCTTCCTAAAAACAAGCCGCTTATTAAATTCCTTAGTGAACCGGGGATAAAATCGTCGATGCTGAAAACGGAAGAGCATTATATGGCAGAACAGATGCGCAATATGCATATTGTTACTGACGACTTGTACTTCGTTATCGATGAAAAGAATAATAGCATAGAGCTTACAGATAAGGGAATCGACCTGCTTACAGGTAATTCCGACGACCCGTTATTCTTTGTATTGCCGGATATCGGTGCACTCCTTTCCGACTTGGAAAATCAGTCGTTGACCGATGCACAAAAAGCTGAAAAGAAAGACGAACTGATGCAGAGTTACTCTATCAAATCGGAGAGAGTACATACAGTGAACCAACTACTTAAAGCATATGCTTTGTTTGAGAAAGATGACGAATACGTTGTCATCGACAACAAAGTAATGATTGTAGACGAGCAAACAGGCCGTATCATGGATGGCCGCCGCTACTCTGATGGGCTGCATCAGGCAATAGAAGCGAAAGAACGTGTGAAAGTAGAAGCTGCTACACAAACATTTGCAACTATTACCCTGCAGAACTATTTCCGTATGTACCACAAACTTTCGGGTATGACCGGTACGGCAGAAACAGAGGCAGGCGAGTTGTGGAATATCTACAAGCTCGATGTGGTTGTAATCCCTACGAACAGGCCAATTGCCCGTAAGGATATGAACGACCGTATATATAAAACAAAACGTGAAAAATATACTGCTGTTATACACGAGATAGAAGAGCTTGTCAATCAAGGCCGTGCTGTACTTGTGGGTACTACTTCGGTGGAAATTTCCGAGTTGTTGAGTAAGATGCTTACCATGCGTAAGATTAAGCATAACGTACTGAATGCCAAGTTGCACCAGCGTGAAGCCGAAGTTGTGGCCTTAGCCGGACAACCGGGGGCAGTTACCATTGCCACCAATATGGCCGGTCGTGGTACCGACATCAAGCTAGCTCCTAGCGTAAAAGAAGCCGGAGGGTTGGCTATTATAGGTACCGAAAGGCACGAATCGCGCCGTGTAGACCGCCAGTTGCGTGGTCGTGCCGGACGTCAGGGAGACCCGGGTTCTTCCGTATTCTACATCTCGCTGGAAGACGACCTGATGCGTCTGTTCGCATCGGAACGTATTGCCGGAATGATGGACCGTATGGGCTTCAAAGAAGGCGAAATGCTTGAACATAACATGCTTAGCAAATCAGTAGAGCGCGCGCAGAAGAAAGTGGAAGAAAATAACTTCGGTATCCGTAAACGTTTGCTGGAATACGATGATGTGATGAACTCACAACGTGAGGTCATTTACAAACGTCGTCGCCATGCACTTATGGGCGAACGTATCGGAATCGATATCGTGAATATGTTCTACGACACTGCCGTGAATATAGTAGAGCAATATGCAGACAACCTTGACTACGAAGGATTGAAGATAGACCTGTTACGCTTGCTTGCTATTGAAGTTCCGTTCGATGAAGCCAGCTTCCGCACAATGAAATCGGATGCAATGGTAGACCAGATTTATGACAGAGCTGTTCAGAACTTCAAACATAAGATGGACCGTCTTGCCGAGATCGCAAATCCGGTAATCAAACAAGTTTATGAAGAACAAGGTGATAAGTTCGAAAATATACTGATTCCTATCACAGACGGAAAACGCGTCTACAATATATCATGTAATCTGAAAGAAGCATACGACAGCCAGTCGAAGGACATTATCAAATCGTTTGAAAAAGCAATTGTATTGCATACCATAGACGAAGAATGGAAAGAACATCTTCGCGAAATGGATGAACTTCGCCAATCTGTACAGAATGCAAGCTATGAACAGAAAGACCCTCTATTGATCTACAAACTGGAATCATTCAACTTGTTCAAATCCATGCTCAATAGTGTTAACGGTAAAGCGGTTACAATACTGATGCGCGGACAAATACCTGTGCGTGAACCGGAACAGGTACGTCAGGCAGCGCCGGAACAGAAGACGGATTATAGCCGCTATCGCACAGAACGTAATGAAATGGAAGACGGAAACGCTTCTCAGGGAGGAGGACAAAGACCTTCGCAACCACAGGGAGCGCCGAAGATAGCACCCGTACATGTAGATAAAAAGCCGGGAAGAAACGACCCTTGCTATTGTGGAAGTGGTAAGAAATATAAGAACTGTCACGGTAAAAACGAATGATCTTAGTACACAAAAGAAATGAATTAGCCGGTTACATTTTGAATGCTTGATTTATTCTTAAACCTGCTAATAATTAAATACAAAAAGCCCGATGAAATTTAGTATTCATCGGGCTTTTTTGCCATATTATATTTTCTTAATACAAAGAAAATTTGTATCTTAGCATGTTTTTTGAACACTAGAAAATACCTTATTTCCGAGGTACTTCACAAATATTTGAGAATAAAAATTTTATCTTAAAATAATGGCAGAAACAGAGGACAGAATTATTAAGATTAACATCGAGGATGAGATGAAATCGGCCTACATTGATTATTCAATGTCGGTAATAGTATCGAGGGCATTACCTGATGTAAGGGACGGATTCAAACCCGTTCACCGCCGTATTCTTTTCGGTATGAGCGAACTTGGTAACGCATCTAACAAACCACACAAAAAATCCGCCAGAATAGTCGGAGAAGTATTAGGTAAGTATCACCCACATGGCGATTCATCAGTTTATTTTGCAATGGTGCGTATGGCTCAGGAATGGAGCATGCGTTACCTGTTGGTAGACGGACAAGGTAATATGGGTAGTGTGGATGGTGATATGCCTGCTGCCATGCGTTATACGGAAGCAAGACTTAGCCGTTTGGCCGAAGAAATGCTTAAAGATATAGATAAGGAAACGGTTGATTTTCAGTTGAATTTCGATGACACATTGAAAGAGCCGACTGTTCTCCCTACACGTATTCCGAATTTGCTTATCAATGGTGCATCAGGTATAGCTGTGGGAATGGCTACCAATATGGCTCCGCACAATATGACCGAAGCTATCAATGCCACTATTGCATATATAGAAAATAAAGACATCGATACCGCAGGATTGATGCAACATATAAAAGCCCCGGATTTTCCATCGGGAGGTTTTATTTATGGTTACCAGGGTGTTATTGATGCTTTCGAAACAGGTCGCGGACGCGTGGTTATGCGTGGTCGTGCCGAAATAGAAATGGAAGGTAATCATGAAAAGATCGTGATTACAGAAATTCCGTATCTTGTAAATAAAGCAGAGTTGATTAAGCATATAGCTGATCTGGTTGGAGAAAAGCGCCTGGAAGGAATCAGCAATGTCAATGATGAATCGGACCGTCAGGGTATGCGTATTGTTGTGGATATCAAACGTGATGCAAATGCGAATGTAGTCCTCAATAAACTGTATAAACTTACGGCATTACAATCTTCATTCAGTGTAAATAATATCGCCCTGGTCAAAGGCCGGCCAAAAACGTTGAACCTAAAAGAAATGATAGGCTTTTTCGTTGAACACAGAATTGACGTTGTAACCCGCAGAACTATTTATGAACTTCGCAAAGCAGAAGAACGTGCTCATATATTAGAAGGATTAATCATAGCCTCAGATAATATCGATGAAGTCATTGCTATCATCAGAGCCTCTAAGTCGCCTCAAGAAGCTATAGAGAGCTTGATAGAGCGATTCAAACTTTCTGAAATACAGGCCCGTGCTATCGTTGAAATGCGTCTGCGCCAGTTGACGGGTCTGGAACAGGATAAGCTGCGCAACGAATATGATGAAATACAGAAATTAATAGCCTATCTGAATGAAATTCTGGTAAATGAAGAGCTTCGTATGAAAGTTATTACTGATGAATTAATTGAAGTAAGGGATAAATATGGCGATGCACGCCGTACGGAGATTGTATATGCATCAGAAGAGCTTAATCCGGAAGATTTCTATTCTAATGATGAAATGATTATTACCATTTCACATCTTGGCTATATCAAACGTACTCCTCTATCTGAATTCAGGGCGCAAAACAGAGGTGGAGTAGGAGCAAAAGGTTCCGAGACACGCGATACAGACTTTATAGAGCATATTTATCCGGCATCTATGCACAATTATATGTTGCTGTTTACACAAAAAGGAAAATGTTACTGGCTGCGTGTATTCGATATACCTGAAGGAACCAAGAATTCGAAAGGACGTGCAATTCAGAACCTGCTGAATATTGATTCTGATGATAAAGTAACGGCATTTGTTCGTGTGAGAGGTTTCAGTGACACTGAATTTATAAACAGTCACTATCTGATTTTCTGTACAAAAGAAGGTGTGATAAAGAAAACAAGTCTGGAAGCCTATTCCCGTCCACGCCAGAACGGTGTGAATGCAATCACTATCCGTGAAGAAGATAAAGTAATCGAAGTCCTGATGACGGACGGCGAAAGTGAAATTTTACTTGCTAACCGCAACGGACGCGCCATCCGCTTCAATGAAAAAGATGTGCGGGTAATGGGACGGACAGCAACCGGAGTACGTGGTATGCGTTTAGATGAAGACGGACAGGATGAAGTAATCGGTATGTTGGCTATGTCAAAAGAAGCCCAGAAAAACGAAACCATTATGGTAGTTTCGGAACAAGGCTACGGTAAACGTACAAATCTGAACGAAAAAGACGAAGAAGGAAACGAAATACTCGATGAAAACGGCGAAATAGTACCGGTTTACCGTATTACAAGTCGTGGAGGTAAAGGGGTTAAAACTCTTAATATTACAGAGAAAACAGGTAAGCTTGTATCTATAAATAGTGTTACTGACGAAAACGATTTAATGATTATTAACAAGTCTGGTATCACTATTCGTCTAAAAGTTTCAGATATTCGCACTATGGGACGTGCTACTCAGGGAGTAAGGCTCATAAATCTGGGAAAAAGAAATGATGAAATCGCATCAATCTGTAAAGTAGAATCTGAATCAGAACCGGATGATATAGAAGATGTTGACATTCCGGATAATGAAACAGACAATACAAACAATACAGAAATAACTGAGGAATAATTAATTTTAAAATAAATGATTTTATGAAACGTATATTATTAGTAACATCATTATGCTTACTTGCCAGCTTTTCGTTCGCTCAGAAGAAAGCTGTGAAAGATGCTAAATCAGCGATGAAAAACAATGTTCCGGAGGCAAGAGAACTTATTAAGCCAGCTTTGACAAACCCGGAAACAGCAAGTGATCCTGAAACATGGAAAATAGCCGGAGATATTGAATACAAAGCATTCGACGATGAGCGTACTTTAGAAATGCAAAAAGAAATAACAGGAAAAGGTGGTAACGAAGAAGCTATGTACATTGGCTTATACAATATGTATGACCCATATATCAAAGCTGACGAACTGGGCCAGGTACCAAACGAAAAGGGCCAGGTAAAAAATAAATTCAGAAAAGATATCGTTAAAAATATGAGAGACGGCCACAGATTCTATATCAATGGCGGTGTATTCTATAACGATAAAAAAGATTTCAAAAAAGCTGCAGACTTCTTTGAAAGATATTGGGAACTACCAACATTGGCTATGTTTGAAGATACGCAAGCAGATTTCAACCTGCAAGACACTACATATCAAACAATTAAATACTATGCAGTGATCAGTTCAATCCAGTCTCAAGACCATCCGCGTTCAATAAAACTCTTGAAAAAGCTAATATCAGAGCCATACATTCAAAACAGTACATATAAAGAAAGTGATGTATATGAATTGCTTACAAGCGAGTATCAACAAATAGATGATAGCGTAGCTTATGTAAATGCTTTATTGGAAGGTGCTCAGAAATTTCCTAAGAATAAATATTTTACGCCAAATCTGATTAATGAATATATCAGAGGAGGTAAGACCACAGAAGCTATCGCATACCTTGATCAGGCAATTGTAAATGATCCTACAAATACATGTGACCTGATGAGTGTGAAAGCATCTTTATATTCAGAACAAAAAGATTATGCTCAGGCAGAGCCTGCATATCAGACAGCTCTAAATGCTGATGCTAACTGCGAAAGAGCTTTAGAAGGATTAGGTGTACTATATGTATTGCAGGCACAGGATATGAAGGAAAAAGCCGGACAATCCACTAACAGAAAAGAACAGGCTGATATGGACAAGCAAACAACAGAGTTATACTCAAAAGCTCTGCCGTATCTGGAAAAATATCGTGATATTCTGAAGAGCAAAAATGCTGACAGTTTAGACTTAAGGCCAGCATTAATGAAACTACAGAACGTTTATTATAACCTGAGTCTTTTGAATGTAGATAAATCGAAAGAATTAGAAGCAATAGACAAAGAACTCAGCGCATTGAACTAAGTTCTATAAATATATAAGAAAGCATCTGTAGAAATCTCTATAGATGCTTTTCTTTTTATTATCTTCTCGTTGTTTTTTGCTATATTTACAAGCTAAATTAAAGATTAAAATTAATCAAGGAATAAATTCAGATAAAAGTTATATAATTACTATTATGTTTAATTACATATTTTAATGATCCCCTATAACTTTTCTATCCTGACTTATTCATAGCAATAAGCAAATACATGGAACATTTCGAAAACGACGAACAATTTCAGGGATTGCGCGTAAATAAAGGTACAGGAGAACAGCCGACAGTTAATCCCTACTTAGATAGCTTCAAAAAATTCAAACGTAAAACATATACCGTATCCGAATATGTTGAAGGTATACTAAAGGGAAATATAAGCATTCTGGGTCAAGCCGTTACACTTATAGAAAGTGCAAAGGCAGAACATCAGTCTATAGCTCAGGAAGTTATCGAAAAATGTCTCCCATACACGGGTAATTCTGTACGTGTGGGGATTACAGGTGTTCCCGGTGCAGGAAAAAGTACTTCGATAGACGCTTTTGGGATGCACATCCTGAAAGAAAATGAAAGCTCCAAAGTAGCGGTATTAGCGATCGACCCATCCAGTGAACTTACCAAAGGAAGTATTTTGGGGGATAAAACCCGCATGGAACGGTTATCTGTAGAGAAAAGGGCCTTTATCCGCCCCTCCCCTTCTGCAGGCTCACTTGGCGGTGTTGCCCGCAAAACGCGGGAAACAATCATTTTGTGTGAAGCTGCCGGCTTTGATCGTATTATAGTTGAAACTGTTGGAGTTGGACAATCTGAAACGGCTGTACATTCAATGGTCGACTTCTTTCTATTAATCCAATTAGCCGGAACCGGAGACGAATTGCAAGGGATCAAACGCGGAATAATGGAAATGGCGGATGGAATTGTTATTAATAAGGCAGATGGCAACAATATAGAAAAGGCGCGTTTGGCTCAATCACATTTTCAGAATGCTCTGCATTTGTTTCCTCTACCCGATTCCGGCTGGGAGCCTAAGGTCCTGACATATTCCGGCTATTATGAAATAGGAATTGATGAAGTATGGAATATGATAGATGAATACATCGATTTTGTTAAGAAAAGCGGCTACTTTGAACACAGACGTAATTCCCAATCCAGATTCTGGATGTATGAGACTATTAATGAAAGGCTGAAAAGTAATTTTTATAACGATCCGGAAGTACAGAAAGAGTTGATTTTATGTGAAAACCAAGTGTTAAATTCACATATGAGTTCGTTTGTTGCGGCCAATAAAGTGTTGGATATATACTTAAAACGCTCATAAATAACCTCTTTTTAACTAAAGGAAAGCTTTATTATTCACTTTTAAAGTCCTTATTTTACCACAGAATTGATTATATTTGTACGCATTATCACAAAAATAATTTCATTGTTGAATTAACATAATATAAATCATGGAAAAACCATATGCTATTGGAATCGATATCGGTGGAACTAACTCTGTTTTCGGTATAGTCGACAAGCGCGGCCATATCATAAATCAGGGTTCTATAAAAACAGGTGCTTACAAAGAAATAAACGAATACGTAGACCATCTATCAGCTGGTGTTCAGGAGATAATAGATCAGGTCGGAGGTTCGGGAAATATCAAAGGTATTGGAGTTGGAGCACCAAATGGTAACTTTTTCACCGGTTGTATCGAATTTGCACCAAATCTCCCTTGGAAAGGTGTAATTCCATTGGCTCAAATGCTTACTGACAAATTAAATATACCCGTAGCTCTTACAAATGACGCAAATGCAGCTGCAATCGGCGAAATGACCTATGGTGCAGCACGCGGAATGAAAGACTTCATTGTTATTACATTGGGAACCGGTGTCGGTAGCGGTATTGTGGTAAATGGCCAGCTAGTATATGGACATGATGGATTTGCCGGAGAATTAGGACATACAACAGCTATCCGCGAAGGCCGTATGTGCGGTTGCGGGAAAAAAGGATGTCTCGAAACATACAGTTCAGCTACAGGTGTTGCCCGTACAGCTAAAGAATACCTGCAAACAAGAAAGGACCCAAGTGTATTGCGGGAGTTGGCCATCGATGAAATCACATCAAAAGATGTATATGATGCGGCTGTAAAAGGCGATAAACTGGCTAAGGAAATTTTCGAATATACAGGTCAGGTTTTAGGAGAATCATTCGCCGACTTCGTTGCATTTTCCAGTCCTGAAGCTATCATCTTATTTGGAGGTTTAATAAAGGCCGGCAAACTTATCTTCGATCCTGTGCGTAAGCATATGGAAGAGAATCTGCTCCCTATTTACCGTAATAAGATAAAACTACTAATGTCGGAACTTAAGGAAAGCGATGCTGCGGTACTTGGTGCCAGTGCATTAGGTTGGGAAGTAAAAGACTATTAAATTTAAGCCAAAACAGTAAATGTATGTATATTAACAGCCTGTAGAATAAAGATATTTGCAGGCTGTTTCCTTTTAGCTACCGAAGTTTCAAAATCAGTCTGATTTTATTAACTTTGTCCGAAAATAAATAGGTCTGAGACTTTAAATAAATTTATTAATAACAAACATGAGCGATCAACGATATAACCAGCGAGGAGTTTCCGCTTCGAAAGAAGATGTACACAATGCTATAAAGAACATTGACAAAGGAATATTTCCAAAAGCATTTTGCAAAATAATTCCTGATATACTGGGCGGAGATCCCGAATACTGCAATATAATGCATGCCGACGGAGCTGGTACTAAATCATCCCTTGCATATATCTACTGGAAAGAAACCGGAGATATATCCATTTGGAAAGGTATTGCCCAGGATGCATTGATAATGAACATCGACGATCTGCTATGTGTTGGTGCAACCGATAATATACTACTATCATCCACCATCGGCAGAAACAAAATGCTGATTCCCGGTGAAGTTATATCAGCCATTATAAACGGGACAAACGACTTATGTGAAGAATTATCAAACCTCGGTGTCAATATATATCCTACAGGTGGTGAAACAGCCGATGTAGGCGATTTGGTACGCACGATTATTGTGGACAGTACTGTTACCTGTCGCATGAAACGGTCTGATGTAATCTCCAATGACAAAATACAGGGAGGAGATGTTATCGTTGGGCTTTCATCATACGGCCGGGCTACATATGAGAAAGAATATAATGGCGGAATGGGTAGCAATGGTCTTACATCAGCACGCCACGATGTATTCGCCAAATATCTTGCAGCCAAGTATCCTGAAAGTTATGACTCTTCTATCCCTCTGGATTTGGTATATTCCGGAAATATGAAGTTAACCGATGATATAGAGGGTTTAGATATAGATGCGGGAAGACTGGTACTCTCCCCTACCCGCACCTATGCACCTGTCATCAAACAGATATTGGAAAAGCTAAGATCTCATGTCCATGGCATGGTACATTGCTCAGGTGGCGCACAAACCAAAGTTTTACATTTTGTTGATAATGTGAAAATTACAAAGAATAATCTATTTCCTGCCCCTCCATTATTCAAGCTTATACAGGAGCAATCCGGTACAGACTGGAAAGAAATGTATAAGGTATTTAATATGGGACACCGCATGGAGATATACTTATCACCGGAATATGCCCAGGAAGTAATTGAAATCTCCAAATCATACGGAATCGATGCACAGATAGTCGGTTTTGTTGAAAAATCAGATAAAACAGAACTGGTGATAGAAAGTGAATTTGGTCGTTTCGAATACTAATTTAGAATGATTATCTATAAGGTATTACACATTTAACTTCTGTTAGGCCCAGTGACCACATAGCTGCGAAAACGGCAAACATCTCTATATTTTACTGTATATCAGTAATATAAATATAGGGTTGTTCTTTTCAATTTTATATCTATCTTCATTCAAAAACGATGAAGC
>Ga0153940_1000298_pt1 | contig 28401 bp, 26 predicted proteins | sample TSNJ024MetaG_FD_104736 | JGI IMG/M metagenome (GOLD analysis project Ga0153940, IMG submission 104736) | Attine ant fungus gardens microbial communities from New Jersey, USA - TSNJ024 MetaG | ecosystem: Host-associated > Fungi > Mycelium > Unclassified | place: USA: New Jersey, Brendan T. Byrne...
AGGGTCTGATGGAAGAGATGGTGCCGCAAGATAAAATCCGCCCCGGCGCCGCCGAACGCTTCGTCAGCGAGAAGATCGACATGGTGCGCAAACGCGCGCAGGGCACATTTGAACAGGCCATGCAAGAAGCCATGCGCGAAGAGCTGCGAGTCTGCATGGAAGAATGGTGCGGCTTCGGCGATATGGAGCATTAAGGGCAAAGCCGACTAAACGCCCCGCGCCCGAAGGGGAAAAACAGACCTTCGGGCGCGGGGACTTGCGTTAAAAAACGGATTGTCCTCGGCTTAGGAGGATGCTTGGGGCGGTAAATACTTATCCAGCTTCGCGAATAGATTAACCGGGTCTATTGGCTTTCCGATATGGTCGTTCATTCCGGCTTCAAGGCAATTTTCAATATCCTCTTTGAACACATTGGCGGTCATGGCGACGATGGGCGTATTCTTCGCCCGCGCTGAATTAAGCGAGCGTATCGTCCGCGTAGCCTCATACCCATCCATATCGGGCATATGTATATCCATAAAAATCAAGCTGTATTTATCGGGATGCTCGCGGAACTTCGACACCGCAATCAGCCCGTTTTCGGCGTAGTCAATGGTTATGTCGGTATCCTCCAGAAGGGCCGACATGATTTCTCTGTTGATTTCAACATCCTCCGCTATAAGGATTGTTCGGCCGGCATATGACCGCCGGTCGCCGCTTTCCGCGCCGCGCGCGCTTTCATCCGGGTGCCGGGGCTCAGGCGCGAGGCATTCATTGATGGCGTTGATAAGCGTTGACGGGAAAAGCGGCTTGGAAACAAATGACTTCACTCCCGCAGCCAGAGCTTCTTTTTCTATTCCGCTCCAGTCGGTCGCCGAAATCATAAATATGACCGAATTATCGCCTGTTACTTCCTTTATTTTTTTTGTAAGCTCAATGCCGTTCATTTCGGGCATTTGCCAGTCAATGAAGAACACGTTGTACGGTTTGTCCCGGCTGTCTCTGACCATGGCGAGAGACTCGCGCCCGTCATGCGCCACATCGCACGAAAGGCTCAGCGATTCCATGACATGCGTAAAATAATCCCTGATTTCAGGAGAATCATCTACCGCGAGTATGCGAAGCTCATCCTTGCTTATTTTTTTTGACAGATCCATATGTACTTTGTTTTTTTCGTTTCCTTTCCGCGCTCTCAGCGTAAATTTGAATTTTGAACCTTGCCCCGGCTCCGACTCTACCCAAATCCTGCCGCCCATCAATTCCACAATACGCTTTGATATAACAAGGCCAAGCCCCGTACCGCCGTATTTTCGGGCGATGCCTCCGTCGGCCTGCTCAAATGAGTTGAAAATCCGACGTTGCTGCTCCTCGGAAATCCCGATCCCGTTATCCGCAACATCTATTTGAAGTAAAATTTCATCGTCCACATCTTGTATCTTATTGATGTTCAGTTTGATAACGCCGCCCTCGGGTGTGAATTTGACAGCGTTTGCCAGCAAGTTCGTAATGACCTGAGACAGCCTTATGTCGTCCCCTATGATAGACGCGGGTATATTCCTGTCCAAGTTGACAATGAAGTTTTGTTTTTTTTCCTCTGCGCGGAAATTTGTCACGTCGACGACGCTCATCAGCATTTTTTCAAACTCAAACTCGCGGAAGTCAAGCTCAAACTTGTCGGCCTCTATTTTTGACATATCGAGTATATCGTTGATAATGCCAAGCAGATGCTTTGACGCGCTGTCTACCCGGCTCAGGCAGTACGATATCCTGTCCTGGTCCGCCGTGTTTCTGGCAATGCCGACCATGCCGATGATGGCGTTCAGCGGAGTGCGTATCTCATGGCTCATTCTTGAGAGAAAGTCGCCTTTTGCCCTGCTCGCGTTTTCCGCCCGAGAGGTTTGCATCTCCAGCTCCTTTGTGCGGTTCGCGACAAGAACTTCAAGGTTTTTGTTAATCTGGCGGTTCTTTATGAATAAAATGAAGACCACAAAAAGCGTCGCGACCAACAAAACAACGAACGCAAGCGCGAACGGGAATACATCTTTAAGCATTTTGCTTTCATAATCAAAAACCCTTCGCTGCCAGCGCGCGGATATTTCTCCGGCGTTCGCGTAACGCATCGCCTTGTTCACGATAGAGCACAGAATTTTCTCATCTTTGTTAAAACCGAAAAAGGAATCGGATGAATAATTGAAGACGATATTTGCTTTAAATCCGGGTTTTTCTTGATAATTTGTCAAATTTAACAGCATGTTTTGACTTGCCATCAGCAGGTCGATCTCGCCTTTTACAAGCGCAGCGAAAGCATCGTCATTACTCACATAATACTTTGCCGTAGCCGCGCTGTCGGGAAACCACTCGAGGAAAACATCCGTGTGCGCCGAGCCTTCCATCAGCCCAACCTCGGCAAACAGGACCTGATTAATGTCGAGATCCGGATATTCCGCGCTTGAAAGCAAGGCGTAATTATTTGTGCTGTAAGGGCGGTCGGCCCATAAATAGCGTCCCTCCCTTTGGCTGCTTTGAAGCAGCTCGGATATAACGGAGTATTTACCGTCCTCAAGTCCCCCGACAAGCTCCGACCACAGCGCGTCAGGTTTGTTTCCGACCTTGAAGGTCAAGCCGGTTAAATGCGAAATCTGCTTCAGCGTATCAAGCGCCATCCCTTGGAATTCCTTTTCTTTTGCGTTGTAGAAGCTTGTCGGGTAGTTATCAACTTCGCAGGCCACCAATATTGCGCTTCCTGTCTCAATATGCTTCTGTATGTATTCTTTTTCTTTTTCGGTAAGCTGCTTGGAGAGTTTATTTCTTAGGTAATCTTCATATCCGTGATTATATAACGCGGTAAGCTCATAATAGCCCCCGGCTTTTAAATATTTTTGCATGACGCTGATAACCGGAGTCATCTCGGGATTGCCGGTCGTCAGAGATATAGGTGAATAGGTAAGCGGATAATATTCCTCCGTCCGGATAAAATAGTACGCGTCAAATGCGGCTTCCAGTGTGCCTTCTTCAATAAAAGCGTCTATTTCGCCGTTTAAAAACATGCCCGGCACTACGGACTGGTCGGCGATGAAGGTCGGGACAAACGGCATATTCCACGAGTCCTCGACGAGCGAATAGGTTGTGCTGCCCTCCATAAAAGCGCATCTTATGGGGCGCGTTTTTGCCGTGACGCTTAGGTTGTCCGCGTTCATATCGGTAAACACTTTGACGGTTCTCTGGATGATGGCGTCCGTCATCAGGAATTTTTTCAATCGTTCGGGTGTGGCGGTAAAATCGCTCACGATGTCTATTTCCATCGCCACTATCTTCTCGTTCATCTCTTCCCAACTGCAAGGGTAATAATCAAACTCGAAACCGAACAGTTCGGTCAAGCGGTTGCCGAACAGCTTGGCAAAGCCTCCTATAGACCCGTCCTCACGAATAAAAGCCTCCGTAGATGCGCAGACGCCGTAAACGAGGCGTGGTTTTTTCGCAAGTAAGCTTTCTACCGCGTCTATATCCGCCTGAGTCACTCCCGGAATTTCTTTATATGTCCGGTATTTGTGCGGTTCATTATTTTGTGAATGGGCAGGCTGGCCGCCCGAAAGGAAAAAAATCGCAAGCATAAGCAATGAACAAGATATTTTTCTCATTCTTTCATCCCCCGGATAAGTGGATATAATACTGCCCAGCAAGTAATTTTCTAAAATGGTCGAGTGGAACAATCGGTTTGGCAATCATCTCGCAGAATTCTAACACTAATTTAATAAATTTACTACGCGATAACAGAAGGCATTCATAAACGCGCGGCAAATGCGATATTCGCTCAATGAACACAATTTAATATTTTTAATGTTGGAAGTTTTAATGCCAACACGTCAAAATCCCGATCATTATGCAGCAAAAACAGGTTGTTTTTTATTGCAGTCAGCGCAATAAGGATATCAATCGAGCTTCTTACCGTTATCCCTTGCCGCCGTAAATTGAAAAACATACGAGCCGCCTCATCATAGGTCTTTAAACTCTCCGGTAAAAAATAAAAGACTTGTGATGAAAGATATTCTTTCAGCTTATTGAATTCACTCTCGTTTCTTGAACCTTGGAGTATTTCTTGATAAGTATATGATGAAAACCCGTAAGGGATTCGTTCTTCTAATACTGTTTCAAACATGCCGGATTTTGCGTTATCGATGCCCTTGAGGAAATCAATCAGGACCGATGTATCAACCAATATCATTTACCGGCCCTCCCGAAGCGATTTATAATCATAATCGTCGGCAAAGTCGATCTTACCCCTTAATTCGATCAAGTCTTTTCGGGAATGTGTTATAACAAACTCCCGTAAGGCTATCTCGACTACTTCTTTTTCTGTTTTTAGGCCGGAAATAGTAATAGCTTTTTGCATAAGTTCATCATCCAAAATTAAGCTGGTACGCATGTGCATCACACCTCCCGATACACATCATAATACGCATTTATCCGAAAGTCTATTCATGAACACTTGTCAAACGCACCCGCGCCGCGGAGCCTGCCGATCCGCCGGAGCAGGGTGGGGTGGGAGTGGCAGAAGAAGACGACGATGGGGTGCGGCGTGAGGTTGCTCAGAGACTTTGAGCTGAGTTTTTTGAGCGCTGAGATGAGCGCTCCGCCCAGGCCGTGTCCGGCGGCGTACGCGTCGGCTTCGTACTCGTGACGGCGCGAGATAAGGTTTCCGAGCAGGCTCAGGAGGTTTTCGAGAGGACTGTACAGGAGCGCGAAACCGATTATGTTCAGGTGAAACGACGGTGTGTAACCGCCCAGGGCTTGCGCGATCGGCAGACTGTCGATTAAAAACGAGAACAGCCACAGCATGAGCCCGATGGAGGACAGCGAAATTGCCATGCCTATGAGGGTGTGCTTTTTGCGGTTGTGGCCGATCTCGTGTGCCAGGACGGCAACGATCTCCTCCGTGGTCAGGTCGTCCTGCAGCGTGTCGAAAAGGACGATGCGCTTTTTCTTGCCGAAACCGGTGAAATACGCGTTCGATTTGGTGCTGCGCCGCGAGCCGTCGATGACGAAAATGTTTTGCAGAGGGAAGGAGGCGTCCTTCGCGAAGGTTTCGATCGCGGTGCGCAGGTCGCCCTCCTCGAGCGGCGTCTGGCGATTGAAGATCGGCACGATCCACTCCGAGTAGAAAAATACGAGGACGAGTGAAATCAGCGCGCAAATCCCCCACGCCATGAGCCAGAACCAATCCCCCGCGTATTTGTAAGCGAGCAGAACGCACGATAACACCACTGCGAGCAGGGCCAGGGTGAGCGCGTATGACTTCAGCATGTCCGAAAAGAATGTTCGCCGGGTTGTGCGGTTGAATCCGTATTTTTTCTCGATGACGAAAGTGTCATACCAACCGAAAGGGGAGGCGATGATCGTCGAGAGCGTCAGCAATACGCCGAAGTAGAGCAACGGCAGCAGAATAAAGTGCGTCGTGACGCCGCGCAGGATGATGTCGAGCCGCCCCGCCCAACCGTTCAGGAGGACCGCCGCCGTAATCAGGAAGCCGAATCCGTCGGATATCTGACCGAAGCGGTTATTCTCTCGCTGATACATTTGTTGATTGGCGTAGAGCGTCGTGTTGTAGATTCCCTCCAACTCCCGCGGCATGAGCGGGTTCATTCTTGAACGGTCAAGATATTCAAGCCACTGTTCGAAGAGAAAGTCGGAAACGTAGAACGCGATCATAAGATAGAAAAGAAAATTGTGCATGTCGTATCTCCCCGTGAAATCGTGTCTGTCGCCGTGGCGCGCCTGATGGGCCGCACGCGGCGTCACGCGACATTATATGCTCCTCCCGGCGCGTTGTACAGCTTTACAGCCGCGCGGTTTTTTCTTCGCGGCGCAGTTTGGCGCGCAGGGAAGCGCAGTTGGGGAGGGCGGAGGCGACTTCGTTCCAGAATGCCTTGCCGTGATTCATCTGTTTGAGGTGACAGAGCTCGTGAACGACGATGTATTCCGCGATGTCGGGCGATAGCATGGCGAGGCGCGAGTTGAACGACAGCCAGCCGGACACGGAGCACGAGCCCCAGCGCGTCTTTGTGCAGCGCACGCTCGCGCCGCGGGGGCGAAGGGCGAGTTTTTTCGACCACGCGGGCAGGAGGCGGCGGATGATCTCTTCCGTGCGCGCCGTGTACCAGTGGAGCAGGGCTGTTTGTTCGTCGATCTCGCGGGCGTGCGGCAAAATCAGGCGTGTGCCGCAGGGTGAGATCGCGGTGTCCTTGGTATCGGCAAACCCGAGCGTGACGGGCTGCCCCAAGTATGGGAGCGTCCTGCCGCCCTTGACGGCGTTGTCTTCCGCTTGAGCGGTCATGCCTTTTCTTCGGACATGCGGAAGATGTCGCGCCGCTCTTCTTTCTCGAAATACATCAGCTTGTCGGCTGTTTTGATCAGTTGATCGAGCGGCACCGGGTGCGCGGGGTCGAAGACAGCTACGCCGTGTGAGAGGGATACGTTGTAGTCGAATTCGTTATCCTCGTTGAGTTTTGTCACGCCCTCGCGGATGCGCGCCCAGGCTTCTTCCACGCCTTGGCGGTCGCACTGGGGGAGCACGATCAGGAATTCGTCGCCCCCGTAACGGCAGAGGATGTCGTCCGCGCGGAGATGGCCCGTAAGCATGCCGCTGATGCGCTTAAGCAGCGCGTCGCCCTCCGCGTGGCCGTAGGTGTCGTTGATCAGCTTGAAGCGGTCGAGGTCGATGAATATGATCGCGAAGGGAGATTGAGCGCTCATCGAGAGCTTTCGAGCGTTTGACAGGATCGACAGCCCCGCGCGGCGGTTGAAAGCGCCGGTCAGAAAGTCTTTATTCGCCTGTTCGCGTACTTCGACTTCGATCGAGTGTCCGAGGCGGACGCGCTGCTCTATGGCGCGAGCCATCTCGTCGAACGCGTACGCGAGCACGGCGATCTCGCCGGAGAAGCCGCCCTGCTCCGCGCGCTGCGACATGTCCCCCTCAGCGAATTTGCGCGTGACTCGGACGAGCTGTTCGATAGGCAGAATGATATATTTGCGGCAGAGGTAGAGCGCGGCGGCGGATATGCAGAGGACGCACAGCAGGACGAAGACGACGCTTCTCGTCGTCGCGCGCGCCATTTCCGCGAACGCGCCCTGTCGGCGCAGCGTCGTGAAGACAGTCATGTACGGCTCATCCGCGCCATCCTCCTTGAGCCTGGTGAACCCGAGATAATAATTTGACCCGGAGGTATCTTCTATGAGCAGCGAGCCGTGGTCGCTGTCGCCCAGCCGCTGCCAAGCGCTGTTGTAGAGGTCCTCGTCCGAGGAGAGTTCTCCGGGACCGCGCAGGATGATGCGCCCCTTTCTGTCGATCAGCGAATAGTGCATGCTGCGCGGAGGCTTTACCTTTCGCGACGCGTTCTCGTAGACGGCGCTCCGCAGCAACAGGACGACGGCGAACTGCGGATTGCCGCGCTCGTCGGGGTGAAGCCCCTGCACATACGGGATTACTCCTTCTTCGTATGGCTCGCCGTGATATATCTCCGAGCGGTAAATTTTCTCGCTCAGGACGGGCACGGTGCGGAGAATCGGCGCGATTTGAGCGGGAGTGTCGGTTCTGCCCGAGGCGAGCACATCCCCCGAGGCGGTCGCGAGCAGAATATCGTCGAACAGATACTCGTAAGCGAGGCGGCTTTCAAACACGCGGTTGCACCGCGCGTAGTCGAGCCGCGTGACGGGTTGCAGCGTCCGCATGCGTTGCATGTAAGACGTGGCGATGTCATCCACCAGCGAGTATGACAAGGCGAGTCCGGCCGAGAAATCGGCGGCGGACTCGCGGACCAGCGCGGTGTTGAGCTTCTTCCCGTTGTAGCCAATCCAAGAGAGCACGAGCAGCGAGGGAATAGCTGTCATGAGGATCAGCAGGACGAAGAAGTACCGAAAGGACAGCGGTTTTTTCGCCTTCTTGATCTTGCGCCGCTCGCGCCCGGGAGTCATGGTTTATTCCGGCGCACCCATACGCGCCTCGATCGCTCGCGCCGCCCAGATGCCGGACGCTGAGGCCTGGATAACGCCGCGCGTCACGCCCGCGCCGTCTCCTGCCGCCCACAGCCCGGGTATCTCCGTGGCGAGGGTTGAATCAAGGTTGAGCTTGAGGCTGTAAAACTTTACCTCTACACCGTAGAGCAGCGTGTGGCTGCTGTTGAGGCCGGGGATGATCGGGTCCAGAGCCGCGAGCATCTCCATGATGCCCGTCAAGTGCCTGTAGGGCAGCACGAAGGAGAGGTCGCCGGGCTCCGCGCTTTCGAGAGTGGGATGCACGAGACCCCTCTCGACGCGCTCGCGTGTGGAACGCCGCCCCTTGCGCAGGTCGCCGAGGCGCTGCACCATCACGCCGCCCGCGAGCATGTTTGCCAGCCGCGCGATGTGGCTGCCGTAGCCCGTCGGGTCGTTGAACGGCTTGGTGAACCGGGTAGAGACGAGGATGGCGAAGTTGGTGTTCTCGGTCTTCTTCTCAGCGTCGCGGTTGGAGTGCCCGTTCACCGTGAGGATTTCTTGGCGCGACTGGTATTCGCTCGTCACCTCTCCGTGAGGGCACATGCAGAAGGTGCGGACGCGGTCGTCAAAGGTCGGCGTGTCGAGAATCGCTTTGATTTCATAAAAATTGTCGGTGATTTCCTTGGCCCACGCTGAGGGTATCTCCACGCGGACGCCTATGTCCACCGGCAGGGACGCGATGCCGAGCCCCAGCTTGCGAATTGTCTCCTCCATCCATGGAGCGCCCTCTCTGCCCGGTGTCAGCAGGACGCTGCGCGAGGTGATTTCGGTGCCGTCCTCCAGCAGCACGCCCCGCGCCGCGCCGGATTTGTCGAGCAGCACCTCGCGCACGGCAGTGTTCATCCGCACCTCGCACTTGTCCCGCAGCAACGAGAAGAGGCTGTGGAGGATGTCCTTCGCGCGGTCGGTACCCATGTGTCGGATCGTTGCGGACAGCACCTCAAGACCGCTCCGCCGCGCGCGGTCGACGATCCTCGCGGCGAGCTCGCCCTCCGGCTTGAAGCATGTGGTGGACGCGCCGTGCCGCAGATAGACATTATCGACCTCGTCGATCAGCCTCAGCAGCTCGACCCGCCCGCAGTATTGTTCCATATTGCCGCCAAAGTCGGGGGTCAGCGTCAGCTTGCCGTCTGAGAACGCCCCCGCTCCGCCCCAGCCGCAGACGACGCTGCACGGCTTGCAGTGCGCGCATTCCTTGGCCCCCATCTTGAGAGGGCAGACGCGCTCAAAGATCCCCTTGCCCTTGTCCAGCAGCAGAACCCGTTTGCTATTCCTCTTAGTAAGCTCAAGCGCCGCAAAGAGCCCGGCGGGCCCCGCGCCCACGATAATTACGTCATAGTTTTTTGGTGTTTTTTGCATGTTAACCCCTACTTCGCGTCCGCGATTTATGACGAGTTCATTATAACAAGAAAAGGCCGCAGGCAAAAACATACTTATGCTTGAAAAGCGCGTTGAGAGAATATATTATTAATCGCGAAAAGGAGTTGATTTGATGACCGAAATTGAACGAAACACAAGAGAGACGAGTATCTCGCTAACTCTGTCGCACCCCGCGCTGCGCGATAAGCCGAGCCGAATCGACATCCCATGCGGTTTTCTCGCGCACATGCTCGACCTTATGGCGCATCGCGGGCGGATGCGCCTCGAGCTTACGGCGCGGGGCGACACGCACGTCGACGCGCACCACCTGACCGAGGACGTCGGCATCGTGCTGGGTATGGCGCTCAAGAGCATGCTGACCGAGAACCCGATTCCGCGCAAACGCTACGGCTGGAACCTTCTGCCGATGGACGGATCGCTGGTGAGGACGGCGCTCGATTTGAGCGGGCGCGGCGGTTTTTACTGGCAGGGACGTTTCCCCACGGATCGGTGCGGAGATTTTGACCTTGAGCTGGTGCCGGAGTTCTTCCGCGGTTTCTGCCGCGAGTCGCGCGCGACGCTGCATACGGCTCTGCTGGCCGCCGACAACTCGCACCACGCGGCGGAGGCGATATTCAAGAGCGTCGGTATGGCGCTTGACGCGGCGCTCGCGCCCGCGGATATCGAGCCAAGTACCAAGGGGGAGTGGATATGATTCTGTTTCCTGCGATCGATCTCTACGAAGGCAAGGTCGTGCGCCTCTCGAAGGGCGATTTTTCAAAAAAGAGCGTGTACGAGAGCAATCCCTGCGACCTCGCGAAGGGCTTCATGGATAAAGGCTGCACGCATCTGCACGTTGTGGACCTCGAGGGCGCCGAGCGCGGTGAGCCCAAGCACCTGAACTTCCTCTCCGATCTGAGGGCGGTTGGGATGAACGTTCAGTACGGCGGCGGCCTGCGCAGCCGAAGGGCCATCCGCGACGCGCTGGACGCCGGGGCGTTTCGCGTCATGGTGGGAAGCCTGCTCTTCTCTAAAGGCCGCGATATGGCTCTCGAGTTGTACCGCGAGTTTGGCATCGGCATCATGCCTTCGATTGACGTGAAGGAAGGCCGCGTAGCGTATTCCGGATGGCTCGAGACGACAGAGATGGGGGCTGATGCCTGCATGGGATGCCTCGCCGTTATCGGCTACCGCACCTTTCTCGTGACGAGCGTGGATCGTGACGGCATGCTTGGAGGCCCTGACCTTGCGCTGTACGAGCCTCTGGTCGGGACGGTGAGCCGAATCGTCGCGGCGGGCGGCGTTACGACGCTGCGCGACATCGAAAATCTGCGCCGGGTCGGCGTCGCGGGCGCGGTGGTCGGAAAGGCGCTGTACGAAAGCGACTTCGACCTCGATGCGGCGGTTGCGATCGCGGGAAGCCAGGCGTGCTGATATGTTCAATAACGTAAAATTTGACGAAAGCGGGCTTGTGACGGTCGTGGTACAGGACGCCGGCACGGGCGAGGCGCTGATGACCGCTTGGGCTAACGAAGAGGCGCTGCGGTTGTCCGCCGCTCGCGGCGAGCTGGTGCTGTGGAGCCGCTCGCGCCGCGAGATCTGGCACAAGGGGGCCACAAGCGGCAACCGAATGAAGCTACTCGAGCTGCGCGTCGACTGCGACGGCGACACGCTTCTCGCGCTCGTCGAACCAATGGGTCCGGCTTGCCACACCGGATCGTACACCTGTTTTTTCACCACTATTCTCGGGGGCAGCCCGCCATCTGACGCGGGTACATTCCCGGGGAGGCTGGCCCGCTACCTGAGAGCGCGCTCGCAGGATTCCCCGGAAGAAAGCTACACCGCGCGCCTGCTCGCGAGCGGCCCGAGCCGCGTGGCGCAGAAGGTGGGCGAGGAGGGCGTGGAGACCGCGCTCGCCCTCGCGACAGGCGACCGCGACAACTTCCGCCGCGAAGCGGCGGACCTCGTCTATCACCTCATGGTTGCCTGCCAAGCCGCGGACGTTCCCTTCGAGGAAGTCATCCGCGAGCTGATGTCGCGCCACAAGGCGGGCTAGGGGCGAGGGTCATTCCTTGATCATTGCCTCCACTTGCGCGAGGAGATCGCGCAGTGAGCCGGCGAACGCTTCAAGGTCTTCGCGCGTCGCTCCGCTGCGTTGCAGGGTGGCGCGCAACTCGTCGCGGATTACGGGGTGATCCGGGTCCGCGGGCGGCGCGCCTGCATCCGGTGGTCTAAGGGGCTGATCGCGCAGCCACAACCGTTCTTTGCGGCGCTCGGCGAAAGGAGGCGCGCTCTGCGGCTCTGTGCGCTGAATGGACTTGAGCTCCGGGTTGTCCGATTCACCGAGAAGATAGGATACGGACACATCAAGGGCGCCGACGATCTTCTTTGTCGTCTCAATGGGTAACTCAACCTCTGAAGTCTCCCAGGTCCGCAGGGTGGTCTCAGAGATATTGAGCGCCGACGCCAGTTCCGCCGTACTCATGCCCCGCAGCTTCCTTGCCTGCCTGATGCGTTCTCCGAATGACTGTCCGGTTTTTCTCATTTTCAACGAAATCCCTCATCAATGAAATTTTCACAAAACCTATATTCTTAAGGTGAGTATAGCATTAAACGAGTTGTTTGAATATAATTGAATCCGAAAACGATAAATACAATTGATTAAAAGGTCTGTGCGGCAACGCGAAGATATTTCGGAAACGGCGCTCCCGGATGTCGCCTAGCGGCTGTATTCGAGTCCGATGACAGTCTGTCCCAGATCCAAAACTGTGTTGCTGACGTTCAGCACGCTGCCCGCGAGGTCTTTAATCTTGCCGTCCAGCGCTTCCATTTTATCTTTCAGGCTGTCGCGTTCGGCCTCGAGCAGTTCAATGCGTGTCCTTGTCTCGACTAAGTCGGTCTTGAGGCCCGAGGTGTACGCGAAACTCAGGCTCACGAACAGCATCACCAAAAACGCGACGGCGATCGTCGCCGCTATAGATAGGTACATCTTCTTGCGCGCCTCGCTGTTGGGGCTTACGATTGGGAAGTCCGGCTCGCCGAAGGGATCCGGAGAGAGGGCTTCGGGTTCGCGCGCGGCCTCGCGCGGCGCGGAGGCGGACAGTGCCGCGCGCGCCTCGTCCAACGCCAACAGGTATGCCGCGGTCTCCTCCTGCTCGAGCGAGCCGTCTTCGAAATTCGCGGGGTTCAAGTACAGCTTCTTTCGGTTGTACGCCTCCTCGATCTCCTCGGTTGAGGCGGTTTCAAGAATGCCCAGCGTTTCATACGGCGTCCTCGTGTTTGTCATATAGGCGTCTCCATCCTCTTCCTCGCGGCCGCACCGAAAAATCCCTGCAAATAGGCGGGCGCGAGGATTGCAAAATATTACGGAAAATCATTTCATAGCATACCGGAATGATACCAAAGGGACTCCTTTCGTCAAGGTATGATTCCGGCAAATAACATGAATCAGACGAAGGCCAGTATCTCCTTAATCGCCTCAAACGAGTCGTCCAGATGCGCCGTTAACAGTGTTTCCGCGCGGCGGACGTCGTTGCCCAGCAGCGCGTCTATGATCATCACGTACTCCTTGTCGGCCTGTTCGCGCCTTGCGTCCCGCACCAGGGCAAGGATGTGGAAGTGCGACGCGTATTCTTCGAGTTGGCCGAGCGTGAGGTTGAGCCTCCCGTGCCGCGCGAGCTCCAGCATGCGCGTGTGAAAATTAAACTCCGCGTGGTCCTTGCCGCGCAGCTTACAGCTTTTGAGGACGTCCTCGCGCAGAGCGGATAACTCCTCTTTATTGGCGTTTTGGGAGACCGCTTTGATCATGAATGCGCTAAGGATTTTACGCAGGTCAAACAGCTCGCGAATATCTCGCCCGGAGAACCCCGCCACGGTGCAGCCGCGGTTTCTGCTGTACTCCACCAAGCCTTCTTTCTCGAGCTTGCGCAAGGCCTCACGTAACGGCGTCCTGCTGACGGCGAGTACAGAGATCACATCGCGCTCGACGATCCGATGCCCGCGCCCGAAATGCCCCGTCATAATGCCTTCTCGAAGGAAGTTGTAGCATTTGAGTGAGGGCGGTTGATTGTTTTCGATCATTTTGCTCATACTTACCGGTAAAGACGAATTCATTTTGCAAATCCCTTCGTTCGAGATAATTTCCGCATTTTGCGAATAACAGAATCCTAATGATTCCCACCCTACATTATCTCACACTATTTAGTCTGAGAAAGGTACAAAATACCAGTATAAACCGCATTCATTAATAAAACCGCGCGGCAAACACAAAAAACCCATTGCCGTTGTGATAAGGCAATGGGTTCATGATAATTCGTATTGGCGGAGAGGGAGGGATTTGAACCCTCGAGACGGGGTTTAGGCCGTCTACTCGCTCTCCAGGCGAGCGCCTTCGACCACTCAGCCACCTCTCCGCGTCGTAGAAAAAGTTGTTACGCGGACAATGTTTGCGTCTGATTGCAATGGCGGAGAGAGTGGGATTTGAACCCACGTAGCGGCTCAGCACCGCTAAGACGATTTCGAGTCGCCCGCCTTCGACCACTCGGCCACCTCTCCGCAAACAATACGCAATAAGAGCGTTCCGCTCCACATTGTCAACGAAGGGGATTATATGACAAGCCGCGCCGCTTGTCCAGTGCAAAAGGAATCCTGTATCACCCACCATTGCCTCTCGCCGCTATTTCGCTAAAGTTCGCTTGACAGCGCGAGAAGGGTTGCTTTATTATTCGGACGTGGAATCAGTCCGAATAGCAAGCGGCGGCTTCGCAGGGAGGTTTTGTTGTGACGGAAAACATTGTATTGCGCGAGACTCGGCAGAAGCGGCTGATTTTGAGCTGTCTTCGGGAGAGCAAAGCGGAACACGTCACCGCGGAGGCGATCGCGGGCGATTTGAAGGCGAAGGGGACGCCCGTCGCAAAGTCGACGGTCTATCGTTACCTGGCGCAGCTCGAGGAGAGCGGCGCAGTTCGCAAATATCTGCTCGCGGAGGGCTCGCCCGCGTGTTACCAATTCATCGGCGAGGACGGGCCTTGCTTGGATCACTATCATTTGATGTGCAGGGCGTGCGGGCGCATCGTACACTTCAACGACGCGGCGCTGCGGTCGGTCATTGACGGGATGCGCGAGCGCGCGGGTTTTGGTATCGACGGCAGCCGCACGGTTTTTTACGGGCTCTGCGGCGCGTGTCTGGATGCGGGCGACGGAAGCGGGGTTTAGCGAAAAGTGAAAAAATTGTTGTTTGCCGCCGTCGTGCTGACGGCAGGCGCGCTGATTATGATTGGTGCCGGTGCTTACAGAAATTCCGAGACGCAAAAATCAAAAGAAGATACGCTGACGATCGTCGCCTCTCTGTTTCCCCAGTATGATTTCGCGCGCGCCATCGCCGGAGACCGCGCGGAGGTCGTATTGCTGCTGCCCCCCGGCATGGAGAGCCACACTTTCGACCCGCGCCCGTCTGATATGGCCAAAATTTACGGCGCGGATCTCTTCCTCTACACTGGCAAATATATGGAACCGTGGGCTGAGCGCGTTATTTCGGGCGCGAAGGACGGCGGCGCGGAGAAATTGACGGTAGCGGACGTCTCTTCGGGCGTCGCGCTCGCGGAAAATGATCACGACGACCACGATCATCATGAAGGCCACGAAGGGCATTCGCATGCGTATGACCCGCATATCTGGCTTGATCCGACGCTCGCCATGAAGATGGTCGATAACATCGCGGACGCGCTCTGTGGTATAGACCCGGAGTACGCTGACACTTACAGGGCGAACGCGTCCGCGTACCGCGCGGAGCTGGAGAAGCTCGACGCGGACACGGCGGCGGCCGTGAAGGCCGGCAAGCGGGACACGCTCGTCTTTGGGGGACGTTTTGCCTACGCGTACTTCCTGAGGCATTACGGGCTGCGCTACGTGACGGCGTATGAGACTTGCTCTACGGAATCCGAGCCCGGCGTCCGCGACGTGGCGCGCGTGATCTCCTTCGTCCGCGAGAACGGCGTTCCGCTCATTTTCCACGAGGAGCTCGTTGATCCCGTCGTCGCGCGCAGCATCGCCGAGCAGTCCGGCGCGTCGCTCGCGCTCTTTTCCACCGCGCACAACGTTACGAAGGACGAGCTGGATAACGGTGTGACATTCATCGAAATCATGCGCGGCAACCTCGGGCGAATCGAAAGAGGGTTGGACTGAATGACGCCCGCGCTGCGGGTGTCCGGTCTCAGCGTATCCTACGGGCAGGTTGAAGCCGTGCGCGGCGTCAGCTTCGAGGTGGGGCGCGGCGAGTTTTTCTGCGTCGTGGGGGCGAACGGCTCGGGCAAGACGTCTCTGATTCGGGCTATCCTCGGCTTAGCGCCCATCTCCGCTGGAAGCGTCTTCTTCGGCATGCCGCGCGATAGGGTCGGCTATCTGCCGCAGGTGAGCGCCATTCCTCTCGATATGCCCGCCACGGCGCGCGAGATTGTTATCACCGGCAGGCGTTCGGGGAGAGGCGCGCCGCGCTTTTACTCCGCGTCGGACCGTGCCGCGGTGGACGCGGTTTTCGAGCGCATGGACATCTCCGAGCTTGCTGATCGGCGTATCGGCGAGTTGTCGGGCGGACAGCGGCAGCGCGTGCTTTTGGCGCGCGCGTTGGTAGGCGAGCCGGAGCTTTTGCTGCTCGACGAGCCTTACGCCGGACTGGACGAGGACGCGGGCTGTTTTCTGCGCTTTATGCTGCGCGAGCCGGGCGAGTCTTTCGGCATATCGGTGGTGATGGTCTCGCACGACTTCGGAGAGGTCCGGCGCGTGGCGACGAGCGTGGCGGTGCTGGACCGGAGGCTGGTCTTCCGCGGCACGCCCGATGGCTGGGATAGGTTTCGCGCGGCGATATGACAATGACTGATTTGGCGGAAATGTTCTCTTATCCCTTCGTGACGCGCGCCCTTCTGGTCGGCGCGCTGGTCTCGCTCTGCGCGTCGCTGCTCGGCGTCGTGCTGGTGCTCAAGCGTTATTCGATGATAGGGCACGCCCTCGCGGACGTCGGGTTTGCCGCGCTGTCAATCGCGATGGCGCTCGGCGTATCCCCGCTCTATGTCTCGATGCCGATTCTGGTCCTCGCGTCGTTCATGATAATGGCTGTCAGCCAGCGGCGCGGCGTCTCCGGCGATGTCGCCATCGGCGTGACCGCGACGGGGTCTCTCGCGGTGGGCGTTATCGTTACGGCCATGACGCGCGGTTTCAACATAGACGTCTACAACTACATGTTCGGCAGCATCCTCGCGATGAACAAAACCGACGTGCTGATCAGCGTCGCGCTCTCGGTCACGGTTATCGGGCTGTACGCGTTGTTTTACAACAGCCTTTTCATGGTCACGTGCGACGAGGATTACGCGCGCGCGTCGGGCGTGAACATCACGCGCTATCAGTTTTTGATCGCGTTTTTGACGGCGCTCACAATAACGGTCGGAATGCGCATGATGGGCACGCTCCTGATCTCGAGCCTGATCATCTTCCCCGCGGTGACGGCGCGGAAACTGGCGGTCAGCTTCAAGGCCATGGTTGCGGCGTCCGCGGTGATCTCGGTCGTCTGTTTTACGGTCGGCATAGCGGTATCGTTTATGTTTAACCTGCCGACGGGCGCAAGCGTCGTAGCGGTAAACATCGCCGCCATGCTGGCCGCTTCCGCCGCTCGGAAGCTGTTATGATGATACGCGGAGCGGCAAGTGGTATTATGAGCGGAGCGAGGAGCAAGGAGGCATGAGGTTATGAATCGGATTATAAAACACGCGGCATCCAAACAGCCTGCCCCCGAGCGGTATCTAAAATGGAATGATGATATCGTGGGCAGTATCAATGCCGACAACGGAGTTTCTTTTAACGCTCCTCATTACAATGAAATTGTCTCTTTGTATACCCGCGGCTTGCCGTCTTGGACGCCCGAACAGTTTGCAGAATTCTTGTCCGAGCGCGTGGTGAGCAGAGATCGGCGTGATATTGAGCGCATCCTGTTCCGCTGCGGGCTATCACATTATGATGTGACGCGCATTGCCGAGGTCACGAGGGGAATCCATCCGAAGGATCTGCTCTGGATTGCTCACAGTAAGAATGAAAAGCTGGACGACGCTATGACCGTCGTGTTTGACTCGGTCTTCCATCAGAAGATCGACATGGCCGGAGACAGCATCGACACGCCGGAGGGCAATAACATAAAACGGTACGGCGTGCTGAACGGAAAATACGGCATTTATAAGCAGCGCATCAGTCCGCTGATGACCGATGTGGAGTCCGAAATAGCCGTGTATCTGCTCTCTCAGCGGCTTGGCGTACCCTGCTGCCCCGCCGTGCGCACCGACCAAAACACGGTATTTTCCATGTTTTTATACGACTTCTCAACTGAATATATCGTGCATTTCCGCCGATTGTTCGAAGGTCCCCGTTCGGACAACGAATATCAAAACCTGGTTTCCGTCCGTCCTCAGTTTCGGGAGGATATTGCCGGAATGATTCTGCTGGATTTCATCACCCGGCAGGATGACCGTCATTTGTCCAATATCGCAATCAAAATCAGTGACGGCGAAGAGTCCTTCTATCCGCTGTATGACAATGGGAGGAGTCTGTTTTACGAGGATACCGAAGAGATGGTGCGCGCGGCTGTGGAAAATCCGCCCGTTTACGCCACAACATTCGGCTATGCCGGCACCTACTGGGATTATATTCAGGAAATCGCAGCGGAAAGAGGGAATCTCTCGAATCTCGTCAGTCCGGACATATCAGAAAATGATGTGGCGGATATCCTGCGGGAGGCAGGGTTTACCGGATACCGATACGGTGGCGCGCTTAGCTGGATTCTTAAAACGATGGAGATGATACGTTCGCTTTAAAATCTTTATTTGTCTTGCGAATCCCTCATCTGAATCCCTCATTGTTGCCTGCAGCTCATATTTTGTATAGCGTATATTTCGCTGACACGCGATCTCGACAGGTTCCTGATTCTCGCCTTGACAGTAAAATTATATTTTGTTATAAAACTTAAACATCGGAGATAATCCACAACGCAAACGAGAGAATACTCTTTATTTGGAGGGGTGAGACTATGCGAATCCACGCGAACGATTCAAACGTATTTAATCCCGGAGGCGGCTCGGTATCGCGGATTCAAACGCCGCAAAGCCGGGGCGGCGACAGCGTGGATATTTCCGGGCAGGGCATGGCGTTTGCCGGGAAATTGCATATCTCAAACAGTATCCAAGCGGAGCGGCCGTCTTCCGCGAACTCTATTATCTGCCTCATAGAGAGGACGATGAGCGACGTCGGGAAGATAGCCGAGGAAATGAGGGCGCTTTCCGCCGCGGCGGAGGACGAAAATATGTCCGACGAACAGCGTATCGGTTTGCAGATTCAGATGACGGATTTGCAGGCGCGGTTATACCGAAAGACATACGGCATGTCTGTCGAGATCGCCTCGAATGGGAGCAACGCAAATTTCAATTCAAACCTGCCGGACGCTATTGACTACGACAGAAAAATGACAATCAAACTGCTGGAGCGGGAACAGGCGCGCCTCACAAACACGGGCGCGGCGGAATCGGATGGGGCGCTGCTGCTCGAGCAGCGCGTCGCGCTCCGCGTAGAAAACGGCCCCGAATCCCATGGGCTGAAAGAAGCATACTTCGACGAGCGGTTAGGAAAGCTTGCCGTATCGGACGAATGGAGCATTGAGCCTCTTGACGGCGGAACGGTGCGTATCACCGGTTATCGCGCCCGAGATTTGGCGGACAGCGGGAAGGTCGTATCGGACGCGGACAGGTTCGCGCGGGCAAACCTCTCCTTGCTGGACGTCGGAGCCGCGAGGGCAAGCACTAAGAAAATCGAAAAACAGATTGCCGCGATTGCCAAAATGAACGAAGAGTTGAGCGTATACGCGGACAAATCCCGAAACGACGCCGACGACAGCATAGCCGGGATGGGGCGCATGCGTCCGGCCCAAGACGGTTTCGGAGAAAACCCGCTGAACGCCAAGAACCTCGACGCGGCCGATCTCCGTTTGACGGATATCTTCAGCGAAAACGGCAGGCTGTATCAAAAATTCGATTCGTTCTTGAAGGACAGGCTTCACAAATCTCTGGGCCTCGGAGGAATATGGGACGACGTCCGGAATTTAACATACGCGTGATAGGGGCCGAAGGGCCTGTGTCATTGCGGTAATTGGCGGGGCGGGCGATTTCTATGTTTTGCCATCTCGCTGATACGTAGTTTTGCTGTCTTGCTATTGACATCTTCTCCGAACCTCCCTACAATGTCCAAAGTTTCGCACCAAATTTCGAACGAGGAGGGATTGCCGTGAGTCAGGATCGCATTATCAGCAACGTGATTATTATTATTAATCTGCTGGTTCTGGTACTTAGCCACGGGTCCCACTCGGGGTTAGTTGGTGCTTGAACAGGCAAGCATTGACGGAATCACCGAGCCGGGGCCCTTATAAGGGGTCCCGGCCTTTTTTTATATTCTGAATGGAGGCGAAGGAAATGAGATGTACGTTCAGCGTTTTAACCCAGGATAATCCGGGAGTTCTTATGCGTATAGCCAGCCTGATTTACCGGCGCAACTATAACATCATCAGCCTCAGCGTCAGTCAGACCGGTTCGCCCGGGACGTCGCGGTTTACCATCATGATCGACGGCGACGAGTGGGCGCTCGGGCAGGTCGCCAAGCAGCTCCGCAAGGTCGTTGAAGTCCTCGCGGTGGAGAACCTTAACCACGGCGGCAAGTTCGTCGAGCGGTGGCTGTCTTTGATCAAGGTGCGCGCGAACAAAGAGACGCGCCCGCATGTTCTGCAGATAGCGGACGTTTTCCGCTGCCGTGTGATCGACATGGGCAGCGAGGCGCTGACTCTGGAGGTCACCGGCGATCAGGGCAAGGTGGAAGCGTGTACGGAGGCGCTGCGGGCTTACGGCATCATCGAGATCGCGGGGTCGGGATCCGTCGCTCTCTCGCGCGCGGGCTTCGCGTCGTGCGAGGCAAGCGAATCAATGGTCGAAATGACCCCTATCGGCGGTTTTTACGCCGAAGAGCGGGCGGGCAAAACGCCCGTTTGCATGGGGCAGTTCTAGCATACGGCGCGCCCGAGCGAATCGGCGCATATTCTGAGAGGAGTGTTGAGCAAAAATGGCAAAGGTGTACTACGACAAGGACGCTAATCTAAAGGTTCTGGACGGCAAGACGGTTGCGGTTTTGGGTTACGGCAGCCAGGGGCACGCGCACGCGCAGAACCTGAGGGACAGCGGCGTATCGGTCGTTATCGGCCTGCACGAAGGCAGCAAGTCGCGCAAGACGGCGGAGGGTGACGGCTTCAAGGTATACTCGGTGGCGGACGCCGCGCGCGAGGCGGATATAGTGATGTTCCTTATGCCCGACCATTTGCAGGCGGACATGTACAACAACCAAGTAGCTCCCAACATGAAGAAAGACGCAGTGCTCGCGTTTGCGCATGGATTCGCCGTTCACTACGGGCAGGTCGAACCCGCCAAGACCAACGATGTTTTCATGATCGCGCCCAAGGGGCCCGGCCACATTGTGCGCCGCATGTACGCGGACGGCAAGGGTGTACCGGCCCTGGTCGCGGTCTATCAGAACGCCTCGGGGCGCGCCATGGAGATCGCGCTTGCCTACGGATCGGCGATCGGCGCGGGCCGTTCGGGCATACTGGAGACGACCTTCGGCGAGGAGACCGAGTCCGACCTCTTCGGCGAGCAGGCGGTTCTCTGCGGCGGCGTGACGGAGCTGATCAAGGCGGGCTTTGAGACGCTGGTTGAGGCGGGCTACCAGCCCGAGATCGCGTACTTCGAGTGCCTGCACGAGATGAAATTGATCGTGGATATGATCTTCGAGGGCGGCTTTTCGTGGATGCGCTACTCCGTCAGCGACACAGCCAAATACGGCGACAGCGTGGCGGGCAAACGCGTGATCGACGATAACGCCCGTTGGGCTATGAAAGACCTCTTGAAGGAGATTCAAGACGGCACGTTCGCCAAGGACTGGATTCTCGAGAACCGCGCGGGCAGGCCGAAGATGAAGAAATGGGTATCCTCCGAGCGCGCTCACCTGATCGAAGAGGTCGGCAAGGATCTGCGCGGCATGATGCCCTGGATGGACAAAAAGGAAGCTCCGGAGTATTGATCCGGAGGTAAATTTGAGAGGATGAAGCGAGATGACAGAGAGCGGCGGTATTGTAAGAGTATTTGACACGACCTTGCGCGACGGCGAACAAGCGGCGCGGATCAACCTCAACGCGGGGGAGAAGATTCAGATCGCGCGTCAGCTTGAACGCCTGAATGTCGATATCATAGAAGCCGGCTTCCCCGCGGCTTCTCCGGGGGACTTCGAGGCGGTGCGGGCTGTCGCGGCGGAGGTTCGCACGCCTGTGATCGCGGGGCTGGCACGCACGAAAGAAGCGGACATCCAAGCGGCGTGGGGCGCGCTGAAGGACGCCGCGCGCCCGCGCATCCACACCTTCATCGCGACCAGCCCAATCCATATGGAGTACAAGCTTAAGATGACTCCCGACCAGGTGCTGAGCGAGCTGCAGAGCGCCGTCAAGCTGGCGCGCTCGCTGGTGGACGACGTCGAGTTCTCGGCGGAGGATGCATCGCGTTCCGATATCGACTTCCTGGTGCGGGTGTTTACAGCCGCGATCGAAAGCGGCGCCACCACTCTCAATATCCCCGATACCGTCGGATACGCCGTTCCCGGCGAGTTCGGCGAATTCTGCCGCGCGATCATCGAGCGCGTAAACAAGCCGGGCGTTACATGGTCCGTACATTGCCACAACGATTTGGGGCTGGCGGTGGCCAACTCTCTGGCGGCGGTGCGAGCGGGCGTCAGACAGGTTGAAAGCACGATCAACGGCTTGGGCGAGCGCGCGGGCAACGCGTCGATGGAGGAGATCGTGATGTCGATACGGACGCGCAAAGACGCGTTCGGCGTCGATACGCAGCTTGACACGACGAAGTTCTACAGCGCGAGCAAGCTTGTCTCTCACCTGACCGGCGTACCGGTGCAGCCCAACAAGGCGGTCGTGGGCGTCAACGCGTTCGCGCACGAAGCCGGCATTCACCAGCACGGCATGCTCTGTAACCGCATGACCTATGAGATCATGACCCCGGAGAGCGTCGGTTCGCCCGGCACGGATCTCCACCTGGGCAAGCACTCGGGCAAGCACGCTTTCGGCGAGCGGGTGGAGAACCTCGGCTACCATCTGACCAAAGAACAGCTCTCAGCCGCCTTTGATTATTTCAAAGTCCTCTGCGACAAGAAAAAAGACGTTTCGGACGGCGACATCGAGGCGTTCTTGATGGACCGCATCATTCAAGTCACGCCCGAGCGCCAGTACGAGCTCAAGGACTACGCCGTGACGGTCGCGGCGGGCGGCAAACCGACGGCCTCCGTCACGTTGTCGCACCTCGAGGACGATATCACCGAGGCGGCTACCGGAAACGGCCCCGTTGACGCGTCCTACCGCGCGATTCGTAAAGCTCTGCAATTTGAGCCGGAGCTGATCGAGTTCAACATCAAGGCCACGAGCGAGCTCGCGGACGCGGTCGGCGAGACTCGCGTCATCCTGCGCCACAAGGATATCTGCGCGCAGGGGAGGGGAGCAAGCACGGACATCATCGAGTCGGCGATCCGCGCCTATGTAGAGGCTATCAACCGCCTGTACTTCACCGCGGCGGCGAGGGAGGTCAGCATCTAAATGGCGTACACGCTGGCGGAGGCGATACTTGCCTCGCACTCGAAGGACCGGGCGGAAGCGGGCGCTGTCTGTCACGTGCGCGTGGATTTCGCGTTCGCGAACGACATCACCGCGCCGCCTGCCATCACTGAGTTCCGCAAAATGGGAGGCAGGCGCGTCTTTGACCCGGCGCGCTGCGCCATCCTGCCCGACCACTTCACGCCGAACAAGGACATCGCGTCCGCTGAGCAGTCAAAGCGCGCGCGCGAATTTGCCCGCGAGCAGGGGATGCTCTACTGGGAGGTCGGGCGCGTCGGCGTCGAGCACGCCTTTTTGCCTGAGATCGGACATGTGCTGCCCGGCGAGATCATCCTCGGCGCGGACAGCCACACCTGCACCGGCGGCGCGTTGGGCGCGTTTGGGACAGGCATGGGGCAGACGGATATCGCCGCTGTCTGGGCGCTGGGCGAGACGTGGCTGCGCGTCCCCGAGACGATCAAGGTCGTTTTTAACGGCAAGCCGTCCGAGTGGATCGGCGGCAAAGATCTGATTATCAGCCTGATCGGCGAGATCGGCGTCGAGGGCGCGCGCTATAAGGCTCTTGAGTTCAGCGGAGAGGCGGTTGCGCACTTGAGCCAGGACGACCGCTTCACCGTCTCGAATATGGCGATCGAGGCGGGCGGCAAGTGCGGCGTCTTCGTGCCGGATGAGACGACGCTGGCTTACGCGCGCGAGCGCGCGTCGCGTCCCTTTACGCCCGTCTATCCGGACGGCGGCGCGAAATACAGCCGGGTCGTCGAGATCGACGCGGGCGCGCTCGAGCCGACCGTCGCGCTGCCACATCTTCCGGGCAACGCCAAGGCGGCAAAGGAGTGCTCGTCGATCGAAATCGACCAGGTCTTCATCGGCAGCTGCACGAACGGACGCATACGAGACCTTGAACTGGCGGCGCACGCCCTGCGTGGGCGGCGCATACACGAGCGCGTGCGCATGATGGTGATCCCCGCGTCTTACGAGGTCTACAACGAGGCGCTGGAGCGCGGTTGGATACGAATCTTTACCGACGCGGGCGCGGCTGTCTGCACGCCGACGTGCGGCCCCTGCATGGGCGGCCACATGGGCATTCTGGCGGAGGGCGAGCGCTGCGTATCGACCGGCAACCGCAACTTTGTCGGGCGGATGGGACACCCGAAGAGCGAGATCATCCTCGCCGGTCCCCTGGTGGCGGCGGCGAGCGCTCTGACGGGGCGCGTGACGGATCCTCGGGAGGTGCTTTAGGTGAGTGAAAAACAATTGTCGGGGAGAGCGTGGGTTTACGGCGACAATGTGGACACAGACGTTATCATCCCCGCGCGTTACCTGACCACGAGCGACCCGGAGAAGCTTGCGCCGCGCTGCATGGAGGATATCGACGCGTCCTTCGCCGCGGAGGTGAGGGAAGGCGACGTCATCGTTGCGGGCGGCAACTTCGGCTGCGGTTCAAGCCGCGAGCACGCGCCGATCGCGATCAAGGCGTCCGGCGTCTCCTGCGTCGTGGCGGGCTCGTTCGCGCGGATATTCTATCGCAACGCGATCAATATAGGGTTGCCGATCCTCGAGTGCCCGGACGCGGCCTCGGGGATATCCAAAGGCGACGTCATCAAGATTGACCTCGCCTCAGGCATAATCGAAAACAAAACAAACGGCAATGTCTTCCGCGCCCGCCCGGTTCCGGATTTCCTTCGCGGCCTCTTCGACTTGGGGGGGCTTGTGCCCTACGTGCGGGCGCGATTGGAGGAACGGTCATGATAGGGGATAGGGCCGAGAGGCGTCAGTTCAGCGTCGCGGTGGTCGCGGGCGACGGCATCGGACCGGAGGTCGTCGCCGAAGCGCGCCGCGCCGCCGAGGCGGCCGCCTGCCGCGAAGGCGCGTCGATCGAGTGGGAGGAGTTTCCTTTCGGCGCGGCGCATTACCTCAGAACGGGCGAAATCCTGCCGGACAAAGCGCTCGCGGAGATGGGAGAACACGACGCAATGCTCCTCGGCGCGATCGGCGACCCGGCTGTGAAGCCGGGGATCCTCGAGCGGGGCATCCTGCTGACGCTTCGCTTCGTGTTTGACCAATACGTCAACCTGCGCCCCGCCAAGTCTCTGCCGGGCGTCCCGACGCCCGTTTCGTCGGACGGAGGGGAGATCGACTCCGTAGTCGTGCGCGAAAACACCGAGGACCTCTACATAGGGCTTGGCGCGATTGCCCCCGGCGGAGTGCTCGAGATTGCGCTCGACCTCGACCGCGGAGGCTACTCGCTGCGGGGCGGCATGAAGCTGTCGCTCTCTCCGGAGATGCCATTTGCCGCGCAGGTAGCGATCAACACGGCGCACGGCGCGGCGCGCGTTACTCGCTACGCTTGCGAGACGGCGAGAAAACGCGGCGAGGACCTCGTCACAATAGTAACCAAATCGAACGCGGTCCCCGCCCTTTACGGCCTTTTCGAGGACACGGCGAAGGAAGTTATTGCCACCGAGTATCCGTTGATGCGCTGGAACGTCGTCAACGTGGACGCGCTCTGCTACCATCTCGTCCGCAAGCCATCCGCGTACGGCGTGCTGCTTTGCCCGAATCTGTTCGGGGATATCGTGAGCGACCTGCAGGCGGGGTTGGCGGGGGGGCTCGGCACCGCGGCGGGCGGCAACATCGGCGACGGGCTGTCGATGTTTGAGCCTGTTCACGGCTCCGCGCCCGACATCGCCGGTACCGGAAGGGCAAATCCGGTCGCGGCGATTCTCTCAGCAGCCATGCTGCTGCGGCATCTGGAGCTCAAGACAGCGGCGGAGGCGATTGAGCAGGCCGTGAGGAATTACCTGGCCCGCGCGCCGCAGTCGGCGCTGCCCGTGGAATTCGGCGGAGGTGCCTCTTGCCGCGATGTGGGCGACGCGATTTTAAAAGAAATTTTGGCATAATTTAAGAAGGGAGGGGTGAAACGCGATGGAGTTGACAGGGGCACAGATAGTAATGAAATCTCTCGAGGACGAAGGCGTCGAAACCATTTTCGGATTGCCCGGCGGCACCGTCGTACCTCTCTACGACGCGATATTCGATTCACCGATCAAACATGTGCTGGTTCGCCACGAGCAGGCTGCCGCGCACGCGGCGGACGGCTTTTCGCGCGCCTCCGAGGACAGCGGCAAGGTCGGCGTCTGCGTGGCGACGTCAGGCCCCGGCGCGACGAACCTTGTTACGGGTATAGCCACGGCGTACATGGATTCGTCCCCGATGCTCGCGATCACGGGCCAGGTGGCGACGACTGCCATCGGCACGGACGCGTTTCAGGAGGCGCATATTCTGGGCATCTCCCTTCCGGTAGTCAAGCACAGCATGCAGGTGCGCGCGCCGGAGGAGATACCGCAGGCAATCAGCGATGCGCTCCGCATAGCCTCAACCGGCCGCCCCGGCCCCGTGGTCGTCGATCTGCCCGTGGACGTTCAGAAGGCACGGGGCGAGTACGCGCGCCCGGACGCTTTCAGCTACCCCGGCTACGATCCCGACGGCGGCGAAGACCTCTCCGGCTTGCTCACAGCGGCGAAGCTGATCCGCAAAGCCGAGAGGCCCGTGGTAATCGCGGGCAACGGCGTGAACATCTCACGCGCGTGGGACGCGCTGCGCGAGTTCGCCGAGAAGCTCGAGCTGCCCGTGGCGACCTCGCTTTTGGGCAAAGGGTCGCTGCCGGGCGATCACCCGAACTCGATCGGCATGATGGGCATGCACGGCAACGCGGTCGTCAATCGGGCCCTCGTCAAAGCCGATCTGATAATCGCCGTCGGCTCGCGCCTGAGCGACCGCAGCACGGGCAGCCAGGAGAGCTTCGCGGGGCGCGCGAACGTGATTCACATTGACCGAGACGTCGCGGAAATCCACAAGAATATCGACGCGGACGTCTGGCTGATCGGCGACGCGGGAAGGATAATGAGCCTTCTTGCGGGCGAGGCGGGCGGACACAGCGCTTCTTCACGCAAAGCGTGGAGGGAAGAGCTGGCGAGGCTCGACCGCGAAGAACCGCTGGGGCGTATCGCAAACGCGGGCGACGTGCATCCGTGGCAGGTCATGGACGCGCTCGACGACGTCACTAAGGGCGAGGCGATCGTGACGACTGAGGTTGGCCAGCACCAGATGTGGGCGGCGCTCTACCACAACGCGAAGCACCCGAAGCGCTTCATCACCTCGGGCGGGCTGGGCACGATGGGCTTCGGGATCCCCGCGTCGATCGGCGCTCACTTCGCGAACCCCGATCTGCCGATTTTTTGCGTCGCGGGTGACGGCAGCGCAATGATGAATATCCAAGAGCTCGACACCTACGCGCGTTACCGACTGCCGGTGAAGGTGCTGCTGCTGGACAATAACTGCCTGGGCATGGTGCGCCAGTGGCAGGAGCTGTTCTTCGACAGGCGGTTCTCCAACACCATTTACACGCGATGCCCGGACTTTGTGAAAATAGCGCAGGGTATGGGCGTGGAAGCGTTTGCCGCGGACGACCCGTCGATGCTGCGCGCGGCAGTGGAGCGCGCCGTTGAGACGCCCGGCCCGGTGTTGGTTCATATACCCATCCCGCAGACGGAGAAGGTCTTCCCCATGATTCCCGCGGGCGCGTCGCTCGACAAAATGCTGCTGTCGTAAATATAGTATAATAACTTGCTTCAAGTCACCCGTGCGGTTATCCTCCGTTCGAAGGAGATGGCGCGGCAGGGGTGATTTTCTTGTACTACGCGCGAGGTGTGAGCATGAGCGGCATCGACATATTCTCAAACGCCATGGTCCTGTTCTGGATATTGGTGCAGCAAGTTTGCCTCTGTTATATAAAATGGGCATACGAAGACCTCAACGGACGCGCCCGCCGCGCTCGCCTCACCATGGCGGCGCAGGTTCCGCTGTTCGTTTTTTTCGCCGCGCTCGCTTTCGACCAATTGCTGGGCTTAGACTTCGCTTACGGACGCCTCCCCGCGGGGGCGCTATATTTCTACGGCAGATTGAAATGGAATTTCTTCTGCGCCGTGATGCTGGTGTTGGACGCGTTGTTGGTCGCCTATGCGTGGCGGATGTCCCGCCTCTACGCCCGCGCGCCCGAGACGCCCTTTATCCCCTCAAGCCCGGCGCTGGTTTTCCTATGCGACGCTGCCATCGCGGCGCTCTTCGCCTCAACATTTATTTGGTATCATGCCGGGATGACGGAGATCGCGCTACGCCTTCGCCTTGGCCCGGAGGATGTGCGGATGCTGCAATATTTTTATATCAAGGTCTCGAATTTCTTCTACGCGCTGTTTGAGGGGACGGCGGCGATTTTGCTTTGGGGCGTCTATCGCCGC
>Ga0153940_1000299_pt1 | contig 28278 bp, 23 predicted proteins | sample TSNJ024MetaG_FD_104736 | JGI IMG/M metagenome (GOLD analysis project Ga0153940, IMG submission 104736) | Attine ant fungus gardens microbial communities from New Jersey, USA - TSNJ024 MetaG | ecosystem: Host-associated > Fungi > Mycelium > Unclassified | place: USA: New Jersey, Brendan T. Byrne...
CAGAACAAATCGCGCTGCGCGCGAATTGTTTTCCGCGATTTGTCATGGAAATTGCTTCCTTATGCGTTTCGCCGCGCTTCTGGGCGAAATGCTGGAATCAAAGCAATTTCCTATGACATAAAATAACTCACGCATATCGGGCATCTGTAGTCGTGAAAGGCTGCCTCTGCCGAAGCGTCATTTTCATAACCGCCTGATATACGTGAGTCTGGTTGATTAAGGACTGCCAAGCCTGAAAAGGCTGGAATGTTGACAATCCGCGTTTCGTGTTACAAAACGCCAACTACTCCCTCACGGACTATTTTTCTGCGCGTCGGCTATCAGCTTTTTAGTAAGCTCCGGCTTCGGCATAATATCCCTCCACGTTCAACTAAAGAACAATGCGTTGTGTAATTATACATCAAATGCGCGCTAAAAGCAATTTTCTGATTATGCGGGCGCAAGAATGCCGCCCCTACAATATTTTCGCAGGCAGCCTTAATAAAATTGTCACTATAAACATGTTATTATCAGCTTCAAACTTGGCTATTCCCTGATATTTGGCGGCAATAGCTTGTATAGAGGAAATGCCTATGCCCACGTCAGCTTTACTAGGATCCTTTTTCTTTCGCTTTTGAGAAATGAAGCTGTCTTCATTCTTTTCTATTTGGCCATCAAAGCTGTTTTGGATATTGATGCTTAACAAATGACCGGTTACATTTGCCCTGAGCCTAATAAATTTCTGCTCTGCCTTTAGCGGTTGTTCTATCCTTTCACAAGCTTCCAGCGCGTTTTCAAGGCAATTTCCAAACACCACACATAGATCTATGTCCGAAATGCCCATGTTTTCCGGCAGAGCAAGCTGAGTGTTTACACGGATTCCCTTTTCCCGGGCTATATCGGCGTAATGATTGACAACAGCATTAACGGCGGCGTTTTCGCATAAGAGTTCCCCACCATTAAGAGACAACGATTTTTTGTAATCCATAAAATAGGCGGACAGCTTTTTCTTGTCGTCAGTTTTTATATAGGCCTCCATAACGGACAAATGCTGCCGCAAATCATGCCTTGCTTTTTTAGCTTCCGAAATGGACTCGGTCAGCAGCTGATACCGCTCCGCCTGTAAACTAAGCAGTGTTTGTACATGCTTTGCGTTTTCCTGTAAAACAGCGTTTTCTATGGCAAAGCTGTGACGCTCTTTAAACATTGTGATGGCGTCAAGCGTCATAATGATTTCTAGAAGTGCAATCAAAGCAAATCCGCCTATTTCCGATGGCCAGCCCAAGCGTATGGGCTCATACCAAGCAACGAAAGCGTCAACCGCCAACGAAACGCCAAAAATGCCCACGGCAGTCAACAGAATCTTTGAATAAACAATATTTCGCTCTATGGCATAGAGAGAAGCAATCAGCAGATAACCAATCACAATTATTTTATAGGTATTTACAAAGCGAGAGTAATAAATCATATTCCGCGCGCTGCCATCAAGCGTAAAGGCAGGCACAATTATCGAAATGACGCAGACTACGGCACATAACCCAATAAAGCTCTTTGTTACCCAATTCCCCATACCGCAAATTAAAGCGTGCAGGCAAACTATTCCTAGAAGAAAGCCATAAAAGCAAAAATCCTCGACAGTATACCAAAAGCTCATACCATCGACATTTATAAAATGCACAAGGGGATAGCTTACACTTCCGGCATATAAAAAACACAAAAAGCCAAAACATACCGCCGATAGCTTATTTATTAAAAAGCTGCCAAAGCACAAATAAAAAATACCCACGGTCACAGCAATAAAGCAAATCATTGCCGATAAAACCACTTTAATATTAATAACGCTGCTGACAGCCGCAACCGAACCGAAAGCCGGGGGATACATCATGCCGCTGTAATAATGGGAGTAATTTGAGACGGCAATAATAATCTCAATTCTGTCCGCAGCTCTGAATGCGACAGAGCTGTTTACAGTCTTCGGGCGGTATTCGTCTTTTGAATCTCCGATTACCCCGCTTTCCGCCAATAATTCTCCGTTAATCCAAAGCTTATAGGCAGAAAAAATCTCCGGCAGCTCCAGCATATAATTTTTTTGCTCTCCACTTCCGGTGAAAATGTTAAGCCGATATGTAGCGCTGCCATAGGGGGAGGCGGTCGGGTCGTCAAGCTCAAAGCCGCCGTATTGTCCTATATGAATCATTGCGTCGGGTACGTGGTTGTTGCTTATAAAATCCTCAGGCGACAAAAGCTTGTACTGATAAAACTCCCATTCATCTATCAGATAGAGCAGAGAATTTTTCTCATAGGATTCATCATCTAAAAGAAGAACGCCGTTTATAGCCTGGGGGCAGTCATACGTATACTTGTTATCATGCTTATAAAGCAAAGAAAAAATAAAAAGGGTCGTCAAAAGCACGGCCCCTAAGGTAAATATAAATTTTTTCGAAATAGATGTTTTCATAAAATCAACCGGCTTTGTTTAAAATTCATTTTAAGCAATTTACTATAAAATTCTTTAATACTTCAGCGCTTTCAGCCCTTGTTAAAATTTGCCCGGGCTTAAAGGAATTATCTGGAAACCCTTTGAAAACGCCCGCAAAAGTCATGGCATAAACAGCTTCCCGGTTAACCTTGGATATAAAAGCATCGTCTTTGTAAACCTGTTCCGTATTTTCAGCAAAGGTAATACCGAAAAGCTGTGCGTACCGATAGAGATAGACGGCGGATTCCTCCCTTGTCATAGCCTTCTCAGGTAAAACGCTTTGCTCTGCAATGCCATTATTCTTTGCCCAATTAACATACGGGTCATACCAGTTATTGCCCCTTGCGTCTGTAAATCCAAAGGGAGCATAAGTCCTTGCAAGCATAGTAAGAAACTCGCTGTGCGTTACATTGCCTTCCGGATTAAACCGGCCTTCCCCTACGCCGCTGACAATGCCGCGAGCCGACAAAAACGCGATACTGTGCTTGGCCCAATGGCCATTGACGTCTGAAAAAGCAGTTGCTTTTTGCTCTCCAATGGTAAATAGCCCTGTGCAAAAGGTCTTTAGAATCATTTGCTTTGACCCGGCATCATAATATGACGCCGGAATGATTTTTCCATCCTTATCGGCACAAGCCAATAAATCAGCATTTTCATTTTCACCGATTGTATATGGCGAGTATACTGTAATAGGCGCGCCCGTAACCGTTTGAATTTCTTTCCCTCCTACGGAAAGAGACACGAAGAAGGTACTGTTTGACGGTTTTTTTATGGTTACCAAAAGAGTTTTATTATTTTGTAAATCCAGCTCTTTTAAATATGCGGAGGGTACCATCACCTTGACGCCATTTTTCACAAAGGTGACAAATTTCGGGTTTGCGGTGGTCTGCGCGGTAATCTGCGGAGCGGTTAAGGCCGTCTGGCTGGACGAGCTGTAGGACGAACCGGTTGACCCGCCTCCGGAGGGATTTGTATTTCCGTTGCCTGAATTGCCGCCGTTGCCTTCCGTTTCATTGCCGTTCCCGCCCGGCTCCGGCTCGAAATTTGTCCCCGTTACCTTGGGATATCGCCCGTCGCCGTTCCGGTCGCCTCCCAAGCCAATATAGCCTTCCGGTATTTCCGGAAGAGAGCTGTCAGGCTCAAGCATAAAAAACAAAGGCTCCGATGCTCCCTGCAAACCGTCTTCTTCATTGGCGATCAGCTTTAAACCAATAATCTTACCTATATCCAGGTTTTCCAGATGAATCAGATACCTCCCGAAATACACGTCCTCTGAATACGTAATATCGTACCAGGTTTCGCCAAGATCATCAGACCGGTACAACGTAAGGTTATACGCCCATGGCAGATAGGGCAGACACTCAATTATTATGCTGGTTTGGCTGTCACGAAAAACGCTGCTTACAATGTCCGGCGGACTGTTTCGCTCATAAATACTGATGTTATAAACCACAGGATTATCAGCGTTACTAATATCTATTTCAGGAAAGGGCACAACAATTCTCCCCGGTATGGCAAAAGAACCCGCCGTCTCTGTATTAAAGTCCCGGGGCAAATCCTCCCATATGGCCGGCAGCTTGCATGTTCTTACATCTCTTGGATCATTAATATTTGCTAAAGAAAAGCTTTCGTATTCATACACGTAAATGATTTCAACGTCTTCCGCCGGAGCGCCTACCGGAATGAAAAGCTTCGGCATATGGTCATTAACTGTTCGCACAATATTTTCAGCTCCAGGAACAGCCGGATACACGTAGCTTGTGTCAATGGTCAGCCTATTTTCATTTCCCGCGAAAACCCGCGCGCCCGCGCCGCTTGTCACTATGGAGGAAAGAAATACTTCGGCGGCGGCTGTGCATCTTATGGCCGTACTGTTAACACCCTCTGCTTTTATGCCCATTTGCAATAGCTCAATATTCGCGTCGCTTACAATGGCTGCGGCATTTTCTCCGCAGGCGGAAATATAGCTGTTTTGGGCGCTTAATTCTCCTCTGCTGTTAACAACAATGGCCGTAGCGCCGTCTCTCGACGCAATAATGTCTACTTTCTCATTCATCTCCAAGGTGCCGCCATCCTCAATACGAAACAAGCCGTTTTCGCCAGCGCCTATAAATCTTATGGCTCCATATAGAGACAATTTGCCATAGATAATAATTTTGTAGCTTTCCATATTTACTGTTACATAAGAATCAGGCTCATAGCGGTAGCTCTTAAGATAGCAATAATCGTCTATGATAATGTCATTTAGCAGTGTAACAGTTCTATCCGTATCATAATACTCGTTAATCCAATCACACAATTCATCCGCTGTTGAAACCGTATTTTCAGCATCGGGCGCTTCGGCCAATAAGTCCTGCGCGCCGACAGCATTTGACAAATCAACCGGTTCCTGTATTTCCTCCGGCGGTTGATCAAGGTCTTCCGGCAAAGCCGCTCCTAAAAGCATAAACGCCAACATAAAAGCCATACAAAAGCAGAGTGTTCTTTTCATTTTATCCCTCCGCGCCGACAAAATCTTCCATTACTATAAAATCCGCCATAGCCAACTTTGCTTCGCTTACGCCGTTTTTACGGATAGGCACTTTATCGCCGTTTTTCAGTATAAAATCTTTTTCGCCTATATCGTCCACATAGTTAAGATTTACGATAAAGCTGCGGTGACAGCGCAGAAATGGGGATCCCGTCAAATTTTTCGTCAGATCGTCAAGGGTTGTGTACGTTTTAATGGTTTTGTCTTTCATATGTATCAAAGTAGATTTTTCAAAGGATTCCATGTAGATAATGTCCTTTAAAAATATTTTAAGCTTTTCCCTGTTGGAGGTCACCTCAATAAACCGGCTTTTTTTGACAAAATCATTTCTGCACATAAAAAAAGCGGCTTCCATATTTTCTTCCGTGAGCGGCTTTACGACGTAATAAATGGCCTGCACCTTATAGCTTTCCATTGCGTGAGCCTCGCTTACGGTGATAAAAACAATAGAGCAAAAGGGGTCCGTCTCACGGATTTTTTTAGCTGTTTCAATACCGCTAATACCGTTCATGTAAATATCCATAAATACAATGTCATAGACTCCCGGACGAAATGAAGCCAGTAAGGCTTCTCCGCTGTCGAAAGCTTTAATGTTTGCCATATAGCAATTTTTTTTGCAATACCTGCGAATGAACCGATGCAATGCTTTTCTGTCGTCAGCATTGTCATCACAAATAACAATATTCATATTTTTCACAACCTTCTCATAACCTTATATGTAAATATTTAACATATTATAAGTTTAACATAGAATCTCATATTTTGACAAAGCATATTTTTGTATGTATCTTTTCGTTTATTGTTACATAGAAGACAGTACACGAAGAACAAAACGCGCTGTGCGCGTATTTGTTATCCGCGATTTGTCTAGGAAATTGCTTCCGCATGCGTTTCGCCGCGCTTCTGGGCGAAACGCTGGAATCAAAGCAATTTCCTATGACATAAAATAAGCCGCCTATTCAGCAGCTTAGCAACGCAAAGAAAAACAGATAGCCGGCTGTCATAGCACTAAAACTTTAGACCCGTGGCTTTGCGTCCTTGTCTTTCGACAAGTTTGCCTTTTGCTGATTTACCATATTCACACTAACGTTCGTTCGTTTGCTTATATGATACTATTACGAATACTAATTGTCAAGTGTTTTTAAATGAAGGATAAACATTTTTTTTCACTTTTTTTCACTTTTTTTCACTTTATTTTTACATTTTTTTATCTGTAAACACTTTTTGGTAATCACTAAATTTTCTATCCACGTTTATGACTTTCTATCCAATGTCTATTGATTTTTAAGGAAAAATTCTCCATAATTTAAATAACCGGATTCTTAATGAGAGTCCGGCGGTTTTGTTCTATCCCACTATTTGTGCGATAGTATGTTTTTAAATCGGTCTGGTGAGGTCTTCTAATGAAACGGTTCGTGCAACTAGATGAAAATGAGCTTGTTCGGATTTGCTTAATCTATCGTTATATTTCACTGATTGTATCAACACTTGTCTACTTCTTTATGTATAAAGAGCAAATTACGCCAATTCGCATGGGTATTGCCACAGGGATAGTACTGGCTAGCACCATAGGCGCACAACTGTACAAAAAGAACTTTTCCAGCGACACAAAAGCTGAAGTCATCGTTACCATGTGTTTAGAAGTAGTTGCATACGGATTGTTCATCACGTTTTCCGGCGGTTTCTCAAGCCCTTACTTATGGTATTTCATCAGTTCTTTAACGATAGTCATGGCAGCAGACCGCTTTGATAAGCGATTACGGATTATTACTCCGCTCTCCGTTGTGTGGTGCTTTATATGCGCGCTGATAGGGAGCTATTACGGATTGTCACCGGATTATGAGGCTTATTCCGGCATTAACACAGGAATAGCTTTTCTTGTAGTCGCAGGCGGCTTTTATACGCTGTTTAGCTATGTTTACAAGCTTGATAATAACCGGCGGGAGCTTAGTAAGCTTAACGAAAGCCTGCAGATTGAGACGATTCGAAGTGAACAGGCGCTTCGGCATACCATGGACTTGTACGAAGCCTTTAACTTATTCAGCATCACAGCTCCGGATAAGGTTATAGAAGAAATTACAGCGCTCCTATATCGTACCATAGCAACTGGTGGATTCTTGTTACTTAAAATAAATTTACTGCAAGGAATAGAGTACATAGGCAGCCGGGGTCTTCCGGAAGGTCATGAGGAGGCTTTGATTGAGCATATCAGGGAGCTTGAACAAATAGATTCAAACAGGCTGAACATTGACATCATTGAAGTATCGGAGAACCGGTATACCCTCGCTTACATAAGTAATTCGTCCAATATCCAGGGAATACTGATCACACCATTCCAGGCGGAGGACAAGCAAAGAAAATACGACAAGGCGCAAGAGTTGTTTTATCTTAATCTTGTGGGCATTATCATGCAGGAGCTTGACCTTCAGGCCATGGTTGAATCCTTCATTGTCAGCGAGGAGCAGAATCGCATCGCGAATGAAATACATGATACGGTGATCCAAAAGCTTTTCGCGATTGCCTGCAATCTGCGCCTATTAGATGAAGAACAAGGAAATATGCCGCAGGATAAAGCCAGCGAGCAATTGAAGCATAACATTAAAGCAATTGAGTCAACAATGAGCGAGCTGCGAGAAGCTATTTACGGACTACGCTGGGACACTGCCGATCAAAATCCATTTGCCGATAAATTGAACGACTATATGGAAGAAGTGAGATATCTGAGCGGCGCAGCGATCAGCCTTGTGCTGAACAGCGGAACAGAGCTGATGACGGCAAATCAAAAAACCGCTTTTTACCGCATTATTTGTGAAGCCGTTAATAACGCGGTCCGTCATGGTAAAGCGACAGAAATTAATGTACAAGTGAGATCGGAAAATAAAAAGCTGACTGCCGAAATTATTGACAACGGACAGGGGTTTGACCAGCGCCGAATTTCTAAAAGCGGGCAGGGCTTAAAAAATATGTACAGAGTGGCAACCTTACTGAAAGGGCAGCTGGTTATAGAATCTCAAATTAACAGAGGAACCAAAATCAAATGTTCCTTGCCTATGTAATATTAAGATAGAGATAGATAAAGAGAGAAAGAGAGAGAGGTTTTAAACATGATACTGATTCTGGACGATCATCCATTGGCAAGACAGGGCTTGTGTTCATTAATTAACATATATAAAAGCGATGAAGAAATACTGCATGCCGGCACAGTGAGAGAATCTATGGACATTATGGAGAAAAACGACATTAGCATAGTGTTTATTGATCTTAATTTAGGAAAAGAGAGCGGATTCAGTTTTTTAAGCTGGATTAGAGAGAAAAATTTTCATGTCAAAATTTTCATTATTACTTCCTCATCGCGCCAAAGCGATTTTATACGCGCGCAAGAGTTGGGCGTGGATGCATACGTGCTCAAGGACGCCTTTATCGATGAAATAATGTATGGGCTCAAAACAGTGGAGCGCGGAGGCAAATTCTATTCCGCGACAATTGTTGAGCGGCTTAACAAGCATTCGGCGGATGAAAAAGCCCTAAATGTACTGACGGAGCGTGAAATGGATGTTTTTTTACTCCTTGGACAGGGATATCGCAACGCGCAAATCAGCCAAGCCCTTTCTATCTCGGAGGGCACGACAAAAAAGCATATCAGCAGTATATTAGGTAAGCTTCAGTTTCAAAACAGGACGGAAGCAGGACTTTTCGCAAGCAAAAACAGCTACAGCATCAAAATGGCGCTGAATAAATCTATAAAGTCGGACATGAGAAAGGAGGCTAGGATAGTATGAAGAGAAACTCTTTTTTACAAATACGGCCGGCCGCTGTTATGCTCGTTTTAATAATAGGTATGTGCGGGCTGGGTGTCGGCTATGGGGCCTGGACGGATAATTTGTCAATCAATACATTTGTCTCTTCCGGTTCTTTTGCGGTCGCTTTCGACCAAGATCGGCCTTATAGCGTGCAAGTAATGGAAATAAGCGGCGCGACGGTTGATGATCCTACCGGCGCGAATGAGATAGACTGTATACTGGAGAAGGATGGGAGGCAAGCCCGGATATCCTTCAATGGCGCTCTTTTGTTGGATGAGCTTGTAAGCGGCGACAGATTCCTAACGCTTCAATACCCGCTTACCATTGGGGAGAACAGCACGATTAAGTCCGTAACGCCTTACCAGGCGGATCTGACCTTGCCTTCTCAAGAAAGAGTGGAATTTACGCCGGTTAGCTCGCTGCTAATAGCAGACGGAGAAGAATATGCGTTGCCCGATGTCTTGGAGGAGCTTAATGTCCCGTTATTTTGGGATGTTTACCGCCAAGTCGAAACGGATAACGACCAAATTACGGGAACCATATTCCTAAAGCTTAGTGATGAAAGCATCGACGCGCTGCAAAATCCCACTGAGCTTTCTATTGACGCGGCAGAGCTTTCAGAGGAGCTGGCAAAGCATATCGCACTGAGCGAAGGCGAAACGAGCGGTCTTCTTCAGGCGGAAATCGATACAAATTACTCATTTTCACTCGCACTTTATATTGAACAGAGCAGCCAGTGATGAGGGCCGCAATAATATCATTAGCGAAAGGATGGTACTATGAAAACAAAGATAATATTCCTGCTTTTGCCGATTATAGCGCTGTTTCTAGCGCTTAGCACGGCGGTTTACGGCTACTGGGTCGATCAGGTTCAGACGGATTCACAAATAGCGCTCAAACGCAATATCACCATAGAGGTCACCGGCCTTACGCCTTCGGAGACTGACCCTGAGGAGCAATCTGACTTAATTGAGCCGGACGGCACAGATGGACAAAACCAGGATATGAACAATTCAGACATAACAGAAAACCTACCGGATGACCTGAACAAGGACGCGGACGGAGCTGACGAAGCGGCTGATAATATCGTTGATGATTCAGGAGATGTACTCAGTACTGACAATGATATTAACAATGATGCTGACACTGATATGGGCAGTGATATTGATAATGATACGGACGCCGATAGCGGCAATGAGAACGATGAATGATAGAAAATATGCCGGTTACGCTTACGGACTTATGGCAGCAATGCTGCTTGGCGCTTTTTTGCCAAGAATTCCGGCAGTAAAAGCATTTTCAGACAATTGCCATCTTAATCCTTTATCAGTATTTTGGTGCGCAGTAGCTTTGACAATGTGCTTTCTTTTGCCCCGTGTACATATACCGGGGCGTTTGCGCTTTATAAACCAAATATCAGGGGCGGCGTTTTCAGGCGCGGTCATCTTTTTGGCCCTGCGCTTTTGCGCGGGATTTTTGCTGCAAAGCATTGCGGCAAGTCCTTACGACCTCTCCCCCAAAGGTGTTGTCATAAATTTATTTAATGTTCTTTCAGCTCTCATTGCGCGTGAAATGGTACGCGCTTACGCTCTTGGCACGGCTATCCGTAATTCCTCTTATTTCCGGATATGGATACCTGTTATTACCTTCCTGTTGTGCTTGCTTGACGTCAATTTATCCAAACTAATGCTATCAAAAAATAGCCAGGAATGGTTTGTTTATATTGCCAAGGATATACTTCCGCTTATTGCTCAAAGCTGCCTTCTCACAACGTTGGTTTTGTGCGGCGGCGCCAAGGCCGGAATATTATATGCCGGAACCATTGGCGCGTTTACTCGCGTATTTCCTTTCCTCCCTTCCCTTCCATGGATTGCGGAAAGCGCTTTAGGCGTTTCATTTCCTGTCATTATGGCCCTTTCTATTTGGGGATGGTACAAGGTATTAGTACACAGACAAGCAACACGGCAGCAGGAAAGCGTTGCTTCATTAACCGTGGCTCTTGTTCTTATAGTATCCTTTTCCTGGTTTGTAACCGGCGTGTTTCCCATATATCCCTCGGTAATACTGACAGGGAGCATGGAGCCTGTAATTTTCCCGGGAGATGTTGTCCTTATACAAAAATTTTCATCTGAGAAAGAGATATATAGTTTGGCGGAAAACGATGTAATTAATTTTAAACGTGAGGATATCATGATTACCCATCGTATTGTCGCGGTAAATTATGACCAGGAAGGCAATATTTCTTTTCTGACAAAGGGCGACAATAACAAATCGCCCGATGAAGAAGCGGTGCTGCCAGGGGAACTAAAAGGAATTATTAAAGGAGTCGTTCCCAAGGTGGGAACCCCTGTTTTATGGCTATATACTAATGAGCCTATACCTGAAGGAGTGTTGGATGATTAAGCTTATGAAAAAAATAATTATGAAAAGGATTACGCGTCTGGCATTGCTAACTGCTGCCGTAATTTTACTGGCGGGAACCGGCTATGCTGCTCTCATGGCTTTAAAGCCAAGCATAACAACCGAAAGAACTATACTATATAGCTACAGCTTGTCAGCCGGCGGCAGCTATGAGGCGCTCCTTATTGAAAACGAGCTCTATCCGGAGAGAGTTTTAGGCGAAGACCGCATTTATTCAAGAAATTTGATCGACCGGCTGAATATTACGTTTACAGCAGATTATTCTGGCAATCAGCCATCTTCCATCAGCGGGAATTATTCCATTGCCGTAACCGTGCAAGGTTATCAGAGCAGCAACGACATACGCAGGGTAATCTACGAGCATAGCTTCCCATTGGTTGAAAACAAACCGATTCAAGGTGAAAACAGTGTAGAAATTTCTGATACCGTATCCCTGGATTTGAGTGAGTATAAATACTTCGCGGACAAAGCCGAGCAGATTTTAAACGCAAGGCCAGAGCGGTCAGGAAAGATAATATTCAGCGGAGTCTTTTTGGCGCAAACCGAGTACGGGGAAGTGGAGGAGCCTTTTTCTTACTTGATCGATTTGCCTTTGTCCGGTGAACTGTTTTCCATTACAAAAGAAGCCCCTATATCGAAAGCAGACGTTATCGCGGAGGAAAATGACGCGGTGTTAAGGTCGTCCCTTACCTCAGCTATTTTACCGTTATCAGGATCACTTATTATACTTGCGGCCATACTTGTACTTATTTTTTTCACCAGGCTGCCAACCGAAGAAGAACAATATGTGCTAAATTTCAAAGCAATACTGAGAAAGCACGGCAGCAGAATGGCAAAATTAAACAATCTTCCGCCTATCACTGTCGATACGCAAGTAGAGATCGCAGATTTAGCCAGCCTTATTAAAATATCGGATGAGCGCCAGCGGCCTGTCTGTTATTCCCTTAACGGCGAAGGCTTACCGGCTGACGGACTGCTTTATGTGCCGGACGATGGAGTGCATTATATGCTGTATCTGAAAAAGTAATACTCCTTTTGGGGTATATAAAATATCAAATGGTAGTATGCAAAATCCTCTTTTTGTCCTTCTTAAAAGTAGACTCCGGCACGATTCTTTTTGAGAATCCGGTCTGTATAATGTTGTCAGACTGAAAAAAGCGGTCAAAAAAACTTAAGGAGGAATTGAGATGAGTAAGAAATCTTTAATTTGTACAATCTTAGCGCTGTCGATGATTCTTGTAGGCACGGGTTACGCCTACTGGACAGATACGCTGAATGTCACTACTAAGGCTACTACCGGTGATTTGGACGTAACCTTCGCCGATATGGGTCTGTACGCGCAATATGGTAATGAGTACGAATCAGGGAATTGGAGTATTATTGATGGCATCGGCGCAACCGGCTATGTTGCCGCCAACTACTTTGAAAGAGGAACGAGCAATTATAACATCATTGCAAAACCTGGATCGATCGACGCATATTACGAAAGAGCCAAAGGTTACAACAATGTGGAATTCGATGCCGAATTGGTTGACGCGTCACCAATTAGCAAAACAGTTGGTCCCTATGTAGCGGGCCAGGTAAACGGCAGCGACAACATTCTTTTCACTATAGATAACATGTACCCGGGCTATGCAATGGCTTTCCGTTCCGACATATTAAACCTTGGCTCAATAGCGGCAAGGCTTAGCGCCATTAAATTTGACGTTACAGGTCTTAGCGACGTTGCGGTTAATGAAACAACAAAAAATATGCTGGGTGTAGCTTTCTTGGTTGATAGACAATATCAGACTTCCCCTTATGAAGAAGGAACAAAGGTATTTGAATTATGCAAGGAAATGGGACTTCAAGACAGCCAAATTTTTGAAGTCGGCGGCGTTCATTTTATCCGTTTTTCAAGCCTGGCGGATATTTCTAAAGCAGTTTTGGATGAGTATAGCACCTTACTGGCGGTTCCCAGTGAAAACAGAATGGATTTATACATAGCTATAGCTATGGATCCTGACGCTGACGGCGTTTACACCACCGGTTCAACTGCGGCTATGAAAGATAATGATGATTCTCTCAGCCAAATAACCGGAGCTCAGCTATCTGTTGATTTCCTTTGGGATCAATTCAACGAAGGCTTTGATGTGGATGCCACAAACCGCTTAGCTGAACAAAACCATGACACCGCAACTGAAGAGCAGACAGAAGATAAAGACAAGCCGAATAAAGACAAGCCGGGTCCAGGCAAGCAGGATAAAGATAAAGACAAACCGGATCCAGGCAAGGGCAAGGGCAAATAGGCAAGCGCAAGTATTCGAACGAAGAGAAGGATGTAATTAATTGACGCGAAAGACCATGGCTTATTGGGCTATGGTCTTTTTGCGTGTAATCTGAATACTCCTTTTGGAGTATATAGAATATCAAATAGTAGTATAAAAAATTCTCTTTTTGTCCTCCTTAAAAGTAGCCTCAGGCATGATTCTTTTTGAGAAGCCGGACTGTATAATGATGTCAGATCGAAAAGAAGCGGTCAAAAAAACTTAAGGAGGAATTTGAATGAGTAAAAGATCAGTAATTTGCGCAATCCTTGCGCTGTCAATGATTCTTGTAGGAACGGGTTATGCATACTGGACAGATACGCTGAATGTGACGACTAAGGCTACTACCGGTGATTTGGACGTAACCTTCGCCGACTTGGGTCTGTACGCGCAGTATGGTAATGAGTACAATGGAGGAGACTGGAGTATTATTGACGGCGTTGGCGCAACCGGCTATGTTGCCGCTAACTACTTCGAAAGAGGAGACAGCAATTACAATATCATTGCAAAACCTGGAACGATTGACGGATACTACGAGAGAGCCAAAAGCTATAACAGTGTAGCATTCGATGCCAAATTAGTCGACTCGTCACCAATTAACAAAACAGTTGGTCCTTATGTAGCGGGCCAAGTAAATGGCAGCGACAACATTCTTATCACGGTAGATAGCATGTACCCGGGCTATGCCCAGGCTTTCCGTTCCGACATATTAAACCTTGGCTCAATAGCGGCAAGGCTTAGCTCCATTAATTTTGATGTTACTGCTGTTAATGAAACAACAAAAGATATGCTGGGCATAGCTATCTTAATTGACAGGGAATATCAAACCTCCAGCACAGAAGAAGGAACAAAGGTATTTGAACTGTGCAAGGTAATGGGACTTAGCGACGACGATATTTTTGAAGTCGGCGGCGTGCATTTTATCCGTCTTTCAAGCTTGGATGACATTTCTAAAGAAGCTTATGCTGATGTCAACAACTTACTGGCGGTTCCCAGTGAAAACAGAATGGATATATACTTAGCTGTTGCTATGGATCCTGATGCCGCTGGCGTTTATACCACAGGTTCAACTGAGGTTATGAGCGGTGAGGATGATACACTCAGCCAAAATACATCAGCCGAGATATCTATTGATCTTCTTTGGGATCAGTTTAACGAAGGTTTTGTTGTGGATGCCACAAACCGCTTAGCTGGACAAAATCATAACTAAGAATCTTATACGACATGGCAAGGCGCCCATCAGAAATAAAATTTCTGATGGGCGCCTTTTTTTGGCGCTAAACTTCTACAGCTTTCATTATCTGTCATATTTTCAGCAAGAGCCTCGTAATTTTCTTTAAGACAGGGGTAACGTACGGAGCTTGAATTTCGAATGTTTTTGGCATATTATGGCTAATAGGAGATGAAACAGATGAAAACTACAACCTATAATAAACTTATCCGTGATAATATCCCTGAAATCATAACAGAAAGCGGTAAAACTGCCGTTACAGAGGTTTTGTCTGATGGCGAATTCATTAAAATGCTTGATAAGAAATTGACTGAAGAACTGGCTGAATATCAGGAGAGCAAAGATATTGAGGAACTCGCCGATATTCTCGAAGTAATATATGCTATTGCGCATACAAAAGGCGTATCCATCGTTGAACTTGAGAAATTACGGTTAGATAAAGCGGATGAGCGTGGCGCGTTCAGTAAAAAAATACTGCTTAAAGAAGTAGTTGAAAAATAGGTGCAAAGACAGGGCAATATACAGGAAGCAGTAAAGTAGCGGACACAGATATCGTGTTTGCCACTATCCAAACACTGTCAAGAAATTTGAGTGATTTTACGCCCACGACATTTGATTACATCATAATTGACAAATACCCTTACACAGGAGTGAAAACTTATAAAAAATAATCAGCTATAGTCCCTGAACGGAATTCTTACTACATTTTACGCAGGATAGTGGTCGGATACTCGATCTGAAATAGTTTGTAAACATTGTTGATGTTCTTAACAGCCTCTTGAGGAATAATCACATTTGAGTATACTTTACATTTTTGATTACGTATGGCCATCAGTACCCCTTCGGAATTGATTCTATCTTTCTTCCTGCGTTTCGATAAAATATCTCGTTGGAACTGACCTCAGGCACCACCTTGTCAGCCAATGCCGCAAAGGCTGCGTGCTTCATCTTCTGGTTACGGCTGTCGATATCGATACCAATGTATGCTGTGTATTCCAAATAGGGCTCTTAGACTTTAGAAAAGCCTTCCTCCTAACACACAGATGGTGAGGACATGCTTGCCTTATTCTAAAATGTAGTCGTTTTATAAATCGCTGTTATTTTAGTTTCTTATACAATCCGCTTCGGTCTATCTGCAATTTTTGTGCGGTTTTCATTACATTTCCACCACATTCTTTATATACTTGAAGAATATAATTGCGTTCAAATTCTGCGAGAGCATCCTTCAATGACTTGTCAAAACTATCAGGCTGAGGACTGTCCACTTGAACGGTAGACGCGCTTGGCGTTCTGATGTCGATAATGCTGGGGTCGGCTTCCAGAATGTCTATATTTTCTGGGCAGATAATGATCATTCGCTCAACCACATTCCGAATTTCCCGTGCATTTCCAGGCCAATGGTATTTCAAGAACATGCTTACACATTGCTTAGAAAAAACTTTGTTCACTCCATATTTCTTATTAAAAAAGGAGAGGAAATAATTTGCCATAGGTTCAATATCCTCTCTGCGATCCCGAATCGGTGGTATTGTCGCGGAAATTACATTAAGACGGTAATACAAATCCTCCCGGAAGGTTTTTTTCTCCACCATGTCCAACAGATTCCTGTTTGTCGCGCAAATAATCCTCGGGTCAGCTTTGGTGTATTTCATTGCGCCCAAACGCATAAATTCACCGGTTTCCAAAACACGCAATAGCTTTGACTGTACACCAAGCGAAAGCTCACCGATTTCGTCCAGAAACAGCGTGCCTTGACCGGCAAGCTCAAAAATCCCCATCTTTCCCTTCCTATCCGCTCCGGAAAAAGCGCCGTATTGGTAGCCAAAAAATTCTGATTCCACAAGATTATCGGGCATTGCAGCACAATTAATGGATAGAAGCAGGTTGTCTTTGCGACTGCTGATGTTATGGATATAGCGTGCCAATACCTCTTTCCCGGTACCTGATTCTCCGAACAGCATAATGGTGCTGTCCGTTCTAGCGGCTCTACTTAAAAAACCCAATGTTTGCTTCATTTGCGGGCTTTCCGCAATCAACATCGTTCCAGTTGAATTATATTTATTTAAGTATTGTGATAACTCTTGTATTTGGATTTTCTCTTTAGCTAATCTATCATAAATTACGCTAAACGTATCTTCATGAAGACTTAAGGAAACAACCATTTCCAACTGACCGTTTTCGTCAAAAATAGGATTTGCAATGCCAATAGTAGGAGATCTCATCTTGCCGGTTATATAGGTTGCGGCTTGTTTTTTTGTTTTTAGAGCCTCTTTTGTTGCCGAATTGACAAGCAAACCGACATTTTCCGCATCATATATCGTCATTTTGAGCAATTCTTCTTCCGTATAATTGACTCGATCCACAGAATGTTTATTAACATAGATTATTTTGCCATTTGCATCGGTCGCTATAACATTTCCTTCAATGGAATCCAGAATTTTCTTGTAGAAAACGGCGGCGTTGTAATCGGATCCATTACCGTCCATTGCCCATGCCCCCTATTACAATATAATTACGGATAGGGCGCGGCAGCCAGCCGTGTCCTATTCCATTTTATTGCCATTGATAAGCAACGGTCTGACACATGCCTCCTGGAGCTGCCCAAGTCCGCAAGAAAGTCCGCTCGTTTTAAGCAGATTGAGCCAAGCTACTCTGTAGACCGACCGGTGCATTCGTATCAGACAAATAGATTGTTTCTGACTGCCAATGTGGTGACATCGTTGTAATGAAGCCGCATGATGTTATCCATACTGCCTACGAACTAGGCGAATTGGCTTATTTACTCAAGCAGCTTGGCGGCGAGGTCCGCATGGTGATGGAATAGCTTTTATAATTGTAGCCTTTTTTTTAAAAAAATCAACAACCATTGTAGATAATTTCTAATTACATATTGGAGTAAATTCCCAAAGTAAGTGCAACAGTAGGGGCTGGTGTGGGGTTTCTTTTAAAATTTACGCATTGCTTATTGGTTCTTGAACTAAACGTTATTATAGTGGAAAACGCTCCCATTTTTCGTGTTGCGCGATTATTAGTATAAATACCGCCCTAGGATTTCTGATATTCATTTTCTTTTTTGCCAAGTTGTGTTTTTTCAAGAGGATGTGCCACAAATTTTTGACATTGCAGTTGCCACTGATTTGTAATAGCCCATTTTCTAATATATTGTCGTAATTTTTCCACAATGTGTAGAATTCTATCCGCAGCCCTCCTTCGTCCACCATACATTACCTGCACATTATGCAGTCTAAGTTAGTTAAATGTGTGCATAATATATATATTTAACGCCTGCCATTAGTTAATTATGCATTATCTAGCAACTTAAAAGCTGTTTGGCATACTATTTGCTCTTAAAGTATATGGCAAAATATTTCCTGGCTGTTGCGTTGCGCATTCAGAACTTAAAAGTGACTATTATCCTACATTTAGCCACGCTTTTAAATGCAAGTTCTCGTAAGTCATTTTACAAAGGAGGAGTGTATTATTATTTGACAGCAAATTCAAGCACGTAACAGCAAATTCAAGCACGTAAATGATGAGGAAGGAAAGGGTGTTTTTAATGGTATCTCCATCCATTAGCTTAATCGGTGTTTTGGTCGGACTAGCTTTACTGATTGTACTCTGTTACAAAGGTTTACCTCTTCCGTTTGCATCCATTCTATCGGCAACAGTGATTCTTTTGATTAACGGGTTCGGATTTATACCCGGCTTGAAAGAATACTTCATGACAGGCTTTGTGGGGTTTGTAAAAGGCTATTATCTTCTGTTGTTCGCGAGCATGCTATTTGCGAAATTGATGGGAGATAGCGGCGCGGCCAATGCAATCGCCTTAGCATGCTCAACACTGGCAAGAAAATATCCTGGGAGAGAGGCTTATGCTGCGTGCTTCTCCATGATATTAATCGCCTCAATCCTGACCGCCGGTGGAGTCAGCGTATTTGTTATCATATTCATTATGCTGCCAATAGGACGGAAGCTCTTCCAGGAGCTGGATATCCCGTGGCACCTGTTCACAGTTTTCGTAGTCGGTACAGGGACATATACGATGGGAGGCCTTCCGGGAATGCCTTCAATTAATAACGTTATGCCCACATCTATTCTTGGAACAGATACAATGGCGGCGCCGATTTTGGGTGTCGTTGGATCCATATTCATGATAGCGTTTGCAATAGTGTATACCATAATCGTTGTAAATATAGCAAAAAAGAATGGCGAAACATTTATGGCAACAGGGCATAGAATCGCCGCACGCGAAATGAAGGACCGCGTATTTGCAAAGCAGGTAAAAGTTTGGCAAGCGGCAGTTCCTCCTGTGTGTGTATTGCTGGTACTGAACGTATTCAAACAATCCGCGGAGCTCTCTATGCTGGTTGGCTGCGCAGCTTGCGTCGCTTTGTTCAGAAAAAACCTTCCTAATGTGATCACAAACTCTGTTGGCGCGGCAGGAAAAGAAGCAGCAGGCGTCGTCATTACTACATCATGCGTTGTTGGATTTGGCGCCTGTGTCACCGCGACAGCGGGTTATCAATTGGCAATCAGCGCTTTTGGTAATTTGGGACTTCCTCCAGCCCTTCAAGTTGTCATCCTTGTGAATCTATGTGCCGGTATCACAGGTTCCTCCGCCGGCGGCCTTAGCATTGCTTTAAATTCTTTCGCGGAAAAATTGCTCGCTACAGGCTTGAATCCTCAGGTAATCCATCGTCTGGCATCTATTTCTTCCTGCGGATTGGATTCACTACCTCATAATTCCGCTGTGGTCATCGCTGTTCAGACCCTGGAGATGACACATAAAGAATGCTATAAACACTTTTTCTTCCTCAATACGCTTAGCCCTCTCATCGCCTCAATATTATGCGCGTTTATTTCTATGCTGGGAGTGGTTTGATTCCGGTGATTAAAAAGGCAGGACAAAATCAGAGGATCCTAAGATGAGAGAAATGGAGGTTAGTAAAATGTCTTTGCAAGATGATTACCTCAATAAAATGGTATCCTTCACTGAAGCGGTTAAATTAATCCATTCCGGGGATGTTGTTTATTCTGCTGGTTCATCGATCGCATCAATCCCAGTGATGGATGCGATATCGGATAGAGTACGGGCTGGCGAGCTTGAAAATATCCACCTGCTTGGCGCTCAAATGCTTACCCAAACGAAATTATTAGATGCCGATATGGCCGGTAAAGTAAAATACACAACCTGGTTTTATGACGCCTATGACAGGGTCGGTTATAAGAATGAGGTTGTGTCGATAAACTCCGTCCATTTTTCACGGGTTACGCGTGTCATGAAGGAGTATTATAAGCCGAATGTGCTTGTCTGTGAGTTTGGTGAGCCGGATGAAGATGGTTACTGTTCATTTGGGCCGTTCGGAAACTTTTGGTCTTATAATATAGTAGACGATGTGGACATCATCATCGCGGTCATCAACAAACATCAGGTTAAGGTAAACAGCAAGGCGCGTTTACATATCAGCAAAGCTACCTGCTTTTGCCGGGACGACCACCCGCTTACTGAATTTATTCAGCCAGTGGTGCAGGATGTAGACATGTTGGTTGCGGCTCATATTGTTGACCTGATTCCAGACGGATCCACTATCCAGATTGGCCGCGGGGGACTTGCCAACGCGATAGGGTATGGGCTGGAAAACAAGAAAAACTTATCTGTACACACGGAAATTTTGACCGATTCCGTAGTAGAGCTTGTGGAAAAAGGTGTTATCAAGGGAAAAATTCGCACCGGTGCGGGGTTTGGCACCAATAAGGTATATGCTTTATGTGGAACAGATCAAGTGTCGCTTGAGGATTATGAGGTCATCAACAATCCCTATGAGATTGGTCGCTATAATAATTTCATCTCCATAAACTCCTGCTTTATGTCAGATTTGACAGGGCAAATTTGCTCGGAGGCTATCGGAAGCAAGCAATATAGCTCAACAGGAGGACAGTTGGATTTCGTAAAAGGGGCTGCGCTCTCGAAGGGCGGAAAATCTTTTATTGCGTTGCGCTCTACGTATACCGACAAGCAGGGAGCGTTGCATTCCAATATCGTTGTGCATTTGCCGCTGGGCTCCGTCGTCACGACTCCAAGAAGCGAGGTCATGTATGTTGTATCGGAATATGGAGTCGCAGATCTCTTTTTGAAACCAATTGAAGAACGTGTTAAGGCGATGATCTCCATTGCACATCCCGACTTCAAGGAACAACTGCGCAAAGAAGCTATCGCGGCCGGGATCGTTAGACAATCCGATCTATACTGATTAATAGGAAATCCCAAAAGGATTTTCTCAAGCCGGCAAAGCCGGTTTGGCACACAGTGAGCGCCTTAATCCTGTTGCATACATCATTTGCGCTACAAAGTCACATGTCGCGTTTTACTCTGTAGTTTAAAAATCTTTCAGATTTTTAAACTACATGACTATATAAAAATGGGAGGCTATTAATAATGGAAGATATTTGGGAGAGACTGCGCCAAAAATTAGATGGTATGACAAAGGGATATCCAAAGACGGATGCCGGTGTTGAGTTTCATTTTCTTAAAAAGATTTTTACGGAAGAGGATGCGGATTTCTTTATTCAATTCAAGCCCGGCCTGCAATCGGTGGCGGAGGTAGCGGAGCATTATGGAATGACTTTCGAGGATGCCGAAGCCAGACTGGAGGATATGTGCCGCAAGCATCTGATGTATTGGGAGCGATATGACAGCCTGCAAAAAAAATACCGTATTATCCCATTTATTCACGGACTGTGGGAGTTTAATTTGGAGCATTTCAACAGGGATGACGCAAAGAATATGGCTATCTTCTACGCCAACGGCTTTGCGGAGGCGTTCATGGACTATCGCCTCCCACTCGCAAGAGTATTGCCAATCAATGCCGATGTCGTAAAAGACCATAAGCTTTTGCCGGCTGATGATTATGTGGCTGTCATAAAAAAGCAAAGCCTGATAGTAGCCTCCGATTGCGCGTGCAGGAAGGTAGCGAGCTTTAGTAAGCGTCACTGCGATTGCACCGACAATTTAAATGTGTGCTACTTCTTTGGAGACTTTGCCTCTTATGTTCTGGAGGAAAACATTGGGCACCCTCGCATCGTCGATACAAACGAGCTATTAACACGTATTGAAGAAAGCAACAAGGTCGGATACTTCTTGCAAGCATCTCACACAAGAGAAATTCAAAGTATTTGCAATTGCTCCAAATGCCACTGCGGTGTGCTTGCTGCCGCCAAGATTTCCCAGGGTTCCAGCCTGAAGAATTGGTCAAATTACAGGTGCATAATTGACGATACGGAATGTACTAGCTGTGGAGTATGTGTTGAGCGCTGTCCGTTAAACGCTTTGCACATGGACGAAGATGGAAAGACAAGGTTAAATGCAAGCAGGTGCATTGGATGCGGGCTATGCGTAACGGCGTGTCCAACCAAAGCGGTAATCCTAGAACGGAAGCCGGATGACGAATTAACCTTCGGACAAGACGAAACACCATACGATGCAATGCAGCGAATGGGCTTAGAAAAGGCAATTGTGGATAAAGAAAGACTTGCAGCAATCGGGCAAGAATAAATAAAGAGGGTAATTGATTATGCATGAGCTTCCTCTCACAAAAAGCATTCTGGATTGCGCATGCCTGTATGCGCAAAAGGCGGACGCGAAAAAGGTCGTGACGATCGTTGTTGCCCTTGGCGTGATGCGCGACATCAAAAAAGAGTGGCTTCAGCGATATTTTGGCTATGTTAGTAAGGGAACTGTTGCGGAAGGTGCCGATATTTTGATTGAGAGTATCCCTGCTTCTTATCAGTGTCTACGGTGTGGAGAGGTGTTTCCTGTGGCCTTTGACCACATAACAAACAGTACCGTGTCGTGTCCAGCTTGTGGCATGCAGGATTACAAATTAGTAACAGGTTCCGAGTTCCAGATTCAAGGGATAGAAGTTGTATGACATCTAAATCGGCTCCGTTTACCTTTACCTTGCAAAAAACAGTGATTCTTTGGCAGAAAAATATCACTTATTATATTGGCGCAGTATCGTTTCTATTTCTGCACCGCGCAATTTAGGTGAATGGAGTCCTTATTTTTTTGAAAGGAGCAACGGGCCTTGTGAGTCCCGTAATTTGAGTTATGGAAGAAGTACGTTTGATTGATATCCGTGAAAGTATTTTGTCCGAAAATGATAATATCGCAGAAATGGTCAGAGATAGGCTTAAAAAAGAGCATGTATTTATGATGAATCTGATGGCCTCACCTGGGGCTGGTAAGACAAGCCTGATTCTTCAGACAATACAAGGCTTGGCGCAACGGTATCGGATCGGCATCATCGAAGGTGACATTGATTCCATGGTGGATTCCGAAAAAGTAGCGGAACAGGGCGTTCCGACCATTCAACTACGTACAGGCGGCGCCTGCCATTTGGATGCTCCCATGATCGACATCAGCCTGAACGAACTACGCTTAAACGAGTTGGATTTTGTTGTCATTGAGAACATTGGCAACCTGGTATGTCCAGCGGAGTTTGACACTGGCGCCGACATTAGGGTGATGATTTCGAGTGTACCGGAGGGTGACGATAAGGTGTTGAAATATCCGCTGATGTTTTCGGTATGCGACGCGCTTGTCATCAATAAAATCGACTATCTGCCGGACCCGGGCTTCGATGTTGAGGTATTGAAACGGCGAGTTAAAAATCTCAATCCATCCATACGGTTTTTTGAGGTTTCCTGTCGCAATGGAGATGGAATTTCCGCATGGATCGAATGGTTGGCGCAGAAGATTGAAGACAAGCAGACGTAAGCCGGTACTAAGCAATCAAATGATAAGGAGTAGGCCATGAATAACACTGAACTTTATAAAAGCCGCGTTATGACGGCGGAGGAAGCATTGAGCAAAATACGTTCCGGCGATCATATCGCCGTACATCACAGCACAGCCGAGCCTTATGCGTTGATGCGTGAGCTTTATAAGCGCACCGATTTATATGGGTTAATCGTAACCTGCGGCGGTACAGGCATGGGAGAATTCGCGAAGCCCGAGTACGAAAGTATTATTCGGCACAACTGTGTTTTCGCAAATCCTTCCCCTTTTGTCAATAAGGCTGTAGCCGAGTCAAGAGCAGATTTCGTTCCGATCTATCTCAGCAACCTGGCCAGATATTTTTCGGAATACTACCCGCCAGATGTAACGTTATTGCAGGTTCCTCCACCAGATGATAACGGCTATACCAGCCTAAGCCTGGGCGTGGATTACACGAAAGCGGCTGTTGAATCAACAAAGCGGCTTGTAATCGCGCAGGTCAATCCGCGCATGCCCTATGTCAGCAATGAGGACGCGCTGGTTCACATATCGAAAATTCACTGCTTTGTCGAAATGGAAACCGAACTAATCGTCATTCCCCCTTACACTACGCCGACAGAGCAGGAGCAGGATCTGTGTAAAAATGTAGCGTCCTTGGTGGCGGACGGCTCATGCCTTCAAATAGGCCTTGGCAGACTGCCGGACACTGTGTTGAGCTATTTGGGCGACCGCAATGATCTGGGTATCCACTCAGAGGTGTTCAGCGACGGAACGGTCGATTTGGTGAGGAAAGGCGTAATCACCGGAAAGCGCAAGAACATCGATACAGGTAAAATCGTGGCCACGTTTGCCGCAGGCACAAAAAAAACCTTCGAATTTATTGACCACAATGAGATGGTTCTGATTCGCAGCCTCAATTATGTCAACGATCCATTTGTAATCGCGCAGAACGACAATATGGTTTCTATCAACGGTTGCTTGCAAGTGGATTTATTGGGACAGGTAGCCTCCGACGCCCTCGGAGACAGGCAGATTGCCGGTGTAGGCGGACAAGTTGATTTTGTTAGAGGCGCAGGCCGATCCAAAGGTGGGAAATCAATTTTGGTAGTACCTTCTACAGCTCTCAATGGTACGGTTTCATCAATTGCCTCCGTTTTAGCGGAAGGCAGTGTAGTCACAACGAACCGCTATGATGTGCATTATATTGTGACAGAATATGGCATCGCCGACCTTCGTTTCAAAAATAGGGCGGACCGGGCCCGGCAGCTCATTGCGATTGCGCACCCTAAATTCAGGGATGAACTTTTGGAAAAGGCAAAACTCCGAAAGATTATTTGATATAACCAATACATAAAAATTGACTGTAATTAGGGAGGGTTAATATGGTCATCAAAAATGTATTCATTGTTGGCTCTGGGGCAATGGGTACTGGAATAGCACAAGTGGCGGCGCTAAAGGGGTATACCGTACGTATGTACGATATTTATGCCAAGCGCACCGAAAAAGCGCTTGCAGGAATTGACAAACGCCTGTCCAGTCTTATGTCTAAGGGAAAGCTTCAGGAGACGGATAAGGATCACGCGTTGCAAAGCATCACCTTAAGCGATTCAATGCAAGCTGCAGCAGGCTGCGACATGGTGATTGAAGCCGCTGCTGAAAACATAGAGATAAAGAGGAGCCTGTTCGCGGAGCTGGAAAAAGTTTGCGGCGATCAAACCATTTTGGCGAGTAATACGTCTTCTATTTCCATTACCTCTATAGCGTCCGCCTTGCAGCGTCCCGAACGATTCATCGGGCTGCATTTCTTTAATCCGGTTCCCGTCATGAAGCTGCTGGAAATCACTTGCGGCCTTTGTACATCGCCTGAAACTCTTACCGTTGCCCGCGCATTTGGCGCATCCTTAGAGAAGGTCGTAATCGTGGCCAAGGACGGCCCGGGCTTTTTGGTAAATCGCATGCTGGACATGATGGCAAACGAGGCGATCGACCTGCTGGATCAGGGATATGGAACCGTGGAGGACATTGACGCAGGTATGGTATATGGATGCGCGCACCCTATGGGCCCATTTACCTTAGCGGATATGGCAGGGCTTGATATCCTGTTAGCTGTGATGGAAACGCTGTACAGTGAGCTTGGAGATCAGAAATACAGGCCGGCGCCGCTGCTGCGCAAAATGGTACGCGCAGGGTTTCTGGGGCAGAAAACCGGGAAAGGCTTTTATATTTACGATGAAAATGGAAAAAAGGAACCAAATCCATTGTTAAACCAATTAAACGCGAGATCAAGATAAAATCAGATAATAGAGAAAGGAGCTCATCCAAAATCAAATCGGATGGACAATAAAGCTATGTATGAGACATTACTTTTCAACGTTGAGAACGGTATCGCAAAAATTACGATCAACAGGCCCGAAATATTCAACGCGATCAGCATCGAAACATATGGCGAATTAAAAGATGTTTTTATGAAATGCAATACCTTGGATGACATCAAGGTTGTTATTTACACCGGCGCAGGCAAGCATTTTTCAGGAGGCGGCGACATTACTGAATTCCGTGAGCGCATACGCAGCAAAACATATATTCCCGAAAACGATGTGTGGAAAGCGGCATCCTTGGCAGAAGAAATTCGCAGCTGCTCGAAGCCAACCATTGCCATGATTAACGGTAAATGTGTTGGAGCCGCTCTGAGTACAGCGTTAGCTTGCGATTTCCGTGTTATGGCATCCGATGGGCAGCTTTTAACAGGCTTTTGCCAAATGGCGCTTTCCGGTGATACCGGTGGGATTTTTATGATGTGTAAGCTGCTGGGTCCAGGGAAGGCCTTGGAATACTACATGCTTGGAGACGCGATTAAAGCAGACGAAGCCGAGCGCTTTGGCTTAGTATACCGTGTCGTGGAACCGGAATTGCTTGAGCAGGAGACTCTGAAGCTGGCGCGTCGATTGGTCGCCGGACCCAGGCTGGCATACAGAAAACAGAAACAGTTGTTCTGGGAGGTATTTTACCGCGACTTTCCAATTTTCTCGGATAAGGAAATCAAATACCTGCACGAATGTTCGGAGAGCAGGGATTTCGAAGAAGCCGTTGAGTCATTCCTTGAAAAGCGTGCTCCTAAATTCACCGGACAGTAAAAGAATAAACGTAGCAGAGGTGCAATGATGAAACTGGAAAACAAGGTGGCCGTAGTCACAGGCGGAGCCAAAGGGCTTGGGCAATCAATTGCGGAGCTGTTCGCTGGGAGGGGCGCTCGCGTCATTGCTGCCGATGTGATCGCATTGGGCTATAAAAATTCTTCAGTTGAGGGGTATAGACTGGATGTTAGTTCTTCCGGAGAGTGCAGGTCATTTTTTGACTATATAACGGAAAAGTACAAAAAGATTGACATTCTAGTCAATAACGCAGGAATCACCCGGGATGCGCTGACTGAAAAAATGAGTGATGATATGTGGGAATCCGTCATCAACGTAAATTTAAGCGGCGCTTTTTATCTCACACGCATAATCGGGCCGCATATGCAAAAAAACAACATCGGTTCTATCATCAATATCTCCTCATATACCGGCGAACACGGAAACATTGGACAGGCGAATTACGCAGCCTCAAAGGCTGGTATGATTGGCTTGACAAAAAGCTGGGCAAAGGAATTTGCCATGAAGGATGGTAATGTCCGTGTAAACGCGATAGCTCCCGGATGTATTCAGACCGACATGGTACAGTCGGTTCCACAGGAGATTATGCGCTCATTCGCAAACAGTACTGCTTTGAAACGAATCGGTCTGCCAGTAGAAGTCGCAAAGGCTGCGTTGTTTCTCGCAAGCGACGACGCATCCTATATCACCGGCCATGTGCTTCATGTGGACGGCGGAATGAATTTGTGATGCGTACTTGGAATGCCAGGCGTCAAATGAGCTGCCACAACTGTGATCTGAGTATTAATTATATCGTTTAGGAGGAACCTGCAATGGAAAGAAAAATTCGCAAAGTTGCAATTCTGGGGTCGGGTACAATGGGCAGCGGGTTGGCCAGCCACCTCGCCAACGCCGGTATATCCAGCATTATGCTTGATATACCACCTTCGGAATTGACCACCCAGGAAAAAGAACTAGGGTTGTCATTGGATAATCCGGCTGTGCGCAATCGTATTGTGAATCAGAACAAAATGGCGGGCGTTGTAAAGATGAAGCCAGCCGGAATCATGAAAAAGGATTTTGAACAGCGTGTCGCTACAGGAAACTTTGAAGATAATCTTGATTTGCTGGCCGACTGCGACTGGATCGTGGAAGCGGTATCCGAAAAATTGGATATCAAAAAACAGATTCTGGAAAAAATTGGGCCCTTTGTTGTTCCTGGCACGATCGTCACATCAAACACCTCGGGTATTTCGATCAACCGCATCGCGGAGGATATGCCGAAGGAGTTCCGCAAGTATTGGATGGGGACTCACTTTTTCAATCCTGTGCGCTATATGAAATTGATTGAGATGATTCCCGGCAAGGACACGCTTCCCGAAATCTTTGACTTTATGAAAACATTTTGCGAAAAAACACTCGGTAAAACGGCTGTTGTATGCAAGGATACTCCTTGCTTCATTGCAAACCGCATTGGAACAGCTATCGGCACCAACGTTATGAACCTCACGGTTAAATATGGACTTACCTTCTCCGAGGTGGACGCATTGACCGGATTTTGTGTGGGAAGGCCAAGGACGGCTACCTATATGCTGTTTGATTTGGTTGGTCTGGATATTGCCGCC
>Ga0153940_1000301_pt1 | contig 28102 bp, 24 predicted proteins | sample TSNJ024MetaG_FD_104736 | JGI IMG/M metagenome (GOLD analysis project Ga0153940, IMG submission 104736) | Attine ant fungus gardens microbial communities from New Jersey, USA - TSNJ024 MetaG | ecosystem: Host-associated > Fungi > Mycelium > Unclassified | place: USA: New Jersey, Brendan T. Byrne...
CGGACGATGTGGATGGTCCGTAGATTAATAAGAGCATTTTCTTCTGTCATGAATAACCATGGTTTATTGCCCTTGTGATGCCAGTATTTATTCAATCTCCACCATGCGTTTTTATTCGGATGGTGCCTGCAAGGGCAGTGAAGTAGAAGTATTTGATTTTATACAATTGAAAGGTGTTATATATGTCTGTTTTAGGCGTATATAACACCTTTTTTGATACTGCAAGGAAACTATGAAATAATATTTTATTACGTCTGATGCCTGCAAGTGTTCGGACTTTACCGGCGGAAGGTGCTGGTTATAGTGGGATATTCCCCCATGTTATGTTACAATGTTCAGGAGGAGTGCGAATTCAGGAAAATGAAGTGAAAGTGCCGATTGGCTTACATGCGGATCACGATTTTAGTTATGATAACTATTGGTGCAGGATTTGAATCGGTTATGATTGATGGTTCGATGAATGATCTGAATGCCGATATCCGGCTGACCGGGAAGGTGGTTCTTAAGGCGCATGAATTAGGAATTTGTGTAGAGGGCGAGCTTGGTCATGTTGGAACGGCAGCGGATGGTGATAATGCCAATGAAGATTTGTACACAAGTCACTTTTAATAATGAAGAAAGAGGGAGCGGAGATACTATGAAACGTTCAAGAATCAACCAGGTCATTAAAGATATGGAAGCATTAATCAGAGAACACCGATTTGAAATCCCGCCATTTGCAATGCTGACGGCCGGGGATTGGCAGAGTATTGGCCATGAATACGACGAAGTCCGGGACAACGGTCTTGGATGGGATATTACAGATTATGGTCTTGGTGATTTTGATAAGGTGGGTTTTGCGCTTCTTACTATTCGTAATGGGAATCAAAAGATGCCGGAGAAATATCCGAAGCCATATGCGGAAAAGCTTTTGATGCTGTATGAAGGACAAACAGCTCCGATGCACTACCATTGGAATAAGATGGAGGATATTATAAACCGGGGTGGAAATGTTATTTACATTACTGTATATAATGGTGCGGAAGATAAATCCATGCTGGATACAGATGTTACCATACACACAGATGGGAAAACAGCAGTAGTGCCGACGGGCACAAAAGTTTGCTTAAAGCCGGGCCAGAGTATTACGATAACGCCATATATGTATCATGATTTCATTGTTCCGGAGACGGGCGGTTCTGTATTACTGGGGGAAGTGTCCATGTGTAATGATGATGAGAATGATAATTGCTTTTATGAATCTATTGGGAGATTTCCGGAAATAGAAGAGGATGAGGCGCCATATCGTCTTCTTTGCAATGAATATCCAAAATCCTAAAGGAGATATTTAATATGAATCCATATAGTGGGCATGATCATCAGGTTTATGGAATAGAAGAATACCGCTTAGTGGGCGGAAAAGGTGCGGAATGCGACTGCTTCAGGTGCGGAACGGCAGAGGAATGAAAATGCACAGTTATGCGTGCGTTCCGGCGATGTGACGCCGCGGGATGCTCATGCGGCAGCGGATCTTAAGGACTGGGATAAAATGATAAAACCTCAGGATGGTTTTCTGGAACAATGCTATTTTCATGAGTTTGAAAAGCAGGGCTTTGCGGCAATCTATAATCCTGATATAAAGCAGGGTTTGACCATTACGTATGATGCGGAGAAGCTTCCGTTTTTTACTGAATGGAAGATGATGGGGGTACGGGACTATGTTTTGGGACTGGAACCGGGGAATACCCATCCAAATGGACGGGATAAATTGCGTGAAGAAGGAAAGCTTGCCGTTTTGGCACCGGGTGAAACGGTGCAGTATGAAGTCACGATCACCATGATTGATGGGGAAGAAGATTGGATGGAGATAAAATCCCCAGGTACCGGACACTTACGGTAAAATGCAAATTTTCCAATGTTATCATTTCAGCATATAATTATAATAGGAGTACATATAAGTACTCTGTTTAAATTATAAAAGGAGATGATAAATATGTTAAAATTAAAAAAGACCAGAATTATGTTATGTATGGTTTTATCTTTAATATTATCGATCAGTGTCATGCAGATGACGGTATTCGCTGCAACAATAATATTGCCTCCGGGCAGTACCAGTGCGGATCTTCAAACAGCTATAAACGATGCTGCTTCAGGAGATATTATAGAAATTTCAGAGAACATGACTTTTTCGGAAATGGTCAGAGTTCCATCTGAAAAGGAAATTACAATTCAATCGACGTCAGGTAATAACTGAACCTTAACTCAGACTGCATTTACACAGCATTTTATAGTAAACGGCAGTCTTACTCTGCAAAATATCATACTGGATGGCGGCGGTACCGGCGGGCAGATCCACGTTACCGGCAGTCTCGTTATGAACAGCGGTGCAATGATACAGAACTGTTCTTCTGTTAACGGTGCCGGCGTGGATGTTAACGGCGGCAATCTTACGATCAACGACGGTGCGGTGATACAAAACTGTACTGCAACATCGGCCGGTGGAGGGGTGTATGTAAGAGAAGGAAATTTCGCCCTGAACGGCGGCAGCATAACCGGTAATCATGCGAATGATGGCGGCGGAATCTTTTTGTATTCCGGTACTACCACTATAAATAATGCAAGAATTACCGGAAACACGGCTGACCGCTATGGCGGTGGAATTTATGGATGGCTGAGCACATTCGCCATGAAAAATAGTAAAGTCAGCGGTAATGTAGCTGGTGACAGCGGCGGCGGAGTTTTATTCTTCTACTCACTTATTTCCATGTCGGATAATTCCATCAATGATAATGAGGCTTCCGGTGTTTATGGCGGCGGTATCTATCTGACGCCGGAAAGTAAGGCGGAAATAACCGGAGCAAGCTCTATTATTAATAACAGTGCACCGAACGGTGATGGCGGCGGCATCTATACGGAAGATGGAAATTATAATAATCTGATCACCGGCAGCGATACCGTGTTCAGAGGCAATACGGCTTCAGCAGCTTATATCCCTCCGGAAGATGCGGAAACTTTGTATCCCGCTATACAGTTTGCCAGTACAAGTCTTTCTACCCATCCGCTCAATAATTTCGACATCAACTCAAGCGGGGAGCCTTTCACTTACCATGTGAGCTATGATGCTAACGGAGGGAAGGGAAGTTATTCAGGACCGGGCACTGCCCCGGGTGAAACAGATACGGTATTGTCATTGAAGGAGACGGAAATCAGTCGCACAGGCTACACTTTTACCGGTTGGAACACCGAGCCGGATGGCAGCGGGTATTCTTATGCCCTGGAAGATAACATTGTAGTAGATGACAATGTGACCCTTTATGCTCAATGGACGGCCGGTCAGACTATAAAGATTGTAGGAATTGTGTTCATGTTTATACTGTTGACCGCTATACTTGTTCTGCTGATCGTGGATACCTTCTGGGTAAAAGCGTGTGTAATAGTAAATAGTATGCAGTAAGTGGCCCCGTAAAAAGCATTGCTATACAGACAGAGACCCGTGTAAATGGCTGAAAGACGAATTTAACGGTCAATACGATGAGGAAGAAAGAGATAATTAATCTATAATCCGATAATGGAATAGATTTTTCTGATAAACGCAAATCAAGAAATTCCGACTACTGGAGCGGGTAGAATCAATTCAGTGTCCAGCAGAATGTGCCGATCGGGGGAGTGATCGGTAAGGTGCCCTTAATAGACCACCCATCAACAAGACTTATCAGAGAACAGTTCCAACTTTGCTTGAAGTATCGTTTCCAGTCTCGTGACGGTCCTGATTAACCGGGTTACGGTATTATTCAGCACAAGCAGCTGTTCGGCCGTCACATCGTCAATGGTGAGCATAGCCTGGATTTTTTCACCTTCAGCATTCAGAAGATGCGACAGTGCGGCTTCTTGCAGCGCAACAGACTCTATCACATCCGTGATTGCCTGGCATCTGGGGTTAAAGACTCTTGTCTCAGCGGTTGATGTGTTGTTTTCCAGATCAGGATCGTACGTTGTTGAGGATGCTGTTGCAGTATTCATCAGCGGTTTTGCTGCGTTTCGGTCAACCGTCCCCCGGATGAGTATCTGTAAAGAAGTATCGCGTACCACTGTTCCAAAATCCAGACTGCCGGTCCAGGGCTGCCAGATTGCTCCTTCATCTACCGAATATTCAGTGTTTAGCAGGTCTGTTGGAAGGGTATCTGTCAATATGACGTCGTTTGCAGGCGAAATGCCGTTATTGCCAATGGTAATCGTATAAGTCAGCGCTTCTCCGGCCGTTACCACGCTAAGGTCAGACTCTTTTATTACGTAAACGTCCGCAGATTCGCTGATATCTAAAGGTACTTCGTTGGATATTATTTCATAGGAGAAAGGAATTCCGCCCTCAACAATAGCATAGTCATAGGTTATCTTCGCAGTGTTAAGGGTTGGGTTAATCGATGGGATAAAGTCAACCGTAACGGAAAATGTAACGTTAATCGTATCCCCGCCGGGAACATCCGGTAATGCGAATCCGGCATTCGGATCGGCGGCAGGCTGCGACACTCCGTTAACCATGACCGAACCGGAAACAAACGTCAGTCCGTCCGGCACAGTATCCTGAAAATGGACATTATTTATGGTCATGTCGAAGATGTTTGGAAGCTCAATTGTATACGTTACGATATTACCGACAACTGCACTGGATTCGCTGCATGTCTTCACCGGTATAAGTTCAGGCATGGACACTACTTCATAAAGCGAAATATCGTCCATCGCATAATCGTTCCCGCTTCCTGCGGGACCTTGGCTTACAAACACTACAGTTAGCTCGGTATTGGACTGGGAGTAAAGGGCGCTGCCAATCTGAACCCACTCCGGTGTGTTACGATTTGCGGGGATAAATTGCCCCAGCGTTTGCTCAACCAATACATCTCCGTTTGAATCGAGTAACTGCACGCCAAGTGCCGGGGCTGCCCAAACCGGAGTGTTTATCATGTTTAAAATCCAGGCACTGAACAGGTAATAGGTATTGGGCATCAATGTTACAGTTTCTTTATAAATTTCTGCACCGGGATTATGTCCGTTAATAACCATCATCCTGCCGGTTTCGTTGCCTGTGGTATGGTCGGCAAAACGCCACCATGTATTTCCTACGCCACCATCGTTATTAATGTTCATAACGGAAAAATGTCCGTCAGGAGGCCTGCTTGACTGCACATAGGTAAAACCCGTACCAATACCGGGATATGGGTTGGCAGTTGCAACAGCCTCAGCGGGTGTACCCGGTGACAATGACCCAAACGTGCCGTTATCTGCGGTGCCAAGAAGATTATCGGATGATAAAACGACGTGACTGTCCATGATAGTTGAGATGGGCTTATACCTGACCGGCCCATTCATTATATATTGGTCGGTCAAGTTAGAACCGGACACGGTTATCAACCGGGTGCTCGGTGTGATGCAGTCAAGGTTAGTGGCTCCCGCCGGCACTAATCCACCGGGTATATAGCTGATGGGAGGGGTTACACCGCCGGCCAGAAGGTCTCCGGCAGCAGCCGTGGTAAAATCCCCCGGCGTTGTGGTGGTGGGTGTCATTCCATAGTATTCCACGATCTGATAATTACCGTTCGGAACATTGGTAAAAGAATAATTCCCGTTTGCGTCGGTTAAAACGGCAAGCATAGCTCCTGAATCTATGTCCTGTAAAACGATCGGAACATTGGCGATGCCGGGAAGCGCGGAAGAGGTATCTGTCGTTCTCGCGCGGTTAAAGATTAATCTACCTGATATTGTAGCCATATATAAACACTCCTTTTATTTTAAAAATTCTGTTATTGACTTTTTGCCTTTCTGGCCGCTTTCCTTATGTCAAATGTGCGAGAAACTGCTCATCAACAAGACCTATCAGAGAACAGCGCCAATTTTGTCTGGAGTATCGTTTCCAGTCTCGTGACTGTCCTGATCAATCGAGTTACGGTATTATTCAGCGCAAGCAGCTGTTCGTCCTTCACGCCGTCAATGGTGAGCATAGCCTGTATTTTTTCACCTTCAGCATTCAGAATGTGTGAAAGTGCGGCTTCTTGCAGTGCAACAGACGCTATCACATCGGTGATTGCCTGACATCTGGGGTTAAAGATATTTGTCTCAGCGGTTGATGTGTTGTTCTCCAGATCAGGATCATAGGTTATTGAAGATACTATTGCAGTATTGACCAGCGGTTTTGCAGCGTTTAGGTCAACCGTTCCCCGGATGAGCATCTGCTGAGAAGTTCCGCTTGCCATTGTCCCAAAATCCAAACTGCCGGTCCAGGGCTGCCAGATTACTCCTTCATTTACCGAATATTCAGTGTTTGACAGGTCGGTTGGAAGGGTATCTGTCAATAGGACGTTGTCTGCAGCCGAAGGGCCATTATTGGCAATGGTAATAGCATAAGTCAGCGTTTCTCCGGGCTTTACCACACTAAGGTCAGGTTCTTTTACTACGGAAACATCCGCAGTTCCGCTGATATATAAGGGTACCGCGTTGGATACCGTTTCATAAAGTGAGGGGATTCCGCCCTCAACAATGGTATAGTCATAGGTCATCTTGGCAGTGTTAAGGGTTGGATTAATCGATGGGATAAAGTCAGCCGTAACGGAAAATGTAACGGTAATGGTATCTTCGCCGGGAACATCCGGCAATGCGAAGCCGGCATTCGGATCGGCTGCGGACTGCGAAACTCCGTTAACCATGACCGAGCCGGGAACAAAGGTCAGTCCATCCGGCACGGTATCTTGAAAATTGACATTATTTATGGCCCTGTCGAAGATGTTTGACAGTTCGATTGTATAGGTCACGATATGTCTATTACTTCGTAAAGTGCAATATCGTCCATCGCGTAATCGTTTCCGTTTGCTGCGGGACCCTGGCTTACAAAAATAACTGTCAGCGTGGTATTGGATTCGGAACAAATAACACTGCCAATTTGAACCCACTCCGGTGTATTAGGATTTTCGGGGATAAATTGTCCCAGCGTTTGGTCAACCAATACCTGCTCATTTGAATCAAGTATCTGTACACCGAGTGCGGGATCTTCATACTATGGCTGTGTGAATTTTATCATGTTTAAAATCCAGGTACTGAACAGGTAATAGGTGCTGGCATTTAATGTCACAGTCTCTTTATAAATCTCTGCGCCGGGATTATCCCCGTTTATAACCATCATTCTTCCTATTTCGCTGCCGGTGGTGTGGTCGCTGAAACGCCACCATGTAGATAGTGAACCACCGTCGTTATTAATGTTTATAATCGTAAATTGTCCGTCACGAGGTCTGCTATCCTGCACATAGGTAAAGCCCATACCAATATCGGAATATGGGTTGGCAGCGGCGGCAGTTTCAGCGGGCGTACCCGGGGGCAATGCCCCGAATGTGCCGTGATCTGCAGCGGCAAGAAGATTATCGGATGATAAAATGACATGACTGTCCATGATAGTTGTGATGGGCTTATACTTGACCGGCCCATTTAATATATGTTGGCCGCTCAAGTTCGAACCGGAGACGGTTATCAAAAGGGTATTCGGTGTGACACAGTCAAGGTTAGTGGCTCCCGCCGGAACTAATCCGCCGGGTATATAGCTGATGGGAGGGGTTACACCGCCGGCCAGAATGTCTCCGGGAACAGCCGTGGTAAAATTTCCCGGCGTTGGGATGGTGGGGGTTATTCCATAATATTCCACTATCTGGTAATTTCCGTTCGGAACATTGATAAAAGAGTAATTCCCGTTTGAGTTGGTTAAAACGGCAAGCATGGTTCCTGAGTTTACATCCTGTAAAACGATCGGAACATTGGCGATGCCGGGAAGTGCGGAAGAGATACTTGCCGTTCTTGCCCTGTCAAAGATTAATCTTCCTGATACTGTAGCCATATATATAAACACTCCTCTCTATTCTAAAGATTCCGGAATTGATTTCTTGCATAAATCATTCGCCGTGTTTAGCTTTGCATAAAGAACATGCTCCAGCTGTGTAACGTTTAAGATTGTTCTGGTGACAGATTTGTTGATCTCCAGCAGCTCACCAGTGCTGTTAGCAAGCTCAACTGCTTTTTGCAGTTTTTCACCCTCGGCGTTCAGGATATGAGACAGGGAGGTTTCAACCAGTGCTATAGATTCAATCAAATCACATACACACTGTCCATTTTTATCCTCGTCCCGGCAATGAATATTGCATACCTCGTAGTTGCAGCAGCATAAAGTTATATCACAAGATTTTATCTTACAAAACAAAATGTTCTGGCGGCAATCATGCTTTGTATCAAGCAGGATAAGCTTAAGCTGATCCTGTTCGTGTTCATGGCAGGGATAAAACAGGATATCATGAATGCTATAAGAATCGGGAATCCGGTAATTTTTGATTTGACACTTATCGCAGATAAATATTTGTAATTCCTGTCCTTTCTCATCTTGATAAACAGCAGCATAATACGGTGAAATTGATAAAATTCCCGTATAAAATCCCGAGCAAATCTTATGGACAGTGCATGCCTGGCCGCTTTCCTTTGATATCTCGGCAATATAGTCTTTGTATGCGGCCAGCAGTGTATCTTCCCCGCAATTATAAGAAAGTCCCACAATTGGCTGACAGGCGTTTTGATTGTTTTTTACCTGAAGCAGATCGATTTCATTCATATTGTGATCAAGTTTATAAATAATATCATGGTGCTTATGTGCGGTAACCCAGAAGCAGTTTTCCATAATATCATAGCAGATGCAGTTATATGTCCTGTCAGTTTTAAAACTTTCAATCATTTTAAAATATCGGTTAAGTTTATAGATCCTGCACTTCTGCAATGTGGTAAGATAGAAAAAACAGCCGTCAAAAGCAATTCCGTAAAATCTGTTACAGCAGTCCATGGGCAATGAGACTTTGGTATGTGGATTTAATATATTCATAAGATCTCTCCAATAGATAATCCCTTCAATTGAAGGTACAGATTTTTCTTATGATATTATATGCACGCTACCCGCCCTTGACAATGTACTACACGGTTTTGGGATATATAATAACATAAAAACAGTTGATGCATATTATGTAATGATCAAACATCAACTCTATTAAGTTGAGGAGGAGGGTTTTATGAGTATGCCCATTATTACGCCAGGAGAGGGTACACGGGAACAGGCTGTCACGGATTTAATTGAATCTGTCGCCTTGCAGGAAACCGCCCTTTCACATATTATAAATGCCGAGGGCGAAAAAATGCAGAAGATTATTGCCATAGAAGATGCGACTCCAGACCAGCTGATGACGCTTAATAAATCTGTAGAGCAGTTGGTGAATGCAATTATGCGTCTTGAGATGATGCTTCAAGCTAAGCTGGAATTGTTTTCTTCTGAACTGACCACCACCACTTCTGAATAAAAAACAAGGGAACTTTGCATACTGACTTAGTCAGGCACGAAGCTCCCTTGTCTTATGATTAAACATGCATAGAGGCGTATAGTACATTGTTAAGGGAGGGTATGAGCTTTAGAACCGTCAATCGCAATCAGGATCGGTCATATTGCTAAATTGTTCTAGCAGGGACTTGTGTTTGAAAAATACTGAATTCTGGTGTATAATAGGACAAAAGCTTCTAATTATATAAATTTCACCATTGGCCTGTTGTATGATATACTGTTTTGTGAAAAATCATCATACAAATCAATAAAGATAGGAGTGTTATATGCCGAAGAGAACAGACATCCACAAAGTGCTAATCATCGGATCGGGGCCGATCATCATTGGGCAGGCCTGCGAATTTGACTATTCCGGAACTCAGGCGTGCAAGGCGTTGAAGAATTTAGGTTATGAGATTGTCCTGGTTAATTCCAACCCGGCAACCATTATGACCGACCCGGAAACTGCTGACGTTACATATATTGAGCCGCTTAATGTCGAACGCTTGGAACAGATTATCAAAAAGGAACGTCCGGATGCCCTTCTGCCGAATCTAGGAGGACAATCCGGGCTTAATCTATGCTCGGAATTAGCCAAAGCAGGAGTTCTTGATAAGTATAATGTCAAGGTGATCGGAGTCCAGGTCGAGGCGATTGAACGCGGAGAAGACCGGGTCGAATTTAAGAAGGAAATGGATAAGCTGGGCATTGAAATGGCCCGCAGTGAAGTTGCCTATTCGGTCGAAGCAGCATTGGATATCGCCAACCGATTAGACTATCCGGTAGTTTTAAGACCGGCCTATACGATGGGTGGTGCCGGCGGTGGTCTGGTATACAATCAGGAAGAACTGAAAACGGTCTGCGCCCGCGGGCTGCAAGCCAGTCTGGTCGGGCAGGTATTGGTTGAGGAATCGATTCTCGGCTGGGAAGAGCTGGAACTGGAAATTGTCCGTGATTCTGAAAACAACATGATTACGGTCTGCTTTATCGAAAATATCGATCCTCTCGGTGTACATACCGGTGATTCTTTCTGTTCAGCACCAATGCTGACCATTTCGGAAGAGACCCAAAAACGTCTGCAGGAACAAGCCTATAAGATCGTCGAGTCGGTACAGGTCATCGGCGGAACGAATGTGCAGTTTGCTCATGATCCCGAGAGTGACCGGATCGTAGTAATTGAAATCAATCCACGGACTTCACGGTCCTCAGCACTGGCTTCTAAGGCAACCGGATTTCCGATAGCGTTGGTGTCGGCCATGCTGGCATCCGGATTAACCCTGAAGGATATCCCCTGTGGTAAATATGGCACTCTTGATCAATATAAACCGGACGGCGATTATGTGGTTATTAAGTTCGCCCGCTGGGCCTTTGAGAAATTCAAAGGGGTGGAGGATAAGCTTGGCACCCAGATGCGGGCAGTCGGAGAAGTTATGAGCATCGGCAAGAATTATAAAGAGGCCTTCCAGAAAGCGATCCGCAGTCTGGAAACGGGACGTTACGGTTTAGGAAATGCTGCCGATTTCCGCGGCCAGAGTAAAGAAACGCTGCTAGGTAAGCTGCGTACACCAAGCAGTGAACGGCATTTCATCATGTATGAGGCACTGCGGAGCGGGGCAACGGTGGAAGAGATCCACGGGATTACGAAAGTAAAGCACTATTTTATCGAACAGATGCGGGAGCTGTTAGCGGAAGAAGAAGCACTGGAAAGCGGAAAAGGGAAGCTGCCTTCCGATAAACTTCTGATCGCGGCCAAGAAAGATGGATTTGCCGATAAGTATTTAAGTCAGATATTAGAAATTCCGGAAAGCCAGATCCGTGAGAAACGTATCGCATTAGGATTGGAAGAAGCGTGGGAAGGGGTTCATGTAAGTGGAACAAAAGATAGCGCTTACTACTATTCCACCTATAATGCAGCAGATAACAATCCGGTCAGCGCCGATAAGCCGAAGGTCATGATTCTGGGCGGCGGGCCGAACCGTATCGGACAGGGAATTGAATTTGATTATTGCTGTGTGCATGCATCTTTGGCATTGAAGAAGCTAGGATTTGAAACGATCATTGTCAATTGTAATCCGGAAACGGTGTCGACTGATTACGATACTTCTGATAAATTATATTTTGAACCGTTGACACTGGAAGATGTCCTGAGTATCTATAAGAAAGAGAATCCGGTTGGCGTGATCGCTCAGTTTGGCGGCCAGACACCGCTTAATCTGGCGAAAGAGCTGGAGGAAAATGGCGTTAAGATACTGGGAACGCCGCCGGCAGTCATTGACCTGGCCGAAGACCGTGATCTGTTCCGGGATATGATGGAGAAACTTGAAATTCCGATGCCGGAATCAGGGATAGCCGTGAATGTGAATGAGGCGCTGGCTATCGCTAAAGAAATCGGTTATCCTGTGATGGTTCGCCCTTCTTATGTTTTGGGCGGCCGCGGAATGGAAGTAGTATATGATGATGAGAGCATGAAGAACTATATGCAGGCAGCGGCTGGCATAACACCGGACCGTCCGGTCCTGATCGACCGGTTTCTGAATCACGCTCTGGAGTGTGAGGCCGATGCTGTCAGTGATGGTACTTATGCCTTTGTACCGGCGGTCATGGAGCATATCGAACTGGCCGGAGTTCATTCTGGTGATTCTGCATGTATCATTCCTTCAAAACACATATCACCGGAGAATGTTGCGGTCATTAAGGATTATACCAGAAAGATTGCCGTGGAAATGCATGTCAGGGGATTGATGAACATGCAGTATGCAATTGAGGATGGAAAGGTATATGTATTGGAAGCGAATCCCCGGGCATCCCGGACCGTGCCGCTGGTATCAAAGGTGTGTAATATAAGGATGGTGCCGCTGGCGATTGATATTGTGACTGCTGATATAACCGGACGGCCATCGCCGGTACCGGCATTGAAAGAACAGAACATCCCTTATTACGGAGTTAAAGAAGCCGTATTTCCATTTAATATGTTCCCGGAAGTCGATCCGCTTCTGGGACCGGAGATGCGCTCCACAGGTGAGGTTCTGGGCTTGTCAAAATCATATGGTGAAGCTTTTTATAAAGCGCAGGAAGCAACCCAGTCGAAGCTGCCGCTTCGCGGTACAGTATTGATTTCAGTGAACCGCAAAGATAAACCGGAAGTGGTTGACGTGGCGAGAGACTATGCTGAATGTGGATTTAATATTATTGCTACCGGTTCGACTTGTGAACTGCTGAATGAAGCCGGTATTCCTGCGGAGAAGGTGAACAAGCTGTATGAAGGACGGCCGGATATATTAGATTTGATAACCAATGGAAAGATCGATCTGATCGTCAATTCGCCATCTGGCAAAGACAGTGTTCATGATGACAGCTATCTTCGTAAAGGGGCAATCAAGGCGAAGGTTCCTTACATCACGACGCTGGCAGCTGCAAAAGTAACGATTGATGGTATTGCTCATGTTAAGAAGAAGGGTAACGGCGAAGTTAAGTCCTTGCAGGAGCTGCATAGAGAGCTGTGATTGTTTTGCTGCAGCGAATAACGAAATAGCGGAGTTCAGGAGAGTAAGTGTTATGTTAAATAATTTTATATTAAGAGGAAATATCTGCTATAGTAAAAATGCGCAGCATTTGGATATTATCGAACAGGGGTATCTTATCTGCGAGACAGGAGTCAGCAGAGGGGTATTTAAGGAACTGCCGGAGAAGTATAAAGGTCTTGAAATCAGGGATTTTAAGAATAATATAATCATTCCGGGACTTGTGGATCTTCATGTACACGCACCGCAATTTTCTTTTCGTTCACTTGGCATGGATATGGAATTACTTGAATGGCTGGAAACGAATGCCTTTCCAGAGGAGGCGAAGTTCAAAAATACTTCTTATGCAGAGGAAGCCTATGGGTTATTTGTTGATGATCTGGTAAAAGGGGCCACGACCCGGGCCAGTATATTTGCGACGATCCATCCGGAGGCTACCCAGGTTCTGGCAAAACAGCTTGAAAAGGCAGGGATCAAGTCATATGTCGGGAAGCTAAACATGGACCGCAATTCACCAGAATTACTATGTGAAGACAGTGCAATGCGATCGGCAGCAGATACGCGGTTCTGGTTAGAAGAGACATTAGCAGCCGGATATGAACATGTGAAGCCGATTTTGACGCCCAGATTTACGCCCTCCTGCAGTGACGAGCTGATGGGTTATCTTTCTGAACTGCAAAGAGAATACCATGTCCCGCTGCAGTCGCATTTATCTGAGAATTATAGTGAAATAGAGTGGGTCCGGCGGCTTTGTCCGGAGTCAAATTGCTATGGGGATGCCTATGATCGTTTTGGTCTTTTTGGCAGCCAGGAACCGGTCATTATGGCGCACTGTGTCCATTCATCAGAATACGAGACAGCACTTATGAAAGAACGGGGGGTGATGATCGCCCATTGTCCCAATTCAAATACCAATGTTATGTCCGGGATTGCTCCGGTAAGATTCTATATGGATGCAGGGCTGTCGGTTGGGCTGGGCAGTGATGTGTCCGGCGGCTTTACCACCTCTATATTCCGGGCGATGTCGGACACTATTCAGATGTCGAAGATGAGATGGCGGCTGGTGGATGACAGCCTGAAGCCATTGACCATAGAAGAAGCCTTTTACCTTGCAACCCGCGGCGGCGGTGCGTTCTTTGGGAAAGTGGGGAGCTTTGAGGAGGGATATGAATTTGATGCGGTAGTACTTGATGATGATAATATTGCCAGTACGCTGAGGCCATGTATAAAACAGCGTCTGGAACGTCTGATTTATCTGGCGGACGACCGGAATGTCCGGCATAAATATGCAGGGGGAGTGCAGGTACTGTAGAACAATTATTTTCAGGAAAGAAGCAAACAGATGAAAAGAATTAATAACGGCAACAGGGGAATTTATAGTATACTGATTATTGCAGCGATCTTAATTACCGGCATTATGATCGGACTTAATATCCTGCAGCAGATGGCATTGGATGGAAATAGCGGTGATGACGGTGAAAACCAGTCTTATGACAAACACATTGCGATGATTGTCAGGGATTCTTCCGATGTCTTTTGGCAGTCGGTATATGAAGCAGCCAAGGCCACCGCACTGGAGCAGGGAATATATATTGAGAATTTCGGTATGGAATTGAATCAGGAGTATTCTACGGAAGAGCTGGTGGAGATGGCCATTGCAGCCAGGGTTGACGGAATTATCCTGGAGGCTGATAACAGTGAAAGAATGACCGAACTGATTAATGAGGCTGACAGCCTGGATGCACCGATTCCGGTGATTACCATCGGCAGCGACGCAGCCGAGAGCCAGCGAAAAGGTTTTGTGTCGGCCAATGATTATGCACTGGGCCGGACCTACGGCAGTCAGGTACTGAAGATGTTGAGTGAAAGAGGCCAGAAGGTCGTCGTTCTGCTGCCTTCTGATAATGAGAATCCGAAGCCTAATTTAGTTTATTCAGGCATTAGTGAGGTGCTGGGCAGCAGTTCTCTGGATCTAAAGTTGTCGGCCAAATTCACCGGAGAAAATGATGAGTTTGGAGCTGAAGAGCAGATTCGCAATCTGCTGCTGTCAGAGGAGGAGCGTCCCGATGCGGTGATTTGCCTGAGTGCTGTCGATACGATCAGTACGTACCAGAGCATCATTGACTATAACCTGGTCGGAAAAGTCAAGATTATCGGCACCTATACATCAACGGAGATTATTGAGGGGATCAGAAAAGGCAGTATTTACTCTACCATTGCTGTTAATGCGGAAGAGATGGGGAGTAAAGCGGCCGAAGGAATGTGTGATTATCTGATCAACGATCATGTCAGTGCTTATCTGCCGGTGCAGTCAGAAGTAGTTTCACTGGATAATGCAGAGAATTACATAGAAGAGGGTAAAAGTGAAAGAAATAAATAAGAACTCAATCGGTAAAAAACTAACCCTGGTATTTCTGATTGTCTTTGCAGTTGTATTTATCGTCAATGCATTTATTTATTATAATCTCAACCGGGCGATCAATCAGGTCGATAATGTATACAGCAGCAATATCCAGCTAAATGATCTGTCAGAGAATCTGGAGCAAGTGCAGAATCAGTTATATCAATACTTAAGTACGAAAAGCTCGGATGCACTGGAAAGCTATTACAGATATGAGCAGGATTACAGTGATAAGCTGGCTTCTTTGAATATTGATATTGTCAATGATGCCAACCGGCTGATAGAAAAAAACATCTATTATATGTCGGCAACCTATCTGGATATTACCAATCAGGCTATTGAAGCAAAACGGGGGCGGAATGTGGCCAGGTACAGCGAAGGTCATGAGGAGAGTGAGCGGATATATGATTATATTCAGACCAGTATCAACAGTCTGAATACCACCACCTTCCTTAAAAATGCTTATAATTATTCCGTATTGCGGAATATTCTTAACTATATCATGATATTTGGGATTGTTTCTTTAAGTGTAGTGATTATCCTGGCGATCGGCTGGACCGTCTCAATGACCCGAAGTATAACCCGGCCGCTGGTGAAGCTGGCAAATGCCGCGACCGAAATCGCCAGAGGGAATATGGAAGTGGATTTTCCAATTGTTGAAACCGGTGATGAAATTACGGCGGTGGCCAAAGCCTGTAATAAGATGATCGGCAGTATCCGTTCTTACATTGAAGAAACCAGACGTAATTATGAGCGGGAGAGCCGGCTTTTAGAGAATGAATTAAGCATGAAAAGCGATTTGAAGGAAGCGCAGTTAAAATATTTGCAGGCCCAGATCAATCCCCACTTTCTGTTTAACGGTCTGAATGCCGGGGCCCAGCTGGCAATGATGGAAGGAGCTGAAAAGGCTTGCATGTTCATTGAGAATATGGCCGATTTCTTCCGCTATAATGTCCGTAAGATGGACAATAGTACAACTCTCCGCGAAGAACTTCAATTAGTGGATAATTATATCTACATACTCAATGTGCGTTTTGCCGGTGAGATTAACTATGCAAAAAATATTGATGAAAGACTAATTAATGTGGAAATGCCGGGAATGATCCTGCAGCCGATCATCGAAAATGCAGTAAATCATGGAATCCGGGAAATGGGTGGAGAAGGGAAGATCCAGCTATTGGTGTATGGTGAGCAGGGTGATATCTGCATCAAAGTGAGCGATAATGGTACCGGAATTGGGCCCGCTACGGCCGGCCGGATCATGCAGGGAGAGCCGGTCATGAGTCAGAGTCAAAGGGATTCTGCCGGAATCGGCCTGGACAATGTGATAAGCAGGTTAAAAAGCTATTTTGAACGGGAGGACATCTTTACGATCACCCCGCTGCAAAACGGCACCGAAGTAGTCATTCATCTGCCGAAAGGGAGGAGTGGGGAAAACCGTGATAAAAATACTGATATGTGATGACGAAGGAATTGTCAGAGATTCGCTTCAGTTTATCTTACAAAAGAACTTTCACGGCGAATGTGAATCGGAGACGGCCAGAAATGGAAGGCTGGCAATCGAACTTGCGGAGTCGTTCCGCCCGGACATCATAATGATGGATATCCAGATGCCCGGTATTAATGGTATTGATGCAATGCGGGAAATCAGACAGGAAAACCGTAATGTCGTATTCATCATTCTGACGGCATATGATAAATTTGAATATAGTCAGGCGGCGATTGATCTGGGAGTATTCTCTTATCTGACCAAGCCGATTAATAAAGACAACTTCTGTGATATCCTGCGCCAGGCGATGAATCAGGTTGAGGACAGAAAGAAAAAGGCCCGGTCTGATCTGCTGGTAAAAGAAAAGCTGGAAGCGGTTATTCCGATTATCGAAAGTGGTTTTGTCTACAGTACAATTTTTGAAAAAGCCGGCGGGGTCCGTGAAGACTTGGGCTACCGGGATCTGCTGGGGATTCAGGAGGAATATGCTCATATCATCGTGATCGAATGCGGCGATGAGCTGCACAGAGGTGAACTCAGCAATAAGGTTGGCGCGGGAATTAAGCTGCAAAAGAATATTCTGATCTTTCGCGAAACAATAAAAGAAGCGGTCAATAGTATCATCGGGGAAGTGATGGCTAATAAGGTCATCGTCGTGGTTCCCGGCAAAAGCCAGGCGGAAGAATATGATGAGCGGGTAGCAAAGATAGAAAGAATGCGGTCGCTGCTGAGAAAGCTGGAACAGCAGATTGGTCTGAAGTTCAAAGCCGGTATCGGTTCGGTGAAGAAATGGCATGATATGCCTGAATCATACCGGGAAGCGAGCGAAACACTCAGCCAGGGAATGGGCAAGGTAACCCATGCCAGGGATATGCCAGTTGGCTGTGTATACGAGGAAACCTATCCTGATGAGCTGGAGAAAACCCTTTTTAACGCTCTTGAACAAGGCGATGTGGAAGGGACGAAACACTTCAGCGAAGCGTTTATGCAATGGATGGAGAGCTGCCATCCTAAGCTCAATAACACAATCCGGTTAAAAGCGGTAGAGTTTATTCTGTGGGCCGAACATCTGGCCTATATGCAGGGGGGGATGGTGTATCATTTTGACAGCCGGGCCGATTATCTCGATACAATTATCTCTTTTGAGTCTTATAAAGCGCTGAACCTCTGGTTCATCCAGAAGATGGGAGAAGCCGCCGGACATATTGCTATGAGGCATCGGGAGAAGACCAGTAATGCGGTCGAGCAGGCGAAAGCATACATAGAGGAAAATTTCACTGCCGATCTGTCGCTTGAGAATCTGGCCAAACAAATCGGCATCAGCCCATACTATCTGAGTAAGCTGTTTAAGGAATTGGAAGGAATTAATTATATTGATTATCTGACGAAACTGCGGATCAATTATGCCAAAAAAGAGCTGGCGGAAAGCGAAAAGAGTATTAAAGAAATCTGTTGTGATGCCGGTTACAGCGATCCTAATTATTTCAGCAGGATCTTTAAAAAGTGGACAGGCATTACCCCTACCGAGTTCAGGGAGAAAGGAGTTTCCGTATGAAAAGGATCATATTATCTTTGCTGGTTTGCTGCTTGCTTCTCACGACTATTGCCGGATGTCAAAATCAGCAATCTGAGACTGTAAGCGAAACGAAAGACAAATCGAAGATGGCTATCGGCATTACTTTTGACACCTTTGTTCTGGAACGATGGATTCGTGACCGCGATGTATTTGTTGATACGGCAGAGAAACTTGGGGCAACGGTTGATGTGCAGAATGCAAATGGTGACGTGGAAAAACAAAAAGAACAAATTAAAAAATTTATCGACCAGGAGATGGATGCCATTGTTGTCGTTGCTGTAGACTGTTTCCAACTCACTGATGTTGTTGCGGAGGCAAAAGAAAAAGGAATTATTGTTGTTTCCTATGACCGTTTGATTCAAGAGGAGACCAGTGATCTGTATATAACGGTGGATAACCGGATGGTCGGCCAGGAAATGGCCAAGGAGATTAAGTCGCAGCTGCCCGAAGGGGGAAATGTGGTAATGATCTGCGGTCCGGAGGCCGATACCAACAGTCTGGATGTTGCCGATGGTTTTAAGGAAGCGATGGAGGGTGGAAGATGGAAGGTTATCTATGATAATAATGTCAAGTCGTGGACGCCGGAAAATGGAACTGCAGCGGTTACCGAAGCATTTCAGAATGTTACCGATGTTGATGCGGTGATGTGCGGTAATGACGGCCTGGCCGGTTACGTTATCCGGGCGTTAAGTGAGATGCAAATGGCCGGGACGGTGGTCGTGGTCGGCCAGGATGCAGATCTTGAAGCCTGCCAGAGGGTGGTGGAAGGAACCCAGTCGATGACCGTCTATAAACCGATTAAAGAGTTGGCAAAATTAGCTGCCGAATGCACGGTAAAATTGATTAAGGGTGAGACCATCAGCGAGCTTTCCGACAGTATGGAACTAAAAAACGGCAGCAGTGTACCGTATTATGGTCTGGAACCGGTTGCGGTAACCAAGGATAATATGGATAGTGTAATCATTGATTCCGGATTTCATCCAAGGGAAGAAGTTTATCTGAATTTAAAAGAATAGCATGATGTTGGTGACAAAAGGTATTGTTGCCCCTGGTATCATAGCATATTTTTAACCGGAACTAGCACAAGAATGTGCTAGTTCTTTTTTGCTGCGGAAAAATATTATTAATTTCTGCAGAGATTAACAAGTATATCCAGATAAAAAATTGATATATTGATAATAACCAAAAATTGTTTTAAAAGGAGGAACATTATGAAAAACAAAATTAAGAGACTTTTGGCAATGGGAATCGCAGCAGCAATGATATTCTCTCTCGCAGCTTGCAGCAGCCAGGGAAGCGGCGGTGCCGACACGCAGGAAACAAGCGGAGATGCTCAGACCGAAGATACCGATTCTGGGACCAAGAAGATCGGTGTTGCAATGCCAACCAAAGATCTTCAGCGTTGGAATCAGGACGGCGAGAACATGAAGACCCAGTTAGAGGCAGCAGGATATGAAGTAGACCTGCAGTATGCGAGCAACGATGTTGCAACTCAGGTTTCGCAGATTGAAAATATGATTTCCGGCGGATGTGATCTTCTGGTCATTGCGGCAATCAATGGTGATTCTCTGGGAACACCTCTGGCAACTGCTGAAGAGCAAGGCATTCCGGTAATTTCTTATGACCGTTTGATCATGAATTCAACAGCAGTAGAATACTACGCAACATTTGATAACTATCTGGTAGGACAGAAACAGGGCGAATACATAGTTGAAGCTTTAGACCTTGAGAATCAGGCAGGTCCGTTCAATATCGAACTGTTTACCGGTGACCCGGGTGACAACAATGTTAATTTCTTCTGGAATGGTGCTTTGGATGTCCTGCAGCCATACATTGACGACGGTAAGTTAGTAGTTCAGTCCGGACAGGTAAAGAAAGAAGAGTGTGCAACCGCTGAATGGTCAACCGAAAAATCACAGTCCAGAATGGATGCGATCCTCAGCTCCAACTATGCTGATAAGCAGTTAGATGTAGTAATGTGTTCCAATGACTCAACCGCACTGGGTGTAGAAAATTCATTAGAAGCAAATTACACCGGCGAATGGCCGATCATCACCGGCCAGGACTGTGATATTGCGAATACCAAGAATATGCTTGTAGAAAAACAATCGATGTCAGTCTTTAAAGATACCCGTAAGCTTGCAGAACAAACCGTAAAAATGGTTGATGCAATCATGAGTGGTGGTGAAGCAGAGACTAACGACAATGAATCTTATGATAATGGCACCGGCATCATTCCGACTTACCTTTGTGATCCTACCGTTGTTACGGTTGATAATTACAAAGAAATGCTGATCGATTCGGGCTATTACAAGGAAGATGAATTAAAATAATCAAGTGAGAGCAGTCACAGGCGGGAGATTCCCGCCTGTGTTTATCAAGGAAGAGGAGGAATGGAATTGGCTAAGATCTTATTAGAGATGCGAAACATTACCAAGACTTTTCCGGGAGTCAAAGCGCTCGATGATGTTAATCTGCAAGTGGAAGAAGGCACAGTTCACGCCCTGGTCGGGGAAAATGGTGCCGGCAAATCTACCTTAATGAATGTCTTAAGCGGCGTTTATCCTTATGGAAGCTATGAAGGGGAGATTATTTACGAAGGAGATGTTTGTAACTTCTCTAAAATTAAAGACAGTGAGGGAAAAGGGATCGTTATTATTCATCAGGAGCTGGCATTAGTCCCGGAAATGACTATCGGTGAGAATATGTATCTGGGGAATGAACAAGGCAGGGCCTTTGGCATTGACTGGAATAAAACCTATGGTGAGGCGGATAAGTATTTGGCGCAGGTAGGATTAAAAGAGTCCTCCCGGACATTGATCAAGGATATCGGAACCGGCAAACAGCAGCTGGTGGAAATTGCCAAAGCGCTGGCTAAGCATGCCCGGTTATTGATTCTTGATGAACCGACATCCTCATTAAATGAAGAGGATTCTCAGGCCTTACTTGACCTGATGCTGGAGTTCAAAAAACAGGGCATGACTTCGATTATAATTTCCCATAAGCTCAATGAAATTGCTTATGTGGCCGATAAGATTACCGTCATCCGTGATGGCGCCACTATCGAAACTCTGGATAAAAGCGGGGATGATATTACTGAAACCCGGATCATCAAGGGAATGGTCGGACGTGAACTTACCGACCGTTTTCCGAAAAGGGAAAAGAAAAATATTGGCGGCGTTGCCATGGAGGTAAAGGACTGGACGGTACATCATCCGCTTTATTCTGAGCGGAAAGTGGTAGACGATATTTCGCTCCATGTTAGTAAAGGCGAGGTGCTTGGCATTTCCGGTCTGATGGGAGCGGGAAGAACCGAGCTGGCAATGAGTATCTTCGGCAAAAGTTATGGAAAGAAAATTTCCGGCCAATTATTTATAGATGGAAAAGAATTAAAGCTGCACTCAGAAAAAGAGGCCATTAAGCATAAGATTGCATATGTAACCGAAGACCGTAAAGGCAACGGATTAATCTTAAGCAATCCGATTCGCGTGAATACAACTCTGGCGAATCTGGATGGAGTCAGCAAACATGGCGTCATTGACGCGGACAAAGAGATTTTAGTTGCAAACGAATATAAAGATAAGATGAATACGAAATGTCCCACGGTAGAACAAAATGTCGGCAACTTAAGCGGCGGGAATCAGCAGAAAGTTCTTCTTGCGAAATGGATGTTTGCAGAACCGGACATATTGATATTGGATGAACCTACCAGAGGTATTGATGTTGGTGCAAAGTATGAGATCTACTGTATTATTAATGATCTGGTTGAAAGCGGTAAGTCGGTAATCATGATTTCTTCAGAACTCCCGGAAATTCTCGGTATGTCGGACCGGATATACGTGATGAATGAAGGGAAGATTGCGGGGGAATTAAATGCTGCTGAGGCGACTCAGGAGAAGATTATGTCGTGTGTTTTGAAATCGAGCAAAGGAGAATAAACTATGAATAAAGAAAAAGTAGCATCATTTTTTAAAAAGAATACAATGGTTCTGGTGCTGGTCATCGTTGCGCTGTTCTTCACCTGGCAGACCCAGGGCCGGCTTTTATATCCGCAGAACATCAATAATCTGATTTCCCAGAATGCTTATGTATTTATTCTGGCGACCGGTATGCTTTTGTGTATTCTGACCGGCGGCAATATCGACCTTAGTGTCGGATCGGTAGTATGTATCGTTGGTGCGGTCGGCGGTACGTTAATGGTAAAACAGAATATGAATATCGGCCTGAGCATTTTGCTCATGCTGGGTGCCGGACTTTTGATCGGTATCTGGCAGGGCTTCTGGATCGCTTACCGGCGGATTCCTCCGTTTATCGTAACACTGGCAGGCATGCTGATGTTCCGGGGAATGTCTAATATCATTCTGCAGGGTTACACGGTTGCTCCGATGCCGCAGGGATATTTAAATCTGTTTAACAGTTATATCATTGATTTCTTTGGTGGTGAGGGTTTCAATATTACCAGTCTGGCAGCCGGCATCATCATTGCAGTCATTTTTACCTGTATGAGGTTCCGTCAGAGAGTGGTCAGAATCAAAAAAGGCTATGCGGTGGATAGTCTGATCAGTGATATTCTTCGCTGTGCGGTGATCAGCGCGGTGGTGATTGCTTTAATGTGGAAATTGGCGATGTATAAAGGGATTCCAAACATTATGCTGTGGATTGGCGTGATTGTTCTAGTCTATGGATACATAACCTCCAAAACGACAGTTGGACGTCATTTCTATGCGGTCGGCGGCAATGAAAAGGCGGCGAAACTATCCGGTATCAATACCGACCGGGTATACTTCCTGGCTTATGCCAATATGGGATTGCTGGCAGCGGTAGCGGCAATGGTGACGATTGCCAGGCTGAACTCAGCCAATCCGACCGCCGGTGACAGTTATGAAATGGATGCCATCGGCTCCTGTTTCATCGGCGGAGCTTCAGCATACGGCGGAAGCGGTACAATTCCAGGGGTTATCATCGGTGCGACCCTGATGGGTGTCATCAACCTGGGGATGTCAATCATGGGTATTGATGCTAACTGGCAGAAGGTAGTAAAAGGGCTCGTGCTGCTGGCGGCGGTTATCTTCGATGTGGAGACCAAAAAGAATTCAAGATAGTAATAAAGAACATGAATAAACCATCTTTGTACAGGAAGGAATTTCTGTATAAAGGTGGTTTTTATCGGTATTCCCGGGGCGTTTTCCCATACTTATTCTTGAAATGGCGTATATACTGGCTGAGTGAAAGCCAACCATCCCGGCGATATCAGTTATGGAATAGTCAGTATTATTCAGCAGTTCAATACTTTGCTCGATACGGTAATTACAGAGATATTCTATCGGTGTAGTGTGCAGCGGAATCGCAGTCATCAGATATCGGGAGCGGCTATGGAAGGTTGATGCAGGCAACAGAAGTGGTAACAGAGATTGTCAAGGATGAAGTGTTTTTCTTTCATTCTCAGGGCGGGGTAACCCTCAGCGGAGGTGAACCGCTGATGCAGCCTGAATTCTGCGGGGCAATCCTGAGGGAATGCTGTTACCGGGGAATCCATACGGCGATGGAAAGCAGCTTTTACGCAAAGTATGAGAATATTGAGCGGTTGTCACCCTTTTTAAGTGATCTTTACATTGATCTCAAACTAATGGATCATGACCGGCATATGGAACACACCGGTATTGCTAACCGATTGATATTGGATAATATCCGGAAATTGCAGGAGTCGGTTTTTAGCGGCAATATCCACATTCGCATTCCCTGTATTCCGACCATCAATATGGATGCCGGTAATTTTCAGGCGGCAGCAGACTTTTGCAGTAGTTTAAAGAAGCTTACCGATGTGGAACTTCTGCCTTATCATCGCCTGGGACTGGAAACATACCGGAAATTAAACCGGGAATATCAGTTGGCGGGAATCAATGCGCCAACGGCTGATGATATGGAGACGGCCGCAGCGATACTGCACCAGCGGCTGAAAGGAAAACCGATAAAAATCAAAGGTAATATTGTATATGCTTAAACCGACTGGTTCATGGAATGCTGCCGGTACACCATTTTGTATAAAATACTACATAAAATGTATCAGAAATTACATTCTACTTTCCTGTTCAAAGCTTATAATAGAATAAGTTTTAAAAGCAAGGAGGGTGAATGATGACAAAGAAAATGACTGAAGGCAGTCCGGCCAGATTAATCATAGTTTTTACAATCCCTTTGCTGATTGGAAACATATTTCAACAGATGTACAGTATGGCCGATACTTTGATCGTCGGCCGGACCATCGGGGTCAATGCTCTGGCGGCAGTAGGGAGTACCGGGAGCATCAGTTTTCTGATTCTGGGATTTGCCATGGGGGCTACCGGCGGACTGGCGATCATAACGGCTCAGCGGTTTGGTGCCAAAGATGAGCGCGGAGTCCGGAGGAGTGTGGCGGCCGGGGTGTGGATCAGCCTGATAATAACGGTAGTGCTGACCGCTGTTTCGGTCCCGCTGACCAGACAGATTCTGGAGCTGATGCGGACACCGGCGGAGATTATCGATGATGCTTACAGTTATATTGTAATTATATTTGCCGGGATTTTTGCAAGTATGCTGTTTAACCTGCTTTCTAATATCATCAGGGCACTGGGTGACAGCAGAACACCGCTGCTGTTTCTGATCGTGGCGTGCATCCTAAATATTGTTCTCGATTATCTGTTTATCCGGGCCTTTCATATGGGTGTGGCCGGAGCAGCGTGGGCGACGGTGATCGCGCAGCTAATATCGGGGCTGCTGTGCCTGATTTACATTAAAATGAAACTGCCGATTCTGCACCTGACCAGAGAAGACTGGCGGGTATCGGGCTGGGAACTGGCTCAGCATGCCAGGGTGTCCCTGCCAATGGGCTTTCAGATGTCGATCATTGCTATTGGAGCAGTAGTGCTGCAGTTTGTCCTGAACGGACTGGGAGCGGTTGCCGTGGCAGCGTTTACGGCAGCTCAGAAGATTGATCAGATTGCCAGTCAGCCGATGAATTCTTTCGGTACTACTATGTCTACATATGCAGCGCAGAATTACGGGGCCGGTAAAATAGGCCGGATCGGTAAAGGGGTATTTCAGTGCTGTTTGATTTCTGTTGGATTCAGCATTATAATGGGATTAATTAATTTTTTCGCGGGTTACAGGCTGGCCGGTCTGTTTGTTGGGGAAGGTGCTTCCGAAGTGCTGAAGATGGCCCAGATATACCTGCGGATCAACGGAGCGATGTACTGGGCGCTGGCGCTTTTGTTCATTTTCCGGTATACTATCCAGGGGTTGGGCCGGAGCGTTATGCCGACGGTGGCGGGGATCATGGAGCTGCTCATGCGTACATTTGCAGCCGTATTTCTGGCTGCCCGAATGGGATTTGCAGGAGCCGCCTGGGCCAGTCCGCTGGCGTGGATCGGGGCATGTATTCCGCTGGCGCTCGATTACATTTTAACCATCAGAAAATTACGCAGAAATTATCAATTGGAAAAAAATCTATAAAATCAGGGGAGAGCTATGAAACAGAACTATACGAAAACTATTTATGTTTGCTTTATCGGATATATCGTACAGGCGGTTGTCAACAATTTTGCCCCGCTGTTATTTTTGACCTTTCAATCCAGCTACGATATTTCACTGTCGAAAATCACTCTGCTGGTCACTATTAATTTTGCTGTTCAGCTGCTGGTCGACTTGGCAGCGATCGGATTTGTCGATAAGATCGGATACCGGGCATCGGCTATGCTGGCGCACATACTGGCCGCCGCCGGACTGGTATCATTGACAGTGCTGCCGGAGTTATTTGGTAATCCGTTTGCAGGATTGCTTATTGCGGTAATCATATATGCTATGGGCGGTGGTCTGCTGGAAGTGCTGATCAGTCCGATCGTGGAAGCGTGTCCGACCGATAACAAGGAGAAAGCGATGAGTATGCTGCACTCCTTCTATTGCTGGGGACATGTGGGGGTAGTACTGCTTTCGACCGTATTTTTTGTGGTGGCGGGCATATCCAACTGGAAGGTCCTGGCGCTGGTGTGGGCGGTAATTCCGGCTGTAAATACCTTTATGTTTGCCAAAGTCCCAATCGCCCCGCTGATTGAGGACGGGGAGGAAGGCTTGGCGTTTGGCACCCTTATGCGAAACAGAATGTTCTGGCTGTTTGTCGTTCTGATGGTGTGTGCCGGTGCCTGTGAACAATCGGTGAGCCAGTGGGCATCGGTATTTGCGGAACAGGGACTGGGGGTGAGTAAGGTTATCGGCGACCTTGCCGGTCCAATGCTGTTTGCAGTGATGATGGGAATTTCACGGTTGATTTACGGGAAATATGGAGAGCGCATGAATTTGAAGAAGTTTATGACCTGCAGCGTATTGCTATGCTGCACCTCTTACCTCATAATCTCCTTGTCGCCCTGGCCGGTGCTGGGATTGATCGGCTGTGGTTTATGCGGGATGTCGGTGGGGATTCTGTGGCCGGGGACCTTCAGCATGGCATCAGCGGGGGTGCGCGGCGGCGGTACGGCGATGTTTGCTCTGTTGGCCCTGGCCGGGGATCTGGGATGCTCGGGCGGACCAACCTTTGTCGGACTTGTCTCCGGTGCGTTTGGAGACAAACTGAAGACAGGTATACTGGGGGCTATTATATTCCCGCTGATACTGCTGATGGTGCTGACCTTCAACCGGAAGAAAGTATATATTTCATAAAGAGCTGCTGATTAGAGTAATTCCGATATCACTTTTTCAAACTTCTTATCCGACATTATTTCATGGGTGATAAATTCACCGTTATAAAACAGACTAAAAGATGTAAATGGTGCAGGAGCATTTTTAGCCTGCTCAGTTGTTTTGAAATGAATTGTCTTCATATTGATTCCTTTTTCCTGAGCGCATTTTTCCAGCAGCGGCACATACTTTGCAGTAAATGGACATTGGCTGGCATAATAAAGCACCAGTCCCTTTTCTTCGATATGTGGTTCTTTTACCCATTCTTTAAAACTTGGTTTTTCCGCTGATTTATCAAAGGGCAGATACATCAGTTCATAGTCAGGTTTAGAGCTGTCGCAGACAATAAAACCTTTGTGGATTAAATATTTTTTGTCTGACAGATACGGTCTTTTCTTTGTTGATGATAATATGACAAGTCCTTTTTTGCCCTTTTCCCGGCTGTCGTTAAGACAGGAATCTAATAATTGATTTGAATATCCTTTGCCTTTAAATTGTCCGGAGACCCATAAACAATCAATATACATATAGCCGTCGGCATTTATCGGACACCAGGCATTTTCCGCCGGTATATATTCGATAAAACATTTACCTCTGACGTCGTATTTTTTAAAGATTAATCCTTCATCAAAGCGATCCTTTATCCAGGATTTTTTAGCGATTACCTGACAGTCTTTATTGTTGGAAATCGCACAACATACATGTTCCGCCTCAATATTTTCGTTTGTAATTGTAATAATTTTCATTTGTATCCTCCAAAGATTTATGATGGTATTATAACAAAGATACCCTCCCTTGACAATGTACTACACGCCTCAAGGGAGGGTACAGATATAAGTATAGCATACGAATGTTCGAAGTCGATAGACATTGCGCTGATCCGGAAAATGGTATAACATAAGAATATCAGTGGTGAATAAGGAGGTTTAGTGTGAAAGAAAGTAGAGGACAGCCATAAATGGGCGCACTTCACTAAGCTGTCTAGGGAGGCAACTTTTTGAAGACTATAGAATTAGTGAATCAGATCAAGAAGCTAATGATTCATCAG
>Ga0153940_1000303_pt1 | contig 27932 bp, 29 predicted proteins | sample TSNJ024MetaG_FD_104736 | JGI IMG/M metagenome (GOLD analysis project Ga0153940, IMG submission 104736) | Attine ant fungus gardens microbial communities from New Jersey, USA - TSNJ024 MetaG | ecosystem: Host-associated > Fungi > Mycelium > Unclassified | place: USA: New Jersey, Brendan T. Byrne...
CAATCCGTTTTCTGATGAAAACGCATTTCAGGTGGATACAAAAACTCGCTTGGGAAGCAAGTTTTTGCCGGGGATTTGGGCTCTATTTCTGTAAGTATCTTTAGCAGCTCATGCTATGGTTTTCCAAACAGCACCGCACCTCTCCTCGTACACAGCGGCTGGGTTTTGGTAGTATGTAAGTTTTGTGTGGATACTTCTGTTGACATAAGGTGAATACCAGCAAAGGTGGAAGAGTGGATGCCCTAGAGTATAAGGAGACCCTGTTATGGCAGGAACCCTCTTTTGGTAAATTTCTTGACGATATCTTCACCCTGACAGTATAATATTAAGTGAAGCATCCGTTAAGTATTACCAATATGAAGCTCAACATTATCTATATGAATGAAGAGGGCTTAAGACTGAGTCACAAGCTCATATTGCCAAACTGATGAAACGGAAATGCTTTATGAAGTGTTGTTTCGATTTCTTGGATGACGCTATAATTTGTAGAAGAAGGAGATGACAAAGATGGGGGCAGCAGAAGGACAGATTTTACTATGGATACAGGAGTATTTACGTTGTGACATTCTTACAGGTTTCTTTAAGTTTATTACCGGTTTAGGAGATAACGGAATAATATGGATCATACTGACGGTTGTGCTTCTGATCGTGAAAAAATATCGTAAGGCAGGACTGATGTCGGCGGCAGCATTGCTGTGTTCGTTGGTCATTAATAATTTGCTGCTGAAAAATATAATTGCAAGGACCCGTCCTTATGAAATGATTGCAGGTCTGGAGCGGCTGCTGCCGACTCAGGTGGATTATTCATTTCCTTCGGGGCATACGGGAAGCTCATTTGCGGCGGCGGTGATATTTTACATGTATTTACCGAAAAAATATGGAATTCCGGCGATGGTTTTAGCTGTCCTGATCGGATTTTCCCGGTTGTATTTGGGAGTGCATTATGTCTCGGATGTACTGGGGGGGGCATTCATCGGAATAATAATTGCCTTTTGTATCCGCAGAGTGGATGAATTACGGCAAAAAGTGAAGGCATAAAAAAGGAAAACAGTGCTGGGTCAGGGCACTGTTTTCCTTTCCGGGAAGTAGTGGAAGTGTGTATGTTTATTGTTATGCTTTACGGCTTTCACGATATTTTTTGGGGGTCATGCCGATGAAGCTTTTGAAGATTTTGGTGAAGTAGCTTTGGTCTTCGAAGCCGCACATGTTGGCGATGGCCACGATGCTTAAAGAATCATCGGAAAATAGCAGTTTGCTTTTTTCGATACGGACTTTATTAATATAATTGGCGATGGTGTCGCCGGTTTCTTTTTTGAAGATGCTGCACAGGTAAGTTTTGCTTAGATATGTAATGGAAGCTATCTCGTCCAGGGACATTTTGGTTTGGTAATGGGTTTGAATGTATTTGATTACCTTGTGGATGGTATCGGCGTGTTTGAGCTGGTCGTAGTCAAATGTGCTGGAGATGAAACTGTGCATCATGTTGGACAGCCAGGCGCTCAGGTCTTCGATGGTTTTGAACTTCTCGATAGCGCTGGTTGCAGTTTGGGTGAGCAGGTCAATGTGAGCCATGTCGGCACCGGCATCGATGGCGGTACGGGAGATGACGATGATCAGCTCCATGATTCTGGGCTTAATGGCATCCAGGTTTGAATTGTTGGATACGTAGATGTAGGCCAGAATCTGGTTCAGGACATTTTCGGCATCTTCTTTGTCGCGGTTACGGATGGCGCTTCGGAGTTTGCGCTCTTGGGTGATCGGATAGGTGTAGTAGTTGTTATCCGAATAGCTTTTTATCTTCTCGGCGTAGATGTTGTTTAACAGAGTTTCCTGGCTGTAGAAGTATTTTCCTGCTTTGCCATGTGAGATGCCGGATATATGGGCAGTGATGGCGGACATAATTTCGGCCAGACTCTGGATCTTTTCCGGGGAGTGGCAGGGAATCCCGGCGATTATTTTGCGCAGTTCGGCATTAGGGATCTCCTGTAGATAGTCTTCGGTATTGCCCATGCAGAAAGGACCTGCAACGATTCCGCCGGCAAGGTCTCCGCGTTCATCAGAGATGAAGGAAGCTACGATGATCAGGCCCAGGTTACAGAAGAAGATATACATACCGTCCCAGCGGTAGGCTTCTTCACATCCGTGCAAAAAGGCGTTGATGCCGTAGCACTTATATGACTGGTGCTTTTCGCATGCTTTGCAGACGTTGGTAGTTACATCAGTTTGGAGATATAATTTATTATTCGTGTAGTCAACTGGGATGCAGTGAATGTCAAAAAGATTTTCAAAATGGCGGCAATATTTTTGTGCCTGTTTAACCAATAGTCCATCCATAATAATTTCCTCACAAAATTCGAAATATTTTTATATACTTCATAAGAATATCATAAAATCAAAAAAAGAGCAAAGGTTATTCTAAAATAACCTTTGCTCTTTGAAGACATGGAAGTATTACATAATGATATCCAAAAGTCTCTGTTTATAGTAGAAAGCATCTACGGTTTCAAAGAACGCATCAATATTTTCAAACTCTGTCAGTGGAGGAATATCACATCCTGAGGAAATAACAAAATTTCGATAGTTTTTGCAGTTCTCTAATAGTCGGATCGTCTCAATACGTACAGAGGCAGGAGTACCGTTGCGGAATTGTCTGGAGGGGCTTAAGTTACCCATAACCACACAGTCCGGAGGCATCAAAGCCATCATATCCTTCATGTCAATTGCGTCACCGAAATGGAACATCCGGCAGCCGGTATCCAGAATTTCATCTACCAGCTGAATCGTATAATTTCCACAGTTGTGATAAATTATAACGTATCCCTGATCCTGCACGGCTTCGACGATCTCTCGCACGTAGCTGCTGGAAAATTCCTTCATTAATTTGGGTGACAATACGCCAGCAAGCGGTTCCGCCATGATGATGCCGTGAGCACCGATTTCTTTGTATGCGAGGGCATATTTTATAATGAAATCAGTGGTCTTACGGAGGATTTTGTGTACAAGTTCCGGCTCTTCGTAGCATAAGAGCATAATCTCGTTGACATCCATTAACCGTCCTGCAAGTGAGAACGGTCCAATACATCCGGCGAAGACAGGACGGTCTGTAATTAATTTTAAAGCTTTTTTAATGCCGTCAATATAGATGCCGGTTCTGCCATCCCCTATTTCCGGAATACGCAGTGCATCAGCATCCTCCTCAGTTTCTACAATTTTGCCGATGTTTGTAGGAACTTCATCAGCGGCATATACGGTTCTGGCACCGAAAGCTTCTGCTTCCACAGACAAGTCCATAAAGCTTGGGACAGCGGCCATTGGATATTTATCCGCCAGCATTTTCATGCCTAGGGCCTGTGCATTGCTGTCCGTTACAAGTTCTTTTACTGTTACGAATAATATTTGGACCGAAGGAAATGAAAGCAGAGGGAGTGCTTTCTTATTTTCTTCATAAATTAGTTTGTCCATCCATTTATACATATTCATAACTGATTCCTCCTGTTCGTTTGTTATAACTCGAGAATGAATAGGAGTGAATATATTTATAATATATAATGTTTGGTAAAATATATAGAAGTATATAATGCTTTTTAGTAAAATATTCTTATGTTATTTTAGAAAAATAAAGTAAATAAGTAACAAAATGTATGAAATGATTTTTGGGTTCCAACCAGAGAAAAAGTGTGTTATACTGCATAAGTGAGTAGATATCATGAAATCAGGAGGATATCAAAGTGAGATATGAAGGAATGGTCTACAGGCCGCCTAGTGAAGCCAGAAGTCTGATTGTTCAAGTGACAATTGGATGTGCACACAATGCCTGTACTTTTTGTACCATGTATAAAGATAAAAAATTCAGAGTTCGAAAAAAGGATGAAGTTCTGGAGGATTTTCGGATCGCATATGATACGTATGGAGACAATATCCGCAGGATTTTTTTAGCGGATGGAGATGCTTTGATTGTAAAGACAGCGGATTTGCTGGATATTCTGCACTATATCAAAGAACTTTTTCCATCAGTGGAACGGATTACATCCTATGGAACGCCGGGGGATATTCTGCGCAAATCGGAGGATGAGCTAAAAGCACTGGCCAAGGCCGGGCTGGGCATGGTCTATATGGGTGCGGAATCCGGTGATGAAGTTACGTTAAAAGATATTAATAAAGGGGTAACGCGAGAAGAAATCATTATTGCCGGCCAGAAATTAAAGCGCTGCAATATTCAATCCTCGATTACCCTGATATCAGGCCTGGGAGGCCGGGCACGTAAGGTTGAACATGCTGTCCGGTCAGCTCATCTGATCAGTGAGATCAAGCCGGATTATGTGGGCTTTTTGACACTAATGCTGGATGAGTCAACCCAAATTTATCAGCAAATTTCTTCAGGGGAAATGGAGTTGCTGACACCAGAAGAGGTAGTGGAAGAGATGCGGCTGTTTTTAAGCAATGTGGATTCCCAGGGAACGGTTTTTCGGGCGAACCATGCATCCAATTACGTTATCTTAAAAGGGAATTTGAATGAAGACACAGATCAGATGCTGGCACAGTTGGACGCGGTAGAAGAGGCCGGCAAGTACAGACCGGAGCGCGTCAGAAGCTTATAGGAACAGGGGTATAAATTTATGAAGTTTGATATGCATTGTCATACCAGAGAGGGTTCTATGGATGGAAAGGTATCCATCAAAACATATGTAGAGATATTGAAACAAGAAGGTTTTCGGGGAATGTTGGTCACCGACCACAATACGTATAAAGGCTACCGGGAGTGGCGGGATACAGCCACAACACAGGAGAAGCGAGAGTTTACAGTGCTAAAAGGAATTGAATATGACACGATTGATTCGGGTCATATGCTGGTGATCATGCCAACCGGTGATAAACTAAGACTTTTGGAAATGCGCGGACTGCCGGTGCGTATGTTAATTGATATTGTTCATAAAAATGGCGGAATACTGGGTCCCGCGCATCCATGCGGGGAACGTTATCTTAGCTTGTTAAAGACGAAAAGAAAAAAAAGCAAAACAGATGTTATAAGCAAATTTGACTTTATTGAAGTTTTTAATGCGTGCGAGCCATATGAGAGCAATCAGGAAGCGCAGGAACTGGCGGAGCAATACCATAAGCCCGGATTTGGCGGCAGCGATTCACATAGAGCCGATTGTATAGGTACTGCCTATACACAGCTTCCGGAAAGTGTCCAAACAGAAACCGATTTGATCGAGTTTGTTAAAAGTAGTGCTGAGATAACTTGCGGCGGTGTTCTATATAATAAAACAACCAAAGACAAACTGGGTAAATGGAACCGTGTACTAGTGGAATCATTTTTTGTCTATAATAAACTGGCTGGTTTACGCAGGCTTAGAAAAAGAAGGATAGAATTAAGAAATATATAGCAGTCGTATAGAAAGAAGAATGGAATTAAGAGATATATAGCAGCCGTAGAAAGGGCAAGATCATGTATAATTGGGTAGGAAAGCAGAGTTTTCGGATTGCAATGCTCCTGCTAATGTTAAATCTGCTGACGGCTTGTGGGAGCGAGAAAACTTCACCGCCGAAAGAAGTTACAAAAGAAGAAGTTTTTATTACAACGGCGACGCCCACACCGAAGGAAGCAACGGCAACCCCCACACCGACAGAAGCAACGGGAATCTATTCCGGCGGCTTTAAATTTGAACCGGAAAAGTTTGAAGACCGGTATTATTTTCAGCAGCTTTCCAAAGAAGAACAGGAGCTGTATGCATACCTTTATGAACAGGTTGATGCATTTTCAGAAGACATTTTATTTCTTAAGAATGTCGATTCAATTTTGTTCCATAAAAGCTACTATGCACTTCTTCAGGATTGTCCGGAGTTTTTCTGGCTTGATTCGGGTCTGAAGATAACAACGGTAGATTCTACCGGCGATATTTCGCAGGTATCTATTCCATATGAAGAAACAACGCTGGAAGAAGCGCGGCAGCAGCGGACAGATGTTGAAGAAGCGGCCGGCCAGTGGCTGGCGCAGATTGAGCCCGAACTATCTGCATATGATAAGGTCAGGCAAGTGTTCGAGTTAATTATTGCCCAGACCGATTATGTGGAGGGTTCGGCGTATAATCAGGATATCCGCAGTGTCTTTTTAAATCATCAATCGGTCTGCAGCGGATATGCGAAAACGTTGCAGTATTTGTTGAGAGAGCTGGATGTTCCATGCGCGTTAGTAAACGGGGAAACCAGTGATGGTGTTTTGCATTGCTGGAATCAAGTGTGTATCGATGGTACGTACTGTTGGGTAGATGTAACCCGAGGGGATGCGTCGGGCGAAGAAGAGATTATATATTATGGCTATCTTTGCTTTGATGATACGGTACTGGAGAGAAATTATGTTATTCAGAAGAATATTGAACTAAGCACAATGCCCGATATGCAAACGGAATTTTTCCAATATCCGGCGTGTGATAGTCAGGAATATAATTTTTTCAGGCTGCAGGAAAGGCAATATGCCACGTATGATTCGAAAACACTGCAAAATTATATGCTTCAGGGAATTGATGAAGGAAGAAGCGTCTTTGCTTTCCAGTTCACTTCCGAAGAAGTGTTCCAGGAAGCAGTGAGTGCGCTGGATAATGAAGAATTACTGAACGAAGTACTGCAGGAATTAATCAGCCGACAGGGTAGCGGGACTTGGAGTTACAGTTATGGGAATGATCCATCCATTTATACCATTTATATTTATCTTTAAACTTTTAAACATGAATTAGGACCTATCAGATTAACATCTTTCTGATAGGTCCTTTTAAAATTCATTCTGCATTGGACTGTACCTAACTTTCTGTCTGGTTTGAGTTTAAAGCATTAACATTTTTGGTGGTCCATACCTTCCTTTCATTAGATTATAGAGTATTTCTTTTAATACTTGGGGTTTGTCCTCCTAAATATTATTTATTATGTAACAATTATATTATATTAATTACCAAGAAGTCAATAAAAAAATAAGAAAAAATATATAAAATAAGTAAAATTACTATTAAATCGATTGGTGGTTTTTAATTATCTGACAAAGAGGAAAGGGAACTTAAGCGAGGAAGAAATATCGTTGCAGTTTAGCTATATGGATTTTCAATAGTTGAGATATTTTAATTAAATTTTAAACTGTATGTTAAATCTCCGAGAGTAATCTCGTCTCCTTCTTGTAATATATATCTTTGATTTCCTGCCACCGGATTATGATTTACAAAAGTACCATTACGTGAATTCAAATCATAAATACAATACTCTTCTTCCTTTACAATCTTTGCATGAACTCGGCTAACTGCAGGTGAGGGTAACATAGCATCAGCAATACTCTCTAATTTTCCCAGAACAAAAACTTCTTTATTGATTAAAATAGGTTGTAACCCAGCCGGATATATTCCTATTAAGCAGGGCCATTTTTGGGTTTTTTCTACTGCCAATACCATGGTTTCTCCCGCTGTGTTTTTTCCCTGTTCCTGATAAACATGCTGATTATCTTCTATATTCTCTTTCTCCTCCATGTCTGACATCAATTCTTTATTATCTAAATACTTTTCCTTTCTTATCTCTTCATCAACATTTTCCTTAGCTCTTTTATCTGCTCTTTTAAGTGTCGTTTTGTTACCTTTTATATATACCTTTTCATCTTTGTCTTTTTTTTCTTTGATTTGCCCTTTGTTCTTTCTGCCCTTTAGCAAATACATAATTGCCGAGATTCCAGCCAGGAAAAACAATCCCACTGCAGCCCCTACATAAATCTGCCATGAGAACTGCGTATTATTTATAAAATAAAAATATCCAAACAATAAAACTCCCGTAACTGCTGTTACGATTGTTGAAATAGCCGGATGAGCTGTTGCTTTTTCATCCTCTTCAACAAAAAAAGACTGTAAAATTTCTTTCTCCAGGCTATCCTGTTCCCACAACTCCTCTGCTTCCATATCAGATGAAATTTCTTTCTGCGGTTCAATAGCCTCTTGATACAGTTCCTTCTTTATTTGCTCTAAGTATACCGTATTTTCCATGGACCGTCGGTAGATGCTGTAGCCCAGCGTTACTGCCGCCTGGTCTGTATGGTCAATCTTCGGCAGCAGGTATTCTGCAAGTCCCCGGAATGATCCGGTAATGTCTGACTCTTCACCAGGGAAGAAGCAGAAAAAAGCATGCTTCCTTTCCGCATCCAGATAGATATACTCCGGATGCAGAAGCAGGCATCCTGCGTTCAGTAAATGTGATTCCATTTCTTCAATATTCTTTATCAATTCACCAAACAGCACTTGTAAACCCTCTCTATTAATCTTATTACGTTCATAAATACTCGCAAGGGATTGTTTCGCTGTAACTTCATAATAAAATAGCACCTGATTATCAACGGTATGCATCATACACCGCAAAAGCCGTTTTGGCGGGTTTACCATAAGCAGACGCACCTGATAGGCTTCTGCATCAACTTCATTATCACCTGACAGTATCAAATAATTATGATTCAAATCCCGTTTATAACTAGCCTGCATTCCTCATTTTACTCCTTTACCAACTCCAGTGCCTGTATTTCCCGAATCAAAACCACAGGTCTTATTACTTTCATATGTTCTTTTATTTCCATATTAAAAACACCCTTTCCCGGAAATATTTTTGTACTCCCCACCGCACTGACCTCCATTCGAAAATCGGTACTATTATTTTTAACCCCCTCACAGTTATCCGGGAATCCGGAACCAGTCTTAAATATTTCTAACTTTTCTTCCAGCAGTGATAGATAATCCCCATTTTTACGCACCGCACAAGTCCCTGCTGATATAACCGCTTCTCCTGCTGCAGCAGTATACCATGCCTGATTATGCACATGAAAACATAATGACAGCAAAGCAAATATCACAACCAATGACAAGGGCACAATGAATGCAGCCTCAACAGTAAAACTCCCTTTTTCTAATCTGCCTTTTATTCCGCTCAAATCCACAGCCCTCCTATATATCCCAACAGCAGAAAGGGCAGAAATGCAATACTATCCTCTTTTTTCTTTTTGCAAAAGATAGTTAAAACTATGGCCCAAAGCGCCGAAAGCAAGAGCGCAAGCATGATGCTGCTCACAGTTGCCCATAAGCCCAGATAAATACCCATCACAAGAATAACAATTCCATCTCCATATCCTACTGCTTCATTTGTAATTTTTCCAATTGTTAAAAAAACTGCACCCGGAAGCAATGCTCCTGTTGCTGCTGCCAGTGACATTTCCCCTTTATAAATAACATAAATAACTCCCACCACCCCGAATACCCATGCTGTCCAGAGCCAAATCCGCCGTGAGCGAATATCGTTTAATGCATTTAATGCTAAGAATAGCACCAGTATTCCTTCCTTGATTTTCATCCTTATTCCTCTCCTTTGCATTCCATAACTCTGCCTGTATCAAAGTTCAAGATGATACTCCACCTTTTCCACCCCTTTGTTTGCATCTGCTGCATTCATGCAATCCTCCGATTTCTGACTTCAGAACCATCTGTACCGTACGTTTTAGACTTTGACAATCAGGATTGCTGTGGTAACGGTCTCCGCTTCCGGCAATATAGACTGTTTGGGAATGACTCGTTCCTGAAACACAATGCGGGCAGGCATAATATTTTCCGCCGTTTTTATTACGCTTTTTCCCAACCTTATCATAAGATGTCTGCTCGATTGACAAATCCATGTGAGTGCAGTCAGAAAAGGTATGATACACCGTTTGCCGGTCTGTAATATATACCATTTCACCATCGGTATTTGCATCCCATGAACTATCTGAGCCACTGTAGCCTGTCCAATCATGAACTCTGACCCGGTTTTGAAAATGAATGATAGAAATTGGAAAGAGGGTAACCGGCATTTTATAACTGCCCAAAGCACGTAACTCAATTATATGGTTTTTATAAGACGAACCAACAAGGCTTATATCGGCATTTGGTTCTTCCTTTAATTTTGTTTGCGCATACCCGATACAAATTGCCTGGGTAACTTGTCCAATTGGCACATCTGCAGATGTCTTTTCGGCAGCATAGGCATACATTCCCAGCTCTTTAGCACTTTCGTTTAGCGAAATACTGGTCTGAGCTTGTATCCGCAGTAAATCCATAATGCAGATTAAGGCCACCATCCCGAGAAAAAGCAGGGGCAGCACCACGGCAGCCTCAATTGTAAGACTTCCCTTTTTGTTCTTAAGAGAGGCACAGGAAGATGCCCTGTCACAGTTATTTTGCTGTGAACTTACCAGGGGAACTGTTTGATAAAAAATATGAACACATGTCTGAAGAGCTAAAATGGATTTTTTTATTAATTTTAAAATTCTATGGCAGGGCATCCTCCTATACCTCCCTTCGCTTTTCGTAATATAAGCATTACATATCGTAACCGTAATTTCGTTGAATCAAAAATGTCTGATTGCAGGCACTCATTTCCATCTGAATTTCCAATGCGGCAATACATGAATCCAAGCGAAAATTTTGTTTCTCAGCATTTTGCCTTACCCGCAGTTCCATAACATCCATACTGCGCATTAACTTATCCTGTCCGTTCTTTAGGGTAAACAGTATTCTTAGATAATCATTATAACTAAGTCCTTTGGGACTGCTTTTTCGGAAGCGGTCCAATCCTTCTGCCAGATGCGGTAAATTTTCTACCGACAATTGCCAGGAACTGCTGTCCTTGACCAATGCTATCTTTCCTCCTGCCAATAATTCTCTGATATCCAGGACGCTTTCACCAAAAGCCCAGCATAAGAGTAAGATTCCCTCTATCGCTGACTCGGCATATGGCATAGCAATCGCAACAGATATCGCCAGAGCTGCAGCCGACAGCTGTGCTTTCTTTACCGGATCGGTCATCAGATGTGCCGCATTTGCCGCTTCACGCATCAACAGAAGATGGGTTACTACACCATTTAGATTCTCTATGTCACTGCTTTTCCCCTGCAGAATATATTCCAGCTCATATTGTATGGACTTCTTTTCTGCTGTGTCTGTATAGCTGCAGCAATTTTGCAGGATGTATTCCTGAAACAACAGATTTCCTTTTATTGAGTCCACATCCGGATGGTAAGAAATCACTCCCATTCCCCGCTGCAATGAACGTCCGGATACACAATCAGATAAGTCTATTGTTTTTTTCGATACCTCCTCCGGGTTAGAAAGAACAAGTGTTAAAATCCCCAATTCCTTCATTCTTTTAATTATTTCTATGGGATTTACAAAGTCAGGCTCTGCCAGAGTATTCTCGCTTTGTTCTGATATGTACTCCCCCTCTGCTATCTCCGATGAATTGATGTTTTCTTCTTTCTGCCCAGCATCTTCATTCAACTGCTCATATTCTGCAATGGCTTCGCTGCTATTTTTCTGATTGTTATTATCCTGTTGTTTTTCTACAATTGCATCTTCATTCTGCAGTTTGTTGATCAGGAGCCGCACACCTTGAGCACCCAGGGTTCTTTCCATATAGTCAATTACCTGACCCTTGAACACATTACCACCTGCATCTGTTGCAAGTGTATATCCTGTAATACTTCCCTTTTTTACTGCCGCATTCCACATATTCTTCTGCATTACAGTGCCCTGTCCGGCTAAAAAATTATAGGAAATATCTTGTTCCAATGCCTGGTATATACGATTCATCTGTAAATGTTCTTCTCCATATCCTCCATCAATAAAAAGCAAATTCGTTTGTTCCAAGCATGCTTTATCATATTGTCCAAACATCGAATACAACCCAAGATCCGCTGCACTTGCTATCTGCAGCCGAGCATTAGCCACCGCCGCCGAACGAATTCCGGTGCCAATAACACTGATCAAAATGCTCATGATCAGGCAAAGATATATGGTCATACTTCCTTTATAATGCATAGTATACAGCCCCCTTTTTCTAAATACTTAAATACTGTTGCTTTGACTTGTGATTTTTGAAAGAATATTATTGATTAGACTGACGAGCTGTTTTTTGAAGATAATTACCAGGCCTATGAGCACTACCAGAATTAAGATAATTTCCACAACTCCAATTGCGTCTTCTTCCAGGAAAAACGCACGCAAATAGTTCATATTCTCACCTCCTCTCTAAACGAGACGTACCTTTCTCCATCACAAATGATGATTTTCTTCTAAAAACTCAAAAACGCAGGAACCAGCAATATTACAAATACAATCACCAGCATTGACCCCATCGGCAGTAATAATTTTGTCCCGGTTTTTTCACCAAGAATCTTTGCCTGCCGTTTTCGTTCTTCAAACGCGGATTGCGACTCTCTCTCCAGCATTTCCATCAAATTTTTATTACCCCTTTTCAAGTTTTGTATCAATAGCATAGAAAAGGCTTTATATTGAGGGATATCACACTGGGCACCTAATCGTTCATAGGCCTCGCGTTCAGAAATACCTTTTTCCATTTCATAATATGTATTTAAGAATTCTTCATAAGCATACCGCCTTCTGTGAGCACTTTCCCTCTGTCGCTTATAATCCAGGCCAATTTTAGCAAACGCCTTTCTCATACTCATACCTGCATTCAAAAGTAATATGAATTTGCTTAGTATCTCCGGATAATCTTTCATCATCTGCCTCCTTCGCATTTCTTTTTCCTGCTTTCTTTCCTGTTCTTTCCCTAACACAAGGACAGCCGCCATCATCACTGCAATTCCGGCAATAAGCAAGCTATTGCCACCTTTCTGCTGATACCAATGCAGTTTTTTGCCATTTACCTCCACCGGGAGGGCAAAGTCCTCCTTATACTCATCCTCATTTTCATTCTGCACTGCCATCAAAACTTCTTGCTGCTGTGCTTCTTCCACAGAACGTAATAGTGGATATACCGTTAATTTACGTGAATATGTCTCAACTCGATCCTGATATACCAGCTCCGCTTCAAGTAATACAGCTGTCCCTTTTTTGGGTATCATTTCCCCTATCCTTCCCTGCCAGTCCAGAATTTCCGGACGGCTGGTTGTCCAATTGACTTGGATGGGGGTATCGGGAATCTCTGTTATTAAATTCATCTGTTGATCAATGCAATCCCATGATTTATTTTGCCCTAAGATATAATTGTCTATCTGCTCCAGGCTGTTTTGAAACATTTTCTTTATTTCATTCTGGGTATACGCTTTTCCCGGGACAGGAATGGTCAGTTTATATGTCTGTCCATCTTCTTCCTGCACCTGTAATGTTTCTTCACGATTTTCATCATATCCTCCCTTTTCTAAAACTGTTATCGGCGTTTTAGCCTCTGTGTACTCTGCAACAGCCAGCACTAAAGCGATTACATTACCTACCAGCATTATCAGGAAAGCTAAGGCAACTGCCCTTATGTCCAGCATCCTAAATGCCTTCATTTTTTTCAGCAGCCATGCCGCACACCGGTAAAAGATTTTCATCCCTTGCGGGGCTTTTTCGATTAATTTTTCCCTGCGCGACTGCCAAATGATATTGCAAAGCAGCAACAGTATTCCTATATAAACAATCATCTCTACACCTCAATCTCTACCATTCTTTTTCCGGCATGATATGCAGCTCCATAGCCGGCGAGGCAAACACTCATAACCACAACACCGGTTATATTACCATACAGAACATCTAAAAATCCTGGGGATGTCAGATGCATATAGAGAATGATCCCACAAGGTACCACGCTCATGACTCCTTGTTCCATCTTCTTAGCAGCTATTGCCGCATCAATTTCCTGTTTGGTTTCAATTTTTTCTTCCAACATTCCGGCTGTTTTATGCATAATTCGGCTTAAGTTACCGCCGCTTCGTTTAGCAATCGAATACACACTGGCAAAATTGCGAATGTCTTCTACATCGCTTCGCTTGCCCAAATCCATGAATAGATTCTCCACTGGAATACTAACCCGCAATTGGCTTTGTATGTACGTGAATTCCTTCATGATCGGTTCATCTTTTCGGTACAAATTACCTAAATCCCGGATACATTCGCCGATTGCATTTTCCATCGAATATCCCGCATTCAAAGCAACATTTAAAGAATGGATTGCATCCTTAAACTGGTAACCCAATGTTTCCTTCCTTCTTTTGATCAATATCTGTTTTTTCCACTTCAGGTAGAAAAACAAGAACGGTAACATCGGAATAAACGCCCAAATCGTCTGGTAGCACAGATAGTTTACCCCAACACAAATGCCCGCTGCTTCTGCTCCATAGCGTATAATTTCGATCGTCTTAAACCGGTATTGGTTATAATTCGTTTTCATAGTAACCTGCCCTCTCTAGCTTTATAGTATCCTGCAGTTTATGGCGGAACATTAACTGCTCCTTTTTGTCATCCCAGCCATACAATGGCAAAAGCTTTACTTCACCATCATAAAACCCCGTTACCTCTACAATCTCAAGAACCCTTCTCTTTTTATCCCTCATCCGGCCCAAATGCACCAAGATATCGATGCCGGAAGCAATCTGTCTGCGAATTGCCTCCAGGGGCAGGTTCATCCCCATTAATACCATAGTTTCCATACGGCTGACCATATCCCCGGCACTATTGGCATGAGCCGTTCCTAAACTTCCTTCATGCCCGGTATTCCAAGCTTGTAAAAGATCAATAGCCTCTTCTCCCCGTACCTCCCCTACGACTATCCTATTCGGCCTCATTCTCAAAGCAGTCTTAATCAAGTCCCGAATCGCAATTGCCTTATTACCCTCTATATTAGCCTCCTTTGCCTCCAGCCGAACCAGATTTTCAACTCCCTGGATCTGTAGTTCCGCATTATCCTCAATTGTTATAATTCGTTCATCCTTGGGAATATAATTAGATAAGGCATTGAGAAAAGTAGTCTTTCCCGCCGAAGTTCCTCCCCCGATAAGAATCGAATAGCCCGCCGCCACCAACTTCTTCATTAATTTTGCTCCTTCCCGGGTAATACTTCCCAGCTGAATCAAGCGCTCCATTGTTATCGGCTCATCAGGAAAACGGCGAATGGTTAATATCGGCCCATTAAGCGCAACCGGAGACACCACTACATTCACCCGTGAGCCATTGCTTAACCTGGCATCCACAATTGGCTTATTTTCATTTACAACCCGGTTACACTGCCCGGCAATCTGCTGAATGACATCTTCAAGCTTTTCTTCGGATGTGAAGCTTTTTCCCCAACGGTTTATTTTTCCGTCCTTTTCGACATAAATGGCTTGATAACCATTCACCATAATTTCCGTTACCCGAGGATTATCGATTAGTTCCTGAAGGACATCCAGCTTTCGCACCGAGTCAAACAGCTCCTGCCGTAACCGAACTTTTTCTTTTAAAGGAATATATCCTTCCCGCCCATTTCCTAATAACAATTCATCAATCTTTTCCAGAATGTCTTGATCAGTCAATTCAACTGAATCTTCCAGTTCCTTCATTAACGCTTTTCGCATTTCCCGAAACCATTCCATACGCCACCTCTTTTTTCGACTGCAATCCGCCGGGGGTTTTATCTTCTTTGAAGATAAAGCCTATTTTTCTTTGCGGATCATCTCTCTTACATAATCTCCCAGCTCACTCCAGATCAACTCGTCAAAATATGCCGCTCCTTGCTTTAATGTATGATGATAGGGGAGCTTAACCTTCTGAATCTTTTCTACAACGTGATCATAATCCCACATGTGAAGCAAGTGCTCAAAGTGCTGAATTTTCGCAGCTGAAAGTACATCATTACGAATCGGCATGTAAATTTTTTCACATTCACCCAACAGGGAATATAGTTCCGCAACACCATCCCCAAAATCCAGGATAATTGTTTCATAAGAACTGTTGCGAATCACTTCATTCAGTAATATCATCCATTCTTCATAAGTCGTATTTTGAATATCCATAGGGGAAATAACCGGCGGAAGATAATCCAGATTATTCATACTTTGTATCATACTATTGATTTTAAAAAGTAGATTAGAATTGCCTTGGCGGATGTAGTAAATTAAGTCTCCCAGTGTTCTTTCATATACACACCCAAGCAGCTGTTCAAAGCCGGCATATTCCTCTAAATTAAGATATAAAACCACTTTCTGCCGCGCCATAATCTGCCCCAGCGTCAGGGCAAATGAAGTTTTCGCAGTTCTTCCTACCGGGGAATAAATGCCGACAATCTCCGTTTTGCACTTAGTTGCTGCAGCCTGAATTGCCGGAACCTTTTCCACCCCGTAGCAGTTCATTACCTCCCGGATAACATTATCGGAAGACTGATACTTATAAACGCTGGGAAACTGATCTAGTTTTGGATGATGTACACCCTCGGAAAGAATGATCAGCTTACCTACATCCAGATTCAGAACTTCATCCTGCATTGCTTTATCGGAAATCAACAGTATTTCAATAAAATTTCCGTCAGCATAGGAAAGAAGCTGCGCAACGCTGGTAAATGCCTGTACTTCAAATGGTATATTTCTTTTCTGGTTAATGTACTCCACAAAATTACACGCATAGGCAACCTCCAAGTCACACACTGCCAGAACATTTTTCTTTGTCTTCAATAGAAACCTCCTGCATATAGCATTACACTCATAAAAATAGGAACGCTAAAGTGAATATTTTCAATTTGTGCTCCCGACCGATAGTAGGGGCGAATTTCTTTTGTATGAATAAAGTGTGCGATATATTCGGCGAAATACCGAAGACGCTGCTGTAGATTTCCACAGACAGCAATAGATGCTGCAGATAAAACCGCTCCAAATAAAAATGATATTACAATGCATTTCACAATTGCTTCAACACCCATGATGCCGCCCAGCACCGATAATAATTTGATATCCCCTGGACCCAGCATGTGAAAAATAAATAGAAAAAACAACATTAATATGGGTATAGCCGCCCCGCTCAGATAACACCACCACCCATCCAGACCCAATGTTATCAATTGATATCCAAAACCGATCAGGGCAAAAACCAGAATACCATGATTGGATATTTTCTCCGAAGTAAGATCCATGCCCATGGCGATAAATGCCATGTTAACAACCAGCATACAACGCACGCCTTCACCTCCTTGATAGATTGCCTTCTAAAGATAATTTCCCCCATGAGAAAAGGACGGACTAATCCCATGCAAAGTATCTTTTTGGATTTTAAATTAAAATATAAATTGGAATTTCAGTCTGAAACGACTGACTTGTAAAACTAAGATTTGTTATCTTGGAACTATATTAAACCATATAATTTTTATTTTGTCCAGTAGTATTTTTTTATTTTATTAATTGATATAATGTGTTTTTTAAATTTAAATTCACACAATGGTAATTTTGTGAATCATTTAATAATTCTACTTGCTAATAACTAAATGAAACGCTATAATTATAAATTGTATAGAAATAACCTAGGGAAAAAATAGATATGCAAGAAGATTATGTTAATAACCCGTACGAGCATCCCAATGAAAGCAACAATGAAGATGCCATTGACCGGTTATTGAAATCACCAAAACAATGGGCAAATATAATAATCGTAGCACTTAATGTTGTTGTATTTATATTGGTAGAAATAACAGGTTCCAGCCTGGATTCTAAACATATGATTAAGTGGGGGGCTTCTTTTCCCGGGCTAATCCAGCAGGGGGAGTTTTATCGCCTGTTTACCTGCATGTTCTTGCACTTTGGTCTAAGCCATCTGATTAATAATATGTTTTTACTCGTTTTCATTGGTGATTATCTGGAAAGAATATTAGGTAAAGTAAAATATTTGATCATCTATCTTGTAGGTGGATTTGGGGCTGATACTATTTCCTACCTGCATAGTGTGAAAAATGGGGAAAATGTAGCAGCAGCTGGTGCATCAGGAGCTATTTTTGCAGCGATTGGTGCATTAATCTATATTTTGATTCGTAATAAGGGACAGCTTGAAGGCCTATCTTTGAGGAGAGTATTTATCATGGCTGGTCTTTCCTTGTATGTAGGATTTACCTCCTCAGGAGTGGATAATTATGCCCATGTAGGCGGGCTTGTATGTGGAGTCCTTATAGGCATTTTAGTCTATAGAAAGAAAACCGGCAGCCGAACAATGAAAGCAGTGCCTTGACCTGGGTGAGACTGAGCTTCGATAGAACCATTGTGGGCAGTGATTACGTTTTGAACAATAGCCAGTCCCAGACCTGTACCATCCTTTTTATGGGTAACAAACGATTGAAATAAAGTTGGCATATATTCGACGGGAATACCGCAGCCAGTATCTTCAACTTTAATTAAAACTGTATTGTCCTCTGACTTTATAGTGATGGTAATCGAACCTCCTTGCGGCATGGCCTCCTGGGCATTGCGGATTAGGTTCAGAAAGACTTGTCGTAATTTCAATTCATCAATATCAAATGAAGGAATGGGGGTTTGCTTAATCAAATGTAATTGAATATCTGATTCAAGTAAAGCCGGGGTGGCAGATTTTACGATGGATTCCAGCAGCTTATATAGGTTTGCAGTTTTTCTATGTAAGGTTTTTGAATTGTTATAGCTGGAAAGCTCGGTAAGGAGAGCGCGCAGATACTGCATGTTTTCTGTGATTTCGTTCCAATATGGCTGGGTAGTTACCTCTGGGTTGGAGGCAGCAAAAAGCTGTAGGAAACTGTTAATTAAAGTAACAGGATTCCGTATCTCATGAGAAATTTGGGAAAGCTGAAATTGATGCGCCTGTTCCAGGTGTTCTAAATGGGCTTTCAGCGCAGGGTATTCTGTGCATAATTGTTCTAATTGGAGTTGTTCGTGTTTTATTAACATAAATTCACCTCTTTAAGGTAGTTTAACGTTACATTTCACACAGCGGCCATCGCGATGGGTATTGCTGGTCACCAAGTGAACAGTAACAGTTTAACATCCTTGATTTTATTAAGCAATTATTATTATAGTACAAAATTTTACAAAAAAGTTTAAAATAAATTTAACAAAGGAGGGGAAAATGGATGGAGAGATGTATTTTTTGTAGAATTGCAAATGGTGAAATACCTTCAGCCACCTTGTATGAAGATGAAGAATTTCTGGTAATACTGGATCTGGCGCCGGCTAGCAGAGGTCATGCGTTACTATTACCAAAGCAGCACTTTGCTAATTTGTATGACATTCCTGATGACACAATTCAAAAGGCAATAGTACTGGCAAAGAAGGTAGCTGTAGCCATAAAAGCAGAATTAAAATGTGACGGACTCAATATTGTTCAGAACAATGAGCCGGCAGCCGGACAGACTGTAATTCATTTTCACATACATCTGATACCAAGATATGAAAATGATGGTGTTGGGCTTAAGTGGAATGCCGGTGAACTAACAGAAGAAGCAAGTAATGAAATTATAGCAAAGATCGAGGGTGTATTATAACTGAGTACCTAATCATAGAGAGGAATAGCCATGAGAGCATCAAAATTTAATAAAGTGTATGATGAGCATTATCTCTTGGTAATGAAGATAGCCTACAGTGTGCTGAAAGATTATCATTACGCCCAGGATGTGTGTCAGGAAGTATTCATAATACTTTATAAGAAAATGGGAGTTATTGACGAAGAACTGGTAAAGCCCTGGCTCATAGTCAGTACAAAGAGAAAGGCAATTGATTTTCAAAGAAAAAAGTTCTATGGATGTGAAGTCTGTGAAGAATTACAAGAAATAAAGAGAACGCCGGGATTTACTCTGGAAGAAAAATTCATTCAAAAAGAATTCAAAAGTGAACTGTTTCGACGTTTACAAGAAATGGATAAGGCATGGTTTGAAATTATTGTTAGAGTTGTTATCAACCAAGAAGACCCTAGCCAGGTTGCGCAGGATATGAACATGTCAATAGCTAATCTGAGGATAAAGCTGCATCGCGCAAGAACCTGGATTCGGGACAACTTTAAAGATGATTATTACATAATGTGAAACCAGTTTTATACTAAAGTTCAAAGGGAGTTTTTATTCCCTCTGAACTAAGTCTCGCTTTATCAGTTCTGACATTCTTCAATTAATTGAATGATTTTTTCGATTGAATTCATTTGTTGACTTTCTTCCATAGTCTTGATGTAATTTTTGCGGTTTTTGTATAAGTCATAAATTGCATGACATAAGCTTTCATCCGTAATCTTTTCTTCTTCCAGAACCATACTATAGCCCAGCCGTTCAAAGGACCGGGAGTTTAATATCTGATCACCTCTGCTTGCTTTAGCAGACAGAGGAATTAAAAGATTTGGCTTTTTAAGGGCACTGATTTCGCAGATGGCATTAGCACCTGCGCGGGATATCACGATATCTGCAAAAGCGAAAAGGTCAGCCAATTCTTTTTTGATGTATTCATATTGTACATAGCCAGTTGTATTCAAAAGAGAGTGGTCTAGTTTATCTTTCCCGCAAAGATGAATAATCTGGAAGTCTTTAATAAGTTGTGGGAGAATACCACGTATATTATCGTTGATTATGGTAGAACCAAGACTACCGCCGATAATCAGAATAACAGGTTTATCAGAGGACAGACCTGTAAACCGCTGTGCCGCTTTAGCACTGCCGGAAAGGAGTTCCTGCCGGATAGGGGTTCCTGTCAGCACCGCTTTTTCTTTCGGCAAGTAGTTGATAGTTTCCGGAAAATTACAGCAAACTTTAGATGCAGAAGGAATGCATAATTTATTCGCCAGTCCGGGTGTCATATCTGATTCGTGGATAATAGCAGGGATTTTCCGATGCTTAGCAGCAATCACTACCGGAACGGTTACAAAACCACCTTTGGAAAAGACGATGTCTGGCTCAAGATGCTTTAGAAGTCTTTTGGATTCACGATAACCTTTCAATACTTTGAAGGGATCGCTGAAGTTTTTAAGATCAAAGTAACGACGGAATTTTCCGGAAGATATTCCATGATAGGGAATCCCAAAATCCTCAATCAGCTTTTTTTCGATACCATCATAGGAACCGATATAAGTAATTTTATAACCCAGCTCTTGCAGGCGTGGAATCATGGCAATATTAGGTGTTACATGCCCGGCAGTACCACCGCCGGTAAGTACAATATGTTTCATAAAGTGCCTCCTGTAATAATAAAAGTAATTAACAATTATTATTATACCCAAAACAGGAAAAGTCAAGAAAAGATAAAGTGAAAGGGGTTTTACTATATGCAGATTACTTTTTTAGGAGCAACTCATGAAGTGACTGGGAGTTGTACTTATGTAGAAGCTGCCGGCAGACGTTTTTTGGTAGACTGTGGTATGGAGCAGGGAACGAATTATTACGAAAACCAGGATTTGCCGATAAATCCTTCAGAATTAGACTTTGTGCTTTTAACACATGCACATATCGACCATTCCGGCAATCTGCCTCTTTTATATGCGAAAGGATTTCGCGGTATTATATACACAACAGATGCTACAAAGGATCTTTGTGACATCATGCTAAAGGATAGTGCCCATATTCAGATGTTCGAGGCTGAATGGAGAAACCGTAAAGGGAAACGAAGCGGCAAAGAGGAATTCATACCGCTTTATACAATGGATGATGCATTAGGAGCCATCAGCCATATAGTTGGATATCCCTATCAAGAAGAAATTTATCTTGCCGAAGGAATTCGTGTTCGCTTTACCGACGCAGGACATTTGTTGGGGTCTTCCAGTATTGAAATCTGGTTAACAGAAGAGGGTACTGAGAAGAAAATAGTTTTTTCCGGAGATATTGGAAATGTAGAGCAGCCTCTGATCAATAACCCCCAATACATTGAAATGGCCAACTATGTAGTAATAGAATCCACATACGGTGACCGGAGGCACAAAGAAGTGACAGATTATGTACCGAATCTGGCCAAGGTAATTCAAGAGACATTCGATAAAGGCGGAAATTTGGTGATTCCATCCTTTGCAGTTGGAAGAACCCAGGAGATGCTATACTTTATCAGACAAATAAAGGAACAGCAACTGGTCATGGGACATGATGATTTCTCTGTTTATGTAGATAGCCCGTTGGCAGTGGAGGCGACGAATATCTTCCGACAGCATTACCGGGATTGTTATGATGAAGAAGCAAGGAGAATTATTGAAAGTGGAATGAACCCCATTAGCTTTTCGGGCTTAAAGCTTTCAGTGGACAGTGCATCATCCAAAGCGATTAACGTTGATGAGGAACCTAAGGTTATTATTTCTGCAAGCGGTATGTGTGATGCCGGGCGAATTAAGCATCACTTAAAGCACAATCTGTGGCGTTGCGACAGTACCATTCTTTTCGTTGGATATCAGGCCGGAGGCACGCTTGGAAGAGCCTTGGTCGAAGGGGCTAAGACGGTTAAGATTTTTGGTGAAGAAATAGCCGTTCAGGCTCAGGTTAGAGTACTGCCTGGGGTAAGCGGTCATGCTGATGATCAGGGATTGATGAAATGGGCATCATCCTTTAAAATAAAACCACAGAAGGTATTTGTCAATCATGGCGATGATCAGTCATGTGAAACCCTTGCACAGCGGCTAAGGGATGAGCTTCATTATGATACAATGGCACCATTCAGCGGCACTGTTTATGATTTGAGCAACAATCTGTGTATCCACGAAGCACAGGGAGTTGTTATTACCTCAAAAGAGAAAAAAGTCTCCCGGGCTGCAACGGCATTCGACCGTTTGCTGGCCGCCGGACAAAGATTGCTTACCGTTATTCATCATAATCAAGGCGGGACTAATAAAGACTTGGCGAAATTCACCAGCCAGATTAATTCTTTAAGCGATAAGTGGGATAGATAGGAAGAACTAAAAAAAGAGAGGATTTCCAGGGTCATCCACGAATTAACCGGACTGATTATTGGCCTGGATTTCCTCCCTGTTTTATTATATTTCTTATGCATCTTCTAACTATTTAGAAATATCTTTTAAAGCTTTTGCAAGTTGATCCGGACATGAAGTAGAGCGATAACCACAGCGAATTCCTTCCAGTTTGTGGATGACGTCATTTACCTCCATCCCTTCTACTAATGTGCCAAGTCCCTGCGTATTACCGCTGCATCCGCCGACAAACTGCACATTGTGAAGCTTTCCGTCAATCACCTCAAATTCAATTGATTGGGCGCAGACTCCTTGGGGTTTGTATTTCATAATAACGGCCTCCTTCTCCTAATATGTATGCGCATTCACAGCTATTATAACAAAATGTTTGTTATCTTGAAAGTTTTTTTAAACAATAGTAAAATGAGAGAAATGAACGTGTTACTGGTCACGGAGTGAACAGTAACAACATTAGAAGGGAAACAGCTAGATGAAGAAAGACAATCTTTTGACAGAAGGCAATGTATTATCGGTACTGCTTAGGTTTTCAGTACCGTTTTTAATTGCTAACATCATTCAGGCACTTTATGGAGCCGTTGACTTAATGGTAATTGGAAGATACTGCTCCCCTCAAAGTGTTGCAGCAGTATCAACCGGAACCCAGGTAACTCAGATTATCACTAGCCTGATTACCGGTCTAACCCTGGGGGGTACCATTTTGGTTGGGAAATATACCGGAATGCGCAAGGAAGAAGAGACAAAGAAAACTATAGGAACAGCATTTTCAGCATTTATTATAGTAGGTTTAGTCTTAACATTAATATTTATTGCGTTAGCAGGTCCAATATTAAGTGCGCTGAAGACACCCACAGAATCCTTTGCCCTGGCGAAAGAATATGTGGTGGTTTGTGCATGCGGAATTCTATTCAATTGCGGGTACAACGGCATCAGTGCCGTGCTTAGAGGATATGGCGATTCAAAGAATCCTATGCTGTTCATTGGATTCGCCTGCATCCTTAATATTGTCGGTGACATTATGTTGGTGAAATACCTGAACATGGGAGTCAGGGGCGTAGCGATTGCTACCGTTTTCGCCCAGGGAATCAGCATGGTATGTGCCATAATATATCTAAACCATAAGCAGTTCATTTTTAAGTTCACCCTAAAAAACCTGCGCATGGATAAAAGAAAACTTAAAGAACTGGCCCGTGTGGGCATCCCCATTACCTTACAAGAATGCATGGTACGTCTATCCTTTTTATACCTGACAGCAGTTGTGAACCGTTTAGGGGTAAATGCCGCAGCAGCGGTGGGGATTGCGGCAAAATATGATGTATTTGCCATGCTTCCGGCAGTCTCAGTGGCCAGTGCACTGGCTGCATTTACGGCACAGAATTATGGAGCTGGAAAATGGAAGCGAGCCAAAACCGCCCTTTGGGCCGGCTTGTTGTTCGCAGTGCTGGCATCCGCCTGTTTTTTCCTGTGGGCACAGATATCACCCCAGAGCATGATTGGAATTTTCTCGTCAGACAGTGCCATTATACAAGAGGGAATACCATTTTTTAGATCCTGTAGTTATGATTATCTGGCAGTCAGCGTAGTTTTTTGTTTGAATGGCTATCTAAACGGCCGTGGACAGACCGTATTCACCATGATCAGCAGCTGCAGCGGCGCATTGCTTTTACGTATACCGCTGATTTATCTGGCGTTTCGCTTCTGGCCGGATAAGCTGGCCATAATAGGGGCAATTGCCCCGGTAGTATCAGGCATCATGGCAGTGTATACATTTATCTATGTAATGCGGCTAGTGAGCCGGCACACTAGTGCACTGTCCCGTTGATGAGCAGTCCAACAGCTCATGAAGTGAAACATAGTTACCTAAAAATATAAAGATAAAGGTTCCATAAAGGAGGATTTGAAGTTGAAGAAGATAGGTATTATAGGTGCAATGGAAGAAGAAGTGGTACGCTTAAAGGAGGAGATGGCAGATGTTCAGGTAAAGTCTAAGGCATTGATGGAGTTTTATGAAGGGACGTTAAATGAAAAAGACGTGGTAGTGGTCCGTTCCGGCATTGGAAAGGTAAATGCTGCAGTGTGTTCCCAGATTCTGGTGGATGACTTTCAAATCGATGGTGTAATCAACACAGGAATTGCCGGATCATTAAAAAAAGAAATTAATATTGGTGACATCGTGATTTCCACCGATGCTCTTCAGCATGATGTGGATGCCCGGGAGTTCGGCTACCCGATAGGACAGATTCCGCGGATGGAAGTACTCTCTTTTGCGGCAGATAAAGCTTTGGTTCAGCAGGCGGAAGCATCCTGTAAAGAAGTAAATCCGGATATTGCCGTCTTTATGGGACGGGTGGTCAGCGGTGATCAGTTTATTGCCGATACGGCAGTGAAAAAACAGATTATTGAGACTTTTGCCGGATACTGCACTGAGATGGAAGGGGCAGCCATTGCCCAGACAGCATATCTGAATAAAATCCCATTTGTAATAATCCGGGCTATTTCCGATAAGGCTGATAACAGTGCCAGCGTTGATTATCCCACTTTTGAAAAAGAGGCCATTTTACACAGCATTAAACTGGTGAGCCATATGGTAGGAAAACTATAGCCTGCAGTTTTAGCGAGAATCTGTCGAACGATTTTTGTTTCCAAAATCCTCCCGGTGCTATATAATGACCATACAAAAACAAGGGGGTAACATTAAATGTTTAAAAATTTATTAGACAACCATGCGCTGTTTTATGCAATCGCGGGGATAACTGCTCTAGGAGTGATCGGTCTTCTGATCGTGAATTCTTTTTATGACCGGATTATCCGGGATATAGGACGAATGGATACACCAAAGGGCAAATGGATGAAGCTTTTCATGAAAAACTATCAGGTAAAATTAGCGAAACAACAAAGGATACAGAACGCAGAAGCATTTATTCGGACGCAGTTACTAGCGGGTAAGAGCTTAGGCGTTTTTGTTTATCGGATAAAGAGATGGACAGGCTATTTAAGCTTTATATCGTTCTTAATTATGTCCGGTGCCGTATTTGCCACCTACCGTTATGGTTACACTGATTTGTCAAGGTATCAGTATATTCTGGCCGGTGTAGGCAGCCTTTCACTGTCGTTGCTGTTCCGGCAGTTCCTTGGTTTTGGCAGTAAAGAAGATATGATCATCGACAGTTTGACCGATTATATGGAAAATCAAAATGCACCGGCAGAGCAGACGGTCAAAGTAAATTCCAATAACCGGCAGAAGGAGAAGATGATTGCTCAGGTTACGGAAGGCATCAAACAGACGGCGGCCAGCGACAACAAATTTTCCCACTTGCTGACGCCGGAGGAAGAGGAGATTATGCGGGATGTGATTAAAGAGTATTTAACTTGATTCCCAATTGGTAATTTGGTAAAATATTACGTGAAATAGTGAAAGGTACAAAACAGCACGAAATAGGATAAAAAGAAAAGGAGCAAGAGATTATGGCAGGAAAAATTACATTTGATTATGCCAAAGCAGGAGAGTTCATACGCGCGCAGGAAGTTGAGCCGATGATAAAAATTGCCGAGGCAGCGAAAGAGGCACTGGTTAGCAAATCCGGACTGGGAAATGAGTTTCTTGGCTGGATTGATCTGCCCGTCGACTATGACAAGGAAGAGTTTGCAAGAGTTAAGGAAGCAGCTGCGAAAATTCAAAGTGATTCGGAGGTTCTTCTGGTTGTAGGTATCGGCGGTTCCTATCTGGGGGCAAGAGCAGCCATTGAGTTTCTAAGACATGGCTTTTATAATAATATATCCAAGGAGGCCCGCAAGACTCCGGAGATTTATTTTGTGGGCAATAACATCAGCAGTTCCTATATCAAGGGATTGATCGATGTAATTGGAGACAGGGATTTTTCTGTAAACATGATTTCAAAGTCGGGTACCACTACGGAACCGGCTATTGCATTCCGAGTATTTAAAGAAATTCTGGAACAAAGATATGGTAAAGAAGGTGCAGCAAAGAGAATCTATGCCACCACGGACAAAGCCAGAGGGGCCCTGAAAAACCTGGCGGCCGAAGAGGGATATGAAAGTTTTGTTATTCCCGATGATGTAGGAGGAAGATTCTCGGTATTAACAGCGGTAGGTTTGCTGCCGATAGCTGTTAGCGGTGCCGATATTGATAAGCTGATGGAAGGAGCAGCCTCAGGAAGAGAAACAGCCCTGAAACAGCCGTTTGAAGAAAATGATGCTATGAAGTATGCGGCAATCCGCAATATTTTACTTCGCAAAGGTAAAGGAATCGAAATTCTGGCCAATTATGAGCCGAGCCTCCACTACATTTCTGAATGGTGGAAACAGCTCTATGGAGAAAGTGAAGGAAAAGATCAAAAAGGAATTTTCCCGGCGTCGGTAGATTTGACGACTGACCTTCACTCCATGGGACAATTTATTCAGGATGGTGCGAGAATATTATTCGAAACAGTGCTGAATGTGGAGAAATCCGGCTGCGAGATTGTCTTAAAAGAAGAGCCGGTAGATCTGGATGGCCTGAATTATCTGGCTGGACAGACCGTAGATTTTGTCAATAAGAGCGCCATGAACGGAACTATTTTAGCACACACTGACGGCAGCGTGCCGAATTTGATGGTGAATATACCAGAACAAAATGAATATTATCTAGGGCAGCTGTTCTATTTCTTTGAATTTGCCTGCGGTGTGAGCGGATATATTCTGGGTGTGAACCCATTTGACCAACCGGGAGTGGAAAGCTATAAAAAGAATATGTTTGCGCTTCTTGGAAAACCAGGATTTGAAAAAGAGCGCGAAGAATTAATGAAACGATTATAATTTCATATTGAATATTAAAAGGAGTCATTGCACTTATGCAGTGACTCCTTGGTTGTTGTGGGCAAAGGGAGTGATTAGTCCATGGGATTTGCTTTGGTCTTGCCGCACTTTGCTTTGCCTTGGATTTCAGGCACCGGGGGAACCTCATTTTTAGGGATATGGGTCTTATGATTACTTTCGGTACCGTGAGGTTCTTTTGGATCAGGTCTTCTCATGCCTGCTTTTGCCATTGTGCTCACCTCCATTTTTAGTCTGTGTGAAGAAGTGCTTCTTTATTCGCACTTTTGCAGAAAGAGCCGGATGCTGTGTTGTTACAGTTCAGCCTTCGGCTGAACCGCAACAAGAATGCACAGAAATGCTGTAAACAGCATTTCGCGCCTGCAATTCTCGGGATTTTCAGGCATAAAAGCCTGAAAACACCTCGCGGGACAG
>Ga0153940_1000304_pt1 | contig 27930 bp, 31 predicted proteins | sample TSNJ024MetaG_FD_104736 | JGI IMG/M metagenome (GOLD analysis project Ga0153940, IMG submission 104736) | Attine ant fungus gardens microbial communities from New Jersey, USA - TSNJ024 MetaG | ecosystem: Host-associated > Fungi > Mycelium > Unclassified | place: USA: New Jersey, Brendan T. Byrne...
AGTGGATCCGTTTTGTCCGCTCCTCTCCCAGAACATTGGCAATCCGTTCAAAAATACCGGCGAAAGACTCATAACCACTACACTCACCATGGGAACGGGCATACATATGTCCGAAGTCCACACATGGCAATAGATTTTCTGAGTTCCGGCATAGTCTCAGGATTTCATCAAGATCACCCAGCTGATTTATTTTTCCCATTGTTTCAGGGCAGTAGATGAGATCATCCATTCCCGAATCTTTCAATTGTTCCATGATATAAGTCAAAGTAATTTCTGCCATCTGATAGGCCTGTCCCCTGGTATTCTTCCCAATTCCGCCCGGATGGAACACAATTCGCTTGGCACCCATTGCTTTTGCTGCCTTAGCGCTTTTCAGAAAATGATTCAGATTCTTTTCTTTGCGTTCCTGTTCTTCCACCGCAAGTGAGATATAGTAAGGCGCATGAATAGATAAGGCAATATTATGCTCTCTTGCATTTTCACCTAATAATTTTGCCGTCTCTTCACCAATGTTCACTCCCCTGCCGCATTGATACTCATATGCATCGAGCCCCATGCTTTCCAAAAATCCCGGCACTTCCAGTGATTTTTTATAACCTTTGCTATAAAACAAATCCCCTGCTCCGGCCATCCCAAATATAGGCTGTTCTATCTTTTCATCCATCTGCATCTCCTTAAATAGTGTTCAAATCTTCTCACTCCAGCACCTCAAAAGCATATACTGATAAAGGAGGTGATCGATATGAATTCTTGTGAATTTGTTACTTTTATTTCAGCTTTAGCTTGTTCTATTGCCAAAGACCGTTCCACTGATGAAATCACACTTCTCGGATCCGTTTTTTCTCAGCTTGGTGATACGCTGAGCACTATCGCTGCCCGTGAAGGATTTTGTACGTCTAAAAAAACGGATGACGATAGTGATAATGGTGATGATAATAACGTCGATATTAGCGGCTGATCAGTTTAGTTCTTTTAGCAATTCATGCTTCATCTGATCTGCCGCAAACGCCATCTCAATCGAATTGCGCAGCAGTTGATAAATCACACCATCCTGATGACAGCTTTTGTATACCAGCTCCAGTTCCTTTGTTATTGTAGTATTACTGACCGTACGATTATCAGTATTTACCGACAGCAGCACACCGTGCTTCAGAAAATCCAGCAGCGGGTAATCGTCCCAGTTCTTAATCGCCTTTGTCTGCAGATTACTCGTCGGACACATCTCCAGACCGATCCGCCTCCGGGCGTACTCCTGTATCAATGATTGATCCTGCATCAGCGCCACACCATGACCGATCCGCCGTGCGCCCAGCTCCATCGCTTCGCGTACATTGGCAACGCTGCCGCATTCTCCCGAATGAATGGTAAATGGCATGTCCAGCCGCTTTGCTTCGGCAAATAAATCGCGAAAACCGCTATTCAAAAAGGCCGCTTCATCACCGGCGAGGTCAAATGCACAGACACCTTCGCCCAATAATTCCCTGGCAGTCTTAAGCATGCTCAAATTCTGTTCCGGGCTCTGGTGGCGCATTGCACACACAATGACATTGGAGTATACACCAAAGTCCTCATATCCCTTCTTCAGGCCTCTAATCACACTTTCAATTACCACGCGGCAGGAAAGCTTTTCGTGCACCGACAGCATCGGCGCAAACCGTACTTCAATATATCTGAGATTTTCTTTTGCAACATCTTCAATCAGACTGTAAGCCGCTTTCATCAACCCTTTTTCACTCTGAAGACACTGGATTGGCAATTCGAATTTTTCCAGGTATTCCGCCAGACTGATGCAATCCGGCTCTGCTCTGAGCTGCTCCCGGACAATCGCAGGATTGCCGGAAAGCTCACGTACGATCTCCAGATTCATCGAGCCGTCCAGATGACAATGCAGCTCTGACTTGGGCAGTTTTAGTATATCCATTGACTTCTCCTTAATATGAATCCGCTTCCTGATTCTTCAAAAAAGCAACCGCTGAACTAGTTCCGATACGGTCGCAGCCAGCTTCGATAAAGGCTTCCAGATCGTCAAGATTCTTCACCCCGCCGGCGGCCTTCATTTTCACATCCGGTCCAATATGTTTCTTAAAGAGTAAAATATCTTCCATCGTTGCCCCGGCAGTACCAAATCCGGTCGAGGTCTTGATATAATTTGCACCGGCATTGGTTACCGCTTTGCACAGCGCAATTTTTTCTTCTTCGGTCAGATAGCAAGTCTCGATGATAACCTTCAGAACCTTATCACCGGTCTCTTCTTTCAGAATTCTGATTTCTGATTCAACTTTGTCAAAGTCGCCGTTTTTCACATCACCGATATTGACTACCATATCGATTTCATTCGCTCCGTCTTTCAGAGCTTTTCTGACTTCCAACGCTTTGGCTTCAGTCACGCTGTACCCCAGCGGGAAGCCGACAACGGTACAGATGTTGATCTTATCTCCATAAGTATCATGTACCCGCGCAATATAACTTGGCGGAATACACACCGATGCCGTCTGGTGTTCGGCTGCTTCATCACACAATGCCTTGATATCTTCCCAGGTGCAAAACGCCTTCAGCTGGGTATGATCTACATGGCTTAACATTTCCTCCGGTTTCATAAACATTCCTCCTATAAGCTCTTGTGTATATTTGCAACTGCCGTCTGCATCAGTTTCTTAAAAGACGATGCAACTTTATCAGCTGTTTTCTGTACCTCTTTATGATTTAATGGTTGTGCCAGTATCCCGCTCGCCATATTGGTAATACAGGATACTCCGCAGATCTTCATTCCCATATGGTTGGCTGCGATCGCTTCACATACGGTACTCATACCTACTGCATCCGCTCCAAGGGTACGGCTCATCCGGATCTCTGCCGGCGTTTCATAGGCCGGTCCGGAGAACTGCAGATAGACTCCGCGCTTTAATTCCACACCGATCTCTTTTGCTGATTGTTCAATCACCTGACGCAGGTCTTTACTATACACTTCACTCATATCCGGGAATCTGGTACCCAGATCCTCTTTATTCGGCCCGATCAGCGGGGACGGTATAAATGCTGATATATGATCCTCGATCAGCATAAAGTCACCCGGCTTAAATGATTCGTTCACACCGCCGGAAGCATTGGTCAAGAACAGTACTTTTGCACCCATCATTCCCATCAACCTGATCGGCAGCACAACCTCTTCCATCGGATATCCTTCATAGAAATGCACTCTTCCCTGCATCGCTACTACCGCAACATCACCTTCATAGCCAAAGATAAAGCGGCCTTTATGGCCCGACACCGTTGATATCGGGAAACCATCGATGTCAGAGTACTCCAGCGTCTCGACAATCTTCAGACTCTCAGCGTAATCACCCAGGCCGGAACCCAGCACAATTGCCACTTCCGGCTTAAAACTGATTTTCTGTTTACAGATTTCATAACAATGTTTTAATTTGTCCTGACTCATAATTCACCTCTTCACACATCTTTCTTAATAGACTGCTATTTTAACTGTCCCAACATTGATATCCCAATCGTCCCTTCCGGCATCGCAATACCGAAGTTCTCCGCCACCGTCGCTCCAACTGCAGCAAATGTATCTGCTTGCGGAAGCACGCCGCTTCCTTCCATAGCCTTCGAATAGGCCAAAAACGGCACCTTTTCCCTGGTATGATCAGAACCTGTATAAGTCGGATCATTCCCATGATCCGCCGTAATAATCAACAGGTCATCTTCCCGCATTTCATCAAGCAGAATTCCCAGTTTCTCATCAAAATGTTCCAGCTCCTGAGCATAGCCGGCCGGATCTCTCCGGTGTCCCCACAGAGCATCAAAATCTACCAGATTTACAAAGCAAAGTCCGTGGAAATCTTTCTCTTTCGCTGCCTCTATAGTCTGCTCCATGCCATGCACCGAGCTTTTTGATTTCAATGATTCCGTAATCCCTTCGCCGGCAAAGATATCACTGATCTTCCCGATCGAAATCACGTCTTTTCCATCTGCTTTTAAAGCATCCAAAACTGTTGTACCAAATGGTTTCACCGCATAATCATGGCGGTTGCTGGTCCGCTTAAATTCACCTTTTTTCTTACCCAGATAAGGTCTGGCAATCACCCGCCCAACCTTCCATTCGTCCCGCATCGTCAGTTCTCTGGCGATTTCGCAGCAGCGGTACAGCTCTAAAAGCCCGAAGGTCTCTTCATTTCCGCAGATCTGAAGCACGGAATCGGCAGAAGTATAGACGATCATATGACCGGTTGCAATTTCTTCTTCCGCAAGTTCATTGAGTATCTCCGTTCCGCTGGCACTCTTGTTTCCGATTATCTTGCGGCCGGTGCGTTTTTCCAGCTCCTGAATAAGTTCATCCGGGAATCCGGTCTCAGTAAAGGTAATAAACGGTGTTACCGTCTTCAAGCCCATCAGCTCCCAGTGCCCGGTCATCGTATCTTTTCCCTTGCTTTTCTCATCCAACTTGGTATAATAAGCCAGCGGCCGTTCCACCGGTGCTACCTGCTTGAGCGGATGCATATTAGCGATTCCCAGTTTCTGCAGATTGGGAATATCAAAGGTCTCAACACTCTGGGAAATATGTCCCAATGTATCGGCTCCGGCATCACCATACGCCGCTGCATCATGTGCTTCGCCCACCCCCAGCGAATCCACTACAACCACAAAGACGCGCTGATATTTTTTCATAATTCAAGTCTCCTTTCATCAAGCTCGTGTGCTGCACCATTCACTAGATTGGCCGGCCCGAATCCCATCGGAAGCATCTCTTCCAACGTAAATACTTTATACCGGTCTGCATCAATCGCTAATATTACTTTGAATTCCTTCGGATTACAGAACTCCATCATAACCTGTCTGCACACGCCGCACGGAGCCGTGTAATCTTCCAAACGCCCGTCTTTCCCCCCAACTATACAGATGGCTTCAAATTCATGAACCCCTTCGCTGACCGCTTTAAAAAAAGCAGTGCGCTCTGCACAATTGCAAGGTGTATACGCAGCATTTTCTATATTGCACCCCTGATAGACTGTTCCATTCTTTGCCAGGAGCGCTGCCCCTACCTGAAAATGAGAATACGGCGTATATGCGTGATCCAATGCTCCAATCGCCTGTTCAATCAATTCTTTTACCGGCAATTTCATCTCCTATTCCTCCGCATCTTGTTTAATTAAATTCCGAACCGCCTGAATAGATACCTGGATCGCTGCATCGGTATCATGTACAACCGGATTATCCAATCCGGCTTTCGCCCGTTCCTGATTCGCCATTACCAGCATAACCGAACCGGCCCGAACCTTCAGCGAAGCGGCAACAATAAACAATGCTGCCGATTCCATTTCCGAAACTTTGCAGCCCATCTTTACCCATGCATCCCATTTATTGATCAGTTCATAGCTTACCGGCTTGGAATCCGGGTCATGCTGTCCGTAGAAAGAATCTTTACACTGTACCACTCCGACATGATATGGCTTCTTTCGTTGTTTCGCTCCTTCTACCAAAGCACTCATTACATCAAAATCCGGTACTGCCGGATATTCAATCGGCGCGTATTCCTTCGACGTTCCTTCCATGCGGATCGCACCATTGGCAACCACCACATCACCACTCTTGACGTTAATGTCCATACCACCGCTGGTTCCGATCCGAATAAAGGTATCCGCACCGCATTTCACCAGTTCTTCTACTGCAATCGCTGCCGACGGGCCGCCAATCCCGGTGGAAGTCACACTGACCTTCACTCCGTCGAGTGTACCGGTATAGGTTACATACTCCCGGCAATCAGCAATCAGTTCAGGATCGTCCAAATACTTCGCTATCAGCGCGCACCGCTTCGGATCGCCCGGCATGATGACATACCTGCCAACCTCACCCGGCGCGACCTGGATATGATATTGCTTTTCTTCATTTTCTGAATAGTTTACCATGTTTTCACCTTTCTAGCCTACCTCTAATGTGTCTATTTTCTCTGAAACTACTTTTTTAATACGTCTATATTGCTTTTCATTGATTACAATGGTCCGGCCTTCGCGATCTATATAACCTTCTTCTTCCATCTTTTTAATACAGCGGTTGACCGTCTTGACAGATAATCCCGTACTATTTGATAAATCTTTTCTGGTCAGATTGATCCGGCAGACATGATCCTGTGCCTGCTTAGGATACATATCCATAAAGGTTAGAAACAGCCGGTCGCCGCCGCTTAAAAACAGAAATAACCGTTCCTTGCGCACCTGATCGACCAAATAAATACTCATCGCCTTGACCTGTTCCAATACCGCATGAATATCGGTCACCATCCATTTGGCAAACTGCTCCTTCGAAACTCTTAAGAAAGTGCACGGCGTCTCCGTTACCAGGGTGGTTCGATAATAATCATTATCCATCAGAAATTCCATCGCCCCGAATACTTCTACCGGGTAGAACCGGGTATAGTCGTAAGCGATCTCTTCCACACGATAATCGGTCGCTTTAACTACTCCTTCTACCAGTACATAAATAGTATCTACATATGCGTTCTCATGAATAAATGTAGTACCCTTTTTCATTTTTACGATCTGAAATGACTCCAAAAGCCACTTGGGCGCATTCGCAAGATACTTATTAAGATAATCCCGTTCTTTGGTACCAAGTTTCTCTATTAGTGTAACAATTTCATTCATCGTACTTTTACTCCTTATCTGGCACCCTTTTCATAAGGAACGCCGCTTGCCTTAGGTGCTGCAGAACGTCCCACAAACAGAATCAAGATCACAATTGTCAATACGTAAGGAAGCATTGCCAGAATTTCCGAAGGAATCGCAAATGCACCGCCGCCAAGAATCACGGTCAGCGCCTGTGCACCGCCGAACAACAGGCATGCTCCATACGCACCATGGGGCGTCCATTTACCGAATATTACCGCTGCCAGAGCGATAAATCCCTGTCCGCTGATCGCTGTCGGGTTAAACTGGGAAATGATTGCCAGAGTCATCGCTCCGCCGCCGAATCCAGCCAGAACACCCGATGCAACCGTACACACATAACGGGTTTTGAAGACATTGATCCCCATCGTGTCCGCTGCGGCCGGATGCTCTCCAACAGCACGGATATGAAGACCCCATTTTGTCTTATAAAGTAAAAACCATACCAAAGTTGCAAATATCAAAGCAATTACTACCGTTACGTCCACATTCAGATTTCCCAATGCACCTTTTAATGTACTTCCGAAAATCTTCGGAATCTTGTTCGTAATCGGATGGGTCATCGTCGCTCCATCATACATCAGACGGCACAGGAATAATGCAAGTCCCGGTCCGATCATGTTGATCGCAATACCCGAAATAGTCTGATCTGCCCGACAGGTAATCGATGCAAACGCATGGAAAAACGCAACCACACCGCCGACTAAACCAGCCGCTGCAAATCCAATCCACGGATTACCTGTCGAATAAGCCGCTGCCGCTCCTACAAAGGCTCCCAGAGACATCATTCCTTCAATTCCAAGATTCGTCACTCCGGCACGCTCCGTAATCACTCCGCCAAGAGCGGCAAAAACCAACGGTGTGGAATACATTAACATAATACCGATAAATAAAGTTATATTACTTATCATGCTTTTTACCTCCCTTTGAGAATTTCGCAAATAAAATCGGAATTACATGGGTCAATGCCACGAAGAATACGATAATACCGATTACGATATTAATGAGCTCTGACGGTGCTCCTACAGCATACTGCATAGACTGCCCGCCATAGATCAGGCCGCCGAATAACAGACCGGCAAAGATGCATCCGATCGGTGAACTTGCCGCAATCAGACATACCGACAAGCCATTAAATCCATAATTCTCAAACGCCGACAGCGTCGCAATACTATGCGGGCTGTTGCCGGTAATATAAAGCGCTGCTGCAAGACCACAGATTGCACCGGAGATAAGCATTGAATGAAGAATATTCTTGTTTACGTTGATTCCGGCGAATTCTGCCGCAAACCTGTTAAAGCCTACCGCCCGCAGTTCGTAACCTTTCGCAGTTCTGAACAACAGGAACGAAACAATCGCAGCCAGAATAATTGCAACGATAATGCCGGTATTCACATCCGTTTTCAAAAGAGTATTGGTCAGAAATTCACTTTCTAAGAGTGTTTCTTTCCCTTCCGAAGTCATCTTCCATTCAGACAGAATCTTCGTGTAACCGGATTTATTCACTGTATATGTTCCCAGGGTATCCGGCTTATGATAACGATCCAGATTACATACCCAATTGGAGAAATAAAGGGCAATCCAGTTCATCATGATGCTGGTAAGTACTTCATGAATTCCGAATCTGGCTTTCAGCAAACCGATAAATCCACCATACAATCCGCCTGCAACTGCACCTGCCAAAAGCACCAGCGGGATCTGAATTACCGGGTGAAAATCACACTCAATGCCAACAACAACTGCTGCCACACATCCAATGATAAACTGACCTTCCGCTCCGATATTAAACAATCCGGTCTTAAATGCAAACGCCACACCAATACCGATCATAATGAGCGGCGTACTCTTAATAATAACGTTAGACAGATGTTTAGAACTGGAAAATACTCCGTCAAATAATGCCTTCAGTGATTCAATCGGCGGATATCCTGCTATAACTAATATAATCCCTGCAACCAAAAATCCCAAAACAATCGCAATCAGTGTCTTTACAAATGGTTTTCTCAATATATACTCTGCTTTATTCATTCCCCTTACCTCCAGCCATCAGCAGGCCTATCGTACTTTCATCGACCGTACCCTGTTTGAAGACGTCCTGAATATGACCATCATAAATAACTGCAATCGTATCAGATACGTCCATAACTTCATCCAGTTCAAAGGAAATCAGCAATACTGCCTTTCCTTTATCACGCTCCCGGATCAAAGTCTTATGAACTGTTTCAATTGCACCAACATCAAGCCCCCGAGTCGGCTGCACTGCAATCAGTACATCCGGATCCATCGCAATTTCCCGGCCGATAATAACCTTCTGCTGGTTTCCTCCGGAAAGCCCTGCCGCCCGCTTTGGTCCGCAATCATCCGGACGCACATCGAATTCTTCAATTAATTCTTTGGTAAAATTCTCAATCTCTTTACGGTTTAGGATTCCGTTCTTAGAAAATGGCGCCTCACGGTATCGCTCCAGCACTGCATTTTCATTGACGGTGTAATCCAGTACCAGACCACGTTTATGGCGGTCTTCCGGTATCGTACTGACACCGTTGTCAATCACTTTACGCGGTGTTGTATTCGCAATCGGTTTCCCATTCACCAATATCTCCCCGCCGGCTGCCGGTCTCAGACAGTTGACCGCTTCCATCAATTCCTTTTGACCATTGCCGTCAATTCCGGCAATTCCTACAATTTCCCCTTTTCTGACCTGCAGATTGAAGTCTTTTACGACATCCAGCTTACGGTCATCTTTTACAATCAGGTTCTTGATCTCAAATACTACTTCTCCGGGCTTTGCAGGCTCTTTATCTACAACCAGCTTCACCTCATGCCCTACCATCAGGGTCGCCAGTTCATTTTCAGTTACATGTTCCACGCCAATTGTATCAATATATTTCCCGCGCCGGATAATCGTACAGGTATCCGAAGAAGCTTTAATCTCTTTCAGCTTATGGGTAATGATGATGATCGCCTTACCGTCATTGATCAGATTGCGCATGATCGTCATTAATTCTTCAATTTCCTGCGGTGTAAGTACAGCCGTCGGTTCATCCAGAATCAACAACTCAGCTCCCCGGTACAGCGTCTTCAAAATTTCCACACGCTGCTGCATCCCAACCGAAATATCGCTGACTCTGGCATCCGGATCTACTTCCAGCCCATATTTCTCGACGATTTCTAAAATCTGCTGTCTTGCTTTCTTCATATCGACAACACCCAGACCCGAAGTCGTCTCATTCCCCAGAATAATATTCTGTGTCACCGTAAAATCATCTACCAGCATAAAGTGCTGATGCACCATCCCGATTCCATTTGCAATAGCCACATTTGGATTCTTAATATCCACTTTCTTTCCGTTTACAAAGATTTCTCCCTCATCAGCCTGATAAAGCCCGTACAACACATTCATCAGCGTACTTTTACCAGCCCCGTTTTCCCCCAGCAGAGAATGGATGGTTCCTCTTTTCACATCCAAATCCATGTTTTCCAGCGCATAGAAAGAACCAAATCGCTTTGTTACTCCATGCATCTGCACTGCATATTCACTGCTAACATTGGCCATGCTCTTCGTTCTCCTTCCTTCATTATACCATCACTTGACAAAGTAATACACGCCTCAGTAATACTTTGTCAAGTGATAGTAAAGGTGTTTATTTACAAAAATCCCGGGGATATTCCTACCCAGAATGCCCCCGAGATGCTATTGTACTTATTCTTACAGGTCTGCAATAAAGGTATCGTAATCTGCCTTTGTACCTGGAGGTGTGATTTCACCGGCTTTGATCTTTTCCGCAAGTTCCATCGTATCTTCATATACGCCATCAGCCATGTTAGCGTGATCTTCCGGAATACCTACACAATCTTCTGCCAGGCCGTACTCCAGAGTCTTTCCGCCGATCTCTTCACCGTTCATAAAATCGATAGATACTTCCTTTACTGCCTTACCTACTAATTTAAGAGCCGATGTCAATACGTTATCCGGAGCCAGGTATGCCTGATCTCTGTCTACACCGATTGCCCATTTGTCTGCTTCTTTTGCCGCTTCGATTACACCTGTTCCGCTTCCGCCTGCTGCATGATATACAACATCGCATCCATCAGAGTACATTTTGTTAGCAATTGCTTTCCCTTTTGCTGCATCTGAGAAGCTTTCTGCATACTGAACAGATACTTCAATTTCTTTTGCTAATTCTTTTGCTGCATATTGAACACCTGCTTCATATCCATACTGGAACAGGTCGATTTGTCCTGACTGCGTACCACCTACGAAACCAACTTTGTTAGTCTCAGTAGTTTTACCTGCAATGTAACCAACCATAAATGATGGCTCCTGAGCACGGAAGGTAACGCCAGTTATGTTATCCGGTGTTTCTTCATATGCGTTATCCACGATAGCATACTGCAGATCCGGGTTCGCTTCTGCCGCTTCTAAGATACCGTCAGCACACGCATAACCGATCCCCCACAAAAGCGTTGCCCCATTGTCAGCAAGACGGTCTAAGTTGGTTACAAAATCAGATGCCTGCTTAGATTCCATATAGTTGACGGTTGCTCCTGTTTCCTCTTTTAATTCTGACAGACCTTCCCATGCAGACTGGTTGAATGACTGGTCATTGACACCACCGGTATCAGTAATCATCGCTACGTGGAGTTCACTTCCATCTGCTGCGCCATCGTCTGCCGCTGCGTCGTCATTTGCTGAATCCTCAGTCTTTTCTCCAGCTTCTTTGCTGCTTCCACATGCTGCAAGTGAGAATACCATTGCTGCTGCTAAAAAGAGTGCCATTGCTTTTTTTAATTTCATAATAACTTCTTCCTCCTTATGATAGGTTATTTGGTTACTGTAATGATACATATGTTTGAAAAGCCGTGAGACACGGCGATTTTCCGCCATTGTTCCATCTGTTCGGACGTCGGCGCCGGCATCGTTTCAAATTCCCCGCGCACTCCGAAATTACGAAACGCGATCAATTTCAATGTGAATTCATTCAGATAAGATCGTACCGTTTCGGCAATGCCCGCAATACACGCCTCCACATCAGCCGCATCGAGGCAGACAATCCGTACTTCTTCCAGCTGCTGCCGCTGGGCCAGATAGATCAGGTTACGCTTCACCGGCGCACCGTTATGACCAGTCAACTGCCGGAACACCTCTGGACTCCAGGCCTTCACATCCAGCATCACTTTATCACAAACATCCATCAACCCGGGATATTGCTCAAGGTCAACACATCCGTTGCTGTCAATGTAACAGGATAATCCCTCTTTTTTCGCTGCTTCAAATAGTTCTTTCAGAAATTCCGGGTAGAGCGTAGATTCTCCGCCCGATACGGTAATGCCCCGAATAAACGGAATGCTCTTTTGCACCTCTGCCATCACTTCATCCGTACTCATCAGCCGGATCCTCGGTGAAGCGTAATTGGGACAGACCTTGATGCAGGTATCGCAGTCCACGCATTTCTCCGGTTCCCAGTATACTTGTCCATCTTTTTGCGCAAGCGCCTGCACCGGACATTGTTCCGCACATACACCGCAGTTGTTGCATAGGCGCCGGGTCTCCGGATTATGACAATACTTGCAGGCAATATTGCAGCCCTGCAAAAATATCGCTGTGCGGTTACCCGGACCATCGACCATGCTGAGGGGAATAATCTTATTTACCGGTACTCTCATTGCACCGACCTTACCTTCCGGTTCTGGAGACCGGCATTGCGGTAATTGTCACCGCCCAGATAAACGGTGTTCTGCAGTACCGCTTCCCCTTTATAATATTGTTCCATATCGCTGCGTTTAACCAGATAACCTGTAATTCTTACCAAATCACTGTCTGACGCATAGAAACTGATATATTTATCACCCAGAGCAAAGGCTCCTTTGACGATATCCAGCATTCCGGCCGGGTTGTTCCGCGCCGTCGTCTCCATCGGGAAGATGTCTGCGCATCCGGTCGGGAAAAACTGATGAAATCTGGCGCTGTGGCGCAGATGATCAAACATGTTCTCCGGTTCCTGTCCGATCGGAATCCGGACGCCGGAAGTAATCCCGTGATCAGAATCAATTCCCACCTGCGCATGCAGGGCAAAATGATTGCCGCATACTTCTGAGTATAACGCCATGGATTCCGCTGCATGACCGGCGATCACCTCCATGATCTCCGCCGCCAGATCATCGGCCTCCTGATCGTGTCCGTATTTCTTGGACTGATCTTCCATCAGCATATTGGTACACTCGGCCAGTCCGGCTACGCCGAACATCGCGAGGAACTTGTCTCTGTTAACAAATCCTTCTTGCGAAAGGAATGATGTCTCGAAGAAGTTCGACTCTTCTACCAGGAAACGGATCCTTTCATTCATATAATCGCCCATCCGGGTTAAACAGTCCGGCAGTACCTCGGTTAAGAACTGTTCTTTACCCCGGGCCTCCGGTACCAGCCTTGGCAGAACAATTCTCGTCAGTGTATAAGATCCGCCGCCGACCGGCAGAATATTGTAACAGCTCGATACCCCGTATGCTTCATAGGTGTCCTTATGCATCTGATGATTACAGATGGCCGGGTTGGCACAATACAGTGACGTCTTAAGCGCCAGTTCGGCAAAGTCATCCGGCGTAATGTCCGGATCGTATTTCAACGTCAGATTTGGTACTGCATTCTGAAGTTCTTTCTCCGCTTCCAGTATCAACCGGCCGGCTCTGGTCGCTTCCGGTCCCAGATTGGCATGGCAGAAACCATCGGTGATGGTTCGGTCGAGATAATTCAGGAACAGCTTTATCTTCTTCACCGCTTCTTCGTCAGTCAGATCATCGAGAAACGGCTCCATCATCTTATCAATATCTCCCAGATACACCGGGAAACTGGTAATCGAAGGAACATGCCGGTAGAAAATCATCAGGAAGTTCAGCAGTTCATCCAGATCCTCAGGCGGATCCAGCCGCAAGAATTCGCATCCATTCTGTACCGCCTTCTGATAATCCGGCATAACATAACGGGGACGGTACGGGGCATGGCCTTCATTCAGATCACAAATTGCTCCGATATCCATATAATGCTTCGTCTTCTCAGGAATATGCAGAACCTGCAGACTATCTTCCGCTGCATGAGCAAGTGAAACTACCTTTTGTTCATATGTCAATCCTTTTGATGTTACAATCTCCAAAACATCACTCATAACATTCACCTTCTTCCAAGATTAATGGGCTTTTGTCTCCTAATTGCTTATTTATATGCCTATTATATTAGAATTCAGGCCTTTTAAAAGGACATTTGTCCCTTTATTATAACACGAAAATAACTTTGTGAAACTATCACTGATATATCGGCCGCTTTTTGTTTATTTTGACCACCTGTAGCTATTTTTATAGCAATTATTTCCTCTTATAATAATTACCCACTTTCTTCTCCTTTATCTTAACCAGGTTATTCTGCAGTCTGTTGTTCTCCGGTTCCAGATCCACCGCATCCTTTGCATGCTTTTCCGCCCGATCGTACATTCCCAGCCAATACGAAGAGATTGCTGCAAGATCATGGGGCGTATGGTCCCATGCGTGGCCGGCATTGACAAACGAACGCGATTTCTCTTTAATCTTCAGAGCCTGGTCCGACATATAGAAGCAAATTTCCCAATCGGAAAGCAGATATGCCAGCTTGGCACACTCTACATAAGCATCCCGCATCTTCGGCTCTTCAGCGACTGCCCGGTGATACCACTGATACGCTTCAGGATATTTCTTCAACCCTGCATACGCTTTAGCGATCCACCGCATTGCCGCACACCGCTCTTGTGTCCAGCTGGCGTCCGGCAATCTGAGGTAGCGCTGCAATTCCTTAATACATGACTCCCATTCCCTCTTATACATATATTCTCTGCCAAGATAATAGGACATCCTCGTATCGTTTGGCTTTTCCGCCACTCCCATTTCCAAAAGCCCAATATAGCTGCCTCTGGATTTTTCATTGTCGGGGTAATGATTCAGTACCATTCCTTCGACAAATACCTTTTTCTCCCTAGTCCTTCCTAAATAGTGCAGACATTCATGCACTGGATATTCCCACCTATAGCTTTTGCGTGCATGCACTTTAAAGTAAATCATCTGTACAAGCGGTCTGCTTTGGGCGTCTAAACTCCAGTTATACACATAATTCCCCATATCTGCATCTTCTTCCCATGCGTCCTCAAGCCGCTTACGCCACCCTGGTTCCAGCACTTCATCCAAATCGGTACATACACAAATATCCACATCTTCAGGGACATGCCCCAAAGACAGGTTGCGGGCTTTATCAAAGCGCCATGGTTTGATAATTTCCTGATAGACAACCGCTCCCCGTTCACGCAGTCTTTCCACTGTTCCGTCTTTGGACCCGGTATCGGTTACTACCACGAGATCAGCCTCGTTCATGGAATCCATCCAGCGGTCGACAAACTTTTCTTCATTTTTGCATATTGCATATACACATATTTTATAATGGCTTTGCATAACCCACTCTCCGCATTCAAACTAATCGATCTTGAAAGTTTTCATTTCTATTATCATATTCATTACTATTTGTACTTCATTCTTCAAAGCTGGTGATATGATAAATAGTTTCCGAAAAATTACTAGTATTTTTTTGACACTTAATTTACAATAAAATACATCAGCAAATATTCATCAATGGAGGGTATAAATGAATGAAAATATATTAGTTGTCGATGATGAACAGGAAATTGCAGATCTGGTCAGCCTGTATCTGGAAAGTGAAGGTTTTGTCACGTATAAATTCTATACTGCAGCCGAAGCACTGGCGTGTATTCAAAGTGAACATCTGGATATAGCCATTCTGGATGTAATGATGCCGGAGATGAACGGTTTGCAGCTATTACGCAAGATCCGCGAAAAATATAACTATCCGGTCATCATGCTCACTGCCAAAGGTGAAGAAATTGATAAGATCAACGGCCTGACTCTGGGCGCCGATGATTATATCACCAAGCCATTCCTGCCGCTTGAAATGGTCGCCCGGGTCAAGGCCCAGTTACGGCGGTACAAACGTTATAACGACAACAGCGAACCAGAGGCCGACATTCTCGTGCATTCCGGTCTGATTCTGAATATCAGAACTCATGAATGCACACTGAACGAGAAACCTCTTGCACTGACTCCCACAGAATTTTCCATCCTGCAGATCTTATGTCAGAATAAGGGTACTGTGGTAAGTTCAGAGGAACTTTTCCATCAGATCTGGCAGGACGAGTACTACAGTAAAGCGAATAATACAATAACCGTGCATATTCGCCACCTGCGTGAAAAAATGCATGATTCATTTGAAAAGCCCAAATATATCAAAACGGTCTGGGGGTGTGGCTATAAAATTGAAGAATAAACTTACAACACCAATAAAAATATTATTATCCTTCGTTATCGGCCTGATCTCCTGCTATCTTATATATTACCTGATGGATGTAATCCTGAATGGTTTTTTTGCTGACTGGTTTACCAATAATTATATCATCACCAGAACCGGGATTGACCATGCTACCGGCAAAAACATCTCAATCTCTGAAATTAATTGGCCTGCATTCAAAAACCTGATCTTCACAAGTATGATCATTCTGGTCGCTTTGGTCAGTATCCTGGTCGTATTGATATCCCATTATTACGCCCGTCGGGAGGTCCGGGACTCTATTACCCGGACCGGACAATACATCAATACCTATATGACCCAAAATGAAGCTGATGCCGCTGAAATCTTTCCGGCTGATTATCTCGAACTCTCAGCCCAAATGGTCCGGCTGAAAGCTTCTTTACAGCAGCATCAGCAAATACTGCAGGACGAGGCCCGCCGTAAGGATGACCTGATTACTTATCTGGCCCACGACCTGAAAACTCCGCTAACCTCAATCATCGGTTACCTTAGTTTACTCGATGAGATACCGGAAATGCCGTCCGGGCAGCGTGAGCGCTATGTCCGCATTACACTTGATAAAGCCGGCCGGCTGGAAGACCTGATCAATGAATTCTTTGACATAGTTCGTTACAATTTGCAGCAGATTGTCCTGGAAAAAGAGCCTATTGACCTGCAGTATATGCTGATCCAGTTAACCGATGAATTCTACCCGCTGCTGTCCGCTCAGAATAATACCATCGAGCTAAATGTCAGAGACGGTTTGGCCATTTACGGCGATCCTGCCAGGCTGGCCAGGGTATTTAACAATATTCTGAAAAATGCCATCGCTTACAGCTATCCGGATACGATAATAAAGATTGATGCCGTACTGACCGGTCAGCAGGCTGTCATCTCCTTTGAAAACCGCGGCAGGACCATTCCGCAGCAAAAGCTGACATCTGTCTTTGAAAAGTTTTACCGTCTTGATGAAGCGCGCACTACAAGCAACGGCGGCGCCGGACTAGGTCTGGCAATCGCTAAAGATATTGTCACACTGCATGACGGCGATATCTCGGTAACCAGTGATAATGAAACTACGATCTTCACAGTCAGCCTTCCTTTCTTCAATTAAATAAATATAAAAGTCTTCTTAGCCTTTTCTTAGGAAATAAACAATCCGATGTTAAAAATCTTTATCTCTGTATTTGCTATCCTAAATACAGAACCTAAGGAAAGGCGGAATACTTTATGAGTAACCAGACAAGATCAAGAAAAATCAGAAGAAAACGAAAATTATACCTGTCACTATGTATGGCAGCTGTGATGATAATTGCCGCTGCTGTTCTATTCTTAAATATCACAAATCTAATTCCCGAACAACTGGCATCTGCTTCTCCCGCTGCGGACAAGCATACGAATCCGACTATTGACCTGACAAGTTTGTATAGCTCCAATGTCATTCTAATCGATGTTAATTCCGGTGATACTCTGGCTGAAAAAAGCAGCACTGAACGTATTTACCCGGCTTCTCTGACAAAGATCATGACAGCACTTCTGGCCGCCGAACACACCGCGGATCTGGATCAGTTATACCCGATGCCCCCTGATATTTATTCGGCTTTATACGTTCAGAATGCTTCGATGGCCGGGTTCCTGCCCGGTGAAGAAGTGCCGCTGCGGGATCTGCTGTATGGAATCTTGCTGCCGTCCGGAGCGGAATGCTGCCTGGCCTTTGCCGGCCAGATTGCCGGTTCAGAAGCAGCCTTTGTCGAGATGATGAATCAGAAAGCTGCAGAATTGGGAATGTCCGACACACATTTCTGCAATAGCACCGGTCTGCATGAAGCAGATCACTATTCCACAGTAAAAGATCTCTCCTTCCTGGTCAGATACGCGCTGAATAACGAAGCGTTCCGCACCGCCTTTATCTGCCGGCATTACACTACCACTTCCACTGCCGAACATCCTGAAGGATTTACGCTTAACAGTACATTATTCAATAATCTGACGTCTTCGGCGGTAAACGGCGGTGAATTCCTGGGCGGTAAAACCGGCTATACCCAAGAGGCTCAGCTTTGTCTCGCCAGCCTCGCTTCCATCGGCGGCAGTGAATACATTCTGGTGACCGCCCATGCCGAAGGTTCCCAGCAAACCGAGCCATTTCACGTGTGGGATGCCGTAAACGTATACAACCAGATCGAAAGTACCTACTAGGAGGTATATGATGCCTTATATTACCGAAAGTTTGAAGAACTATTTCATTTTACTGGCCTTCTTTTTGTTGATCGAAATGCTTATTTACTTCAGCTGCCGGCGAAAAGGAATTCCGGTCAGTAAAAGCTTTTTATTGGGCTGGCAAGTATTCGCCTGCCTGATGACCGCAATTTTTACCATTACCGGGATTGCCGGCCTTGATGATCTGCTGCGCTATGGTACAGCTATGGTCAATCCGGAACAGATCAACCTGATTCCTTTTCACTGGTACGCTGATAATTTCTATAATCTGATCATGAATGTGATTCTGTTTCTGCCAATCGGACTGATCCTGCCGCTGCTCTGGAAATCTGGAACATCATTCGGCAAAACGGTCTGCTCCGGCTTCTTCTTATCCCTGCTGATTGAAATCAGCCAGCTGTTCAGTTACCGGGCTACCGACATTGATGATCTGCTTATGAATACCCTGGGTACTGTCATCGGCTATACTTTCTATTTTATATTTTTGCGTAAATACTGCGTCTTTCAGACTGACAACCGCAGCCGCAGCTTACTGTCTCGAAACAGCGCCCTGGGCCACATTCTGGTGATTTTCCTGTTTTACTTCTGCATTGGAGGACCCTTTTTAAATTTTATTTACCGAATAATACGGTAACTTGCGAATGCTGAACCTATGAATACACATAACTACTTCCCATTCGTGCAGAAAGAGATAAATGGACATTCCTCACATTTCGGGTTTCTGGCGGTGCAAAAATACCGGCCGAAAAATATAAACAAATGGTGTCCTTTATTCCAGCGCTCCCGTTTGATCTTCCGCTTCAGCTTACGTTCCACCGTCAGCACATCATCATCCTTTTTAGCCAGCCCCAGCCGTTTGGATATCCGTTCTACGTGGGTATCTACCGCAAAGGCCGGAATATCAAACCAGACACTGCGCACCACATTAGCCGTCTTTCTGCCGACACCGGCCAGACTGGTCAGCTCTTTCATCCCTGAAGGAACTTCGCCGTGATATTCATATTTCAGCTGTCTGGTAAGATTCTTGATATGCTTCGCTTTATTGCGGTAAAGACCAATCGTCCGGATACATTCCTCAATATCACCAATCTCAGCTCGCTCATAGTCATCAAGTGTCGGATATTTGGCAAAAATTATGGGGGTGACCTTGTTCACCGCCTCATCGGTCGTCTGCGCTGATAATACAACCGCGATCACCAACTCTATAACACTGGTATGGTGCAGCTCACAATGCGCATCCGGAAACATCTTTTCCATTTTATCTAATATCTCATCCGTACTCATTGTCATCTTCTTATCTCCTGTCTACATATTTCTGATCAGATCCCTCTCTGTAAATAGCTTATTGATAATCTGCTCATAGTCTATCGGCTTTTGGGCCTTCTTTATCTTCTTTTCATATTTGGCTCCATCTTCGAACATCTCAATCATATGAAACCATATCTCTTTCATTTTAAATAACACGGTATGACCACCTGGCATGATCTTTCGGTAGTGTTCATAAATATCATCGTGAAAATTCCTCAGTCTTACCTTATCCGGCCGGACCGGTCCATGCAAAGATTCCGGCAGCATCGGATTGCGGAGGATCCCCCGCCCCATCATAACCGCTTCCACCGCAGGAAAGCGGTTGATAAGCGCTTCATAATCCGTTTTCGAACAGATATCGCCATTGTAGCATACCGGGTTTTTGCTTTCCCTTAGTGCCAACTCAAACATCTCATAATTTAGCTGGTTTTTATAATAATCGGTCTGTATCCTGGGATGGATGATCAGCTCTTCCATCGGATAGCGATTGTAAATTTTAAGCAAGCCGGGAAATTCTTCAGGGTCCTCCTTTCCCAGCCTGGTCTTTATTGAAATCTTTAAGTCAAGCCCCTGAAAAATACCATCTAGAAACCGATCCAGTCTTTCCGGTTCAGCCAGAAAACCGGAGCCTTTCCCTTTTGTTACAACGGTTGGTGAGGGGCAGCCCAGATTCAAATTGACTTCCCCATACCCCAGCTGCTCAAGCCGTTTCGCCAGTTCAATAAAGCTGGCAGGCTGATTGGTCAGTATCTGAGGCACGGTATGGCAGCCCGGATTATTTTCCGGCAGAACTTCCTGCATATCCCTCGTCTTCATTGTCTTGTTCTGACTGGGGGATAAAAACGGAGTAAAATACTTATCCAGCGGCTGATAATTAGCATGATATGCATTGCGGTAAATGTATCTGCCGACTCCTTCCATCGGTGCAAAGTATAATTTCATATCAGTCCTTCCTAATCCATATGCTTATCATTATTAGAAAAAGAGCCATTGCTCTATAACTGGTTTCTCAGTTATTCCGCAATGGCCCTTATAATTTCCGGTTTTAATTAAGCTTTGCAAACATTAACAGCCTGCGGTCCGCGCTGGCCTTCCTGAATATCAAAGGTTACGCTATCGCCGTCTTCAAGAGATTTAAATCCATCTCCTACGATGCCTGAAAAATGTACAAACAATTCGCTTCCGTCGTCTTCACATGTGATAAATCCAAATCCTTTTGTTCCATTAAACCATTTTACTGTACCTTTATTCATTATAAGATACCTCCTGTTCTATTTTTGTTTTCGTAAAATAAAAAAGTCACATATTTTTGTAAAGCATCCGAATAATGACTTACAAAAATATGTGAAATCAATACCTTATCCAAAACTCCTTCTTATATTACCATCGTTCTTAATAAAAATCAAGTGGATTTTTAAAAGAACAGCCGCATTTTTTACATTATTCGTGCGGCTGCCCTCATTGTATCTGCACATCGGGATTAAACCGAACAGGTAAACATATCAATCCGATTCAGAGAAATACCGGTAAATGCCCAGCCGAACCTTCGATCCCAGCGAAATCCGGCAACACTGTTGCCCCAAACCTGGATTGGAAACATCCAGAATTCCAGTCCATTACTCAGCCATACATAGGTGAAATTACCGACGCAGCCACGGATTGACCCCGGGCTCACTGCTCTGGTTTCGATCCGCGCCTGCACAGGGCGCTCTGGAACACGATTCGGCGGTGGTGTATTCGGCATTCTTTGATTCATATCATTTCTATCTGGTGGAAATGGCGGCATACTTTCACATCCTTTTTATTATGTTCTATAAGAACAATATATGCGGATAATCAATAAATGCTTCATAGATTAAAATATACCAGCTCAGTTTGAGGCGCTTCCGCCTTTTCAATAGTTTTTGCATATAATACCGGGCCCTTTTCTTTATATGCAGAAAACCATTCCCAGCGGACATCCGCAGTAACCGTTATCCACTGACCCATGGGGAGATCCTTTGCTTCCGGGCTCTTGCAGGCATAACCAATGTAAGAAGTATCATCGGCACAGCAAGTCATGGCCATCCGAGCCGGCATAAAGAAGCTTGCCGAAGGGTTCCGGCTTTTCAGCACTCTGCCTTTGAACCGTACTTTTTTCCCACTGTACCGCTTCGGATTATCCCGCATGTCGATATAAAAAATACCATAATCCTCATCGGAAATATCAATTACACCGGCTTCCAGGTCATAAGGCACACCGCTGTCAAATATGTTGATCAGCTGCCCCTGCCGGTTTTCAAAAATGATCTCTGCCGCCGGGTTGACTACCTTAATGCTGCGCCGGTAATTAGCCAGAGACTGTTCCGCACAGCAGCGGTTAAAGATGACCATATCGGCATCGCGGATCATCTCCATAAATACTGATTTCATATTACTCATATATACATCAAAAGTACTGCCGTCCACCGTTACAATCCTCTGGATGACTTCCCATTCAGCAGGCATTTTCATCTCCCGGAGGACTTTAACATCCCAGAATGCATTGCATTCGATCAGAACTCTGCTGGGCTTATACCTGTCCTGCAGCGCCTTCAGCTTGCCATAGCTAAAATCTTCCGCTTCTTCGATCATTTCTAAAAAAGTATGATTATCCTGAAACTCCTCTGCTTCATACTCCACGTCCCCTTCTTCGCATGCGATTACGAGGGTCGGTTCATTAATCTGAAAATACTCCTGATTCATGGTGTAATTCAGGAATGACGTCTTGCCGCTCTCAAGAAAACCCTGCACCAGATACACCAATACTTGTTCTTCTGCTTTTTTCATATCATGCCACCTCTTTTAAGTCCCAAAAAGAGTTTTTAATTTCGCTTCATTAAGCTGTGCTCCGATCACACATATCCGGCCGGTATACTCCGGTGAACCTTCCCGGATATCAATCTCCTCCGGGACCATATCAAAATAAATCCAGTGTCCGTTATTCCCTTCAACCATACCTTTGGCACGAAGTACGGTACCATAGCTTTCCTCATCGGAAAGTTCCGCTATTATTCTGGTGATATTTTCTTCATCAAATTTCTTGATCGTTTCCACACCCCAGCTAGTAAATATTTCATCTGCATGATGATGGCTTTGGTCATGATGATGGTCATGGTGATCGTGACATCCGCACTCATGATCGTGGTCGTGGTGATCATGGTCATGACATCCGCAAGTGCAAGTTTCATCATACTCCGCTTCACTTTTGGCTAAATCGATTTTTATCCCTTCCATCGTATCCAGCAGTTTCTTACCATCCAGCTGTTCTGCCGGCGTTGTGATAACCGTTGCTTCCGGGTTCAGTTCTTTAATGATATCCAGTGCTGCCGCTACTTTGCCATCCGTTGCTTTATCGGTATCCATACGGCTTAATATCACAGTACTTGCCGCCTTAATCTGGTTCTTAAAGAACTCACCGAAGTTCTTCGCATACATCTTGCATTTTGTTACATCCACTACTGTCGTGGCACTGTTTAAAAGAATATCTTCCTCCACACCTTCCACTGCATGAATTACATCAGAAAGCTTACCAACCCCTGACGGCTCAATGATAATGCGGTCAGGATGATATTTCCCGATCACATCAGTAAGTGCTGTACCAAAGTCACCTACTAAAGAACAACAGATACAGCCGGAATTCATCTCTCTGATCTCAATCCCCGCTTCCTTCAAAAAGCCTCCGTCAATACCAATTTCACCAAATTCATTTTCAATCAGCACAACTTGCTGCCCTTTTAACGGGTCAGCCAATAATTTTTTAATCAATGTGGTTTTTCCGGCTCCTAAAAACCCCGAAACAATATCTACCTTTGCCATCTTTATTCCTTTCAGTTAGCTATGCTGTATATTCCGGCGGATTGCAATGCAGCGTTTCACATCTGCAAGCCCTTCCATATCCTCCAGCTCAATCTTCAGCCATTTTTGTCCCATGCCTTCAGGCGTTTCCAGATACAGTTCCTGCAGATATTGACTCATGAGCGGCAACTCTTCTTCAAAACGCTCCTTTTCTTTTTTTCCTATCACTATCAGCACCCATATAAAGCCTTCGAAAGGGTAAATCGTGCATAAACTCCGGCCGGCCTTTTTGAACTTTACATTCCACCCCGGCCAGGTACAGCCACTGTATTCAAACACCGGCTTCACACTATAGGTATCCATCATGTAACTGCTTAGTTCATCCCAGACCGGGTTTCTTACAAATTCTCCCACTGTCCGTAAATCCGGGGGCTGCGACCGGTCCATTTTATCCCATATTGTCATGACTCCAACTCCTATTGCCAGCGTTTCAGCTTTGGTATAAATTCCTTTAACTTTCCCCTTGCTTCTTCAACGGTGAATTTTTCGTTACTGTCCTTATTCCATTCATCTAAATATTTGAGATTAATCTCAATCATTTCTTCCATGGTTATGTCCTGTGCAAAAGCACCATCTTTATAACAGTATGAACAATACTCCTGAGACTTTGTCCCATCTTTCTCTGTCCCTTTCACACCCTCTGATGTCAGTGCCATACCGCAGCTTTGGCAATAAATCATTTCCTGCATATCATTTCCTCCTCGCTTATTTTGTTTGAATACGTTGAATATAAAATAGCATGGCTAATATGACAGCAGCATGTCGTATTATGAAAAATAATTATTTTTTATTTCTTCAAGCCGCTTCAGTAGATTTCCCCTGATAAAATCCGGCTCAATGACCTTTACCTCCGGCCCCATTGATAAAAGGTAATCGTAAAGCTCCGGCTCATCTTCCACCTCAGTCCGGACGATAAAGCGGCCGTCATCTTTCTGCCTGATCTCAGCTGTAATGAAATCATCGTAGACCCGGTAAGCAATTTCTTTAGAAAATTCTAAAACAAGCGATTGACCTCCACTCCAGCCAGCATGAAAATTCTCCAAAGGCGGAGCTTCATATTCGGCCGGGTCAAATACCGCATTGGTCATCTCGATGTTTCGCATCCGGTATATTTTAAAGGTTCTGTAATCTTCTTTCTGACAGCAGTATCCCTGCAGATACCAGGCATTACGCTTAAAAACAAAGCGCAGCGGATTCACTTCTCTTCTAAGTGTTTCCCCGGTCATGGATGTATAATCAAATTTCAGCACTTTCTGCCGGAGAATCGACTTTTTAATAAGGCTGAATATTTCTTTTTCGTTCTCATCGGAACCCCATCTGGAAAAATCAACCTCAATCCATCCGCTGCTGGTATTTTGAAAAAATGTCTGCAGCTTGGTAAGCAGTTCTTTCTCTTCTACTTGTTCGGTCAGCTTAAGGCTTTGAAGTGCAAATAGTATCTGCTCCTGCTCTTCTTTGCTTACGGTCGTTTTATTGAGGATAAAACGATCCATAATAAAAATACCGCCGCCTTTTCCTTTTGTAGTATATACCGGAATCCCCGCTTCTGCAAGAGTATCTATATCACGCAGAATCGTTCTGGTGGATACTTCAAAGAATTCTGCCAGCTCTTTTGCTGTCACATGCTTTCGGTCCTGCAGCAGGTATACAATTTTGAATAATCTGCTGATCTGCATAGTGTTTCTCCATTCAAGTACTATTTTTTATATGTAACCGTCACCAGTTTTCCCATTCCTTTTCCCATCAGATAAAACAACTGGCCAAAGGGCTTTTTGTAAAAGGGAACTTTAACCACACGATCATAAATACCGCTTCTTCGAACCGGGTCCGTCCAGTGATTGCCGTCTTGGTACTCATATTCGGTCCCTTTTACATAATGCAGGCTCATTCCGCGGAAAAGATTATACGGAATCAGAATCATCCATTTGGGTGCATGCATCCTGCGGGATGCGACATCATAGTGGAATTGTCTTGCCGTCTGCAGGCATTTACGTCTGGTCCGTTCATTCAGACGGTAGGCATTCCAACTATAAGAACTGACTGCCAGTTTATAGCATTTATTAAATCCGATGCCCCTTAATGTCCCTTCGATATAATTTACCGTTTTGCCCGCTCCCACTGCAGCCGTAGTTGATATTACCAGGGCCTTCTTGGTAAAAAAACAGGGCCGGTGAAGATAGGCACAAAGGTGGTCAATCAGATTTTTCGTCAATGCTGTTGGCTGCATATTGAAAGTAGTCACTGCAAAGATGATTCCATCGGCCCACTCGATCCGGCGTATAACTTTATCGATAATTTCATGATGAGGACAGACTTCAGTTCCCTTCCTGAAACAAAGGCTGCAACCTGTACAAAACGGTAAATCCAAATCCATTAAGTGCACTTCTGCAAAAACCGAATTTCCCGGCAAAGAGGATATGTCCTTTTTAACCCTTTCGACTAGTTTCCAGGTATTACCCTTATGCGGACTGCCATTAATAATTAAATATTTCATAATTCATCTCCTAAGCCATTAATTTTTCAACCAGTTTAATGATAAATTGATCACGCTGCTTTTTATCATTAAAATCGATCCCCAGTGCTTGTTCCAAAGTATCTTTACGCAAAAACGCTACTTGCAGAACAGCAACCAGCATGAATGCAATTTCAGCTTCATTTTGCATCTCCTCTGCTCCGGCAATACTGGAAGCAAATCCTTTTACTGTCATCATAGTATTATCTGCGGCTGCAGGCGACTTCATATCCCCCAGGATTGAGATTTTAGAAATCTGTGGGTGACTTATTAAAAAGTCAGTCACCTGGCACGCGATCTGAGCCGTGACGCCTTCCGGTCCTGTTTGATCTTTTTTTAATTCAGGATGGAATGAAGTTACTACTCCAGTGATCATACGCTGGATACATATTTCGATCAGTATGTTTTTTGATTGGAAGTAATGGTTAATAAGTCCCATTCCCACATCAGCCCGTTCTGCTATATTCCGAACTGTAATCTTATCAATATCACCGCTTCCCTCTTGAATTAGTTCCATCGTTTTCTCAATAATATGATTCCTTGTCTGTTCTGATTTTTTCATAGCATCTCCAATAATTGAACAACGTTCAATTTCATTATACTATTAAGATTCTTATCAGTCAAGTATTTTCGTCGTGATAACAACAAACAAGAATTGAATGCCTGGTTTCAAAATCAAGTGAATGAAGGCTTGAAATATTTGTGAGGACGAGTTAATATAAAAGAAGTCGTTATTATGAAAGGAAACACAAATTATGAAAAGAAAAGCTAGCTTTCCCGGTTCCATTGGAACTATTATGTTGGCAGTTATATTAGCATTTAATGTTCCACTTACTGGATATGCAACCGATTTGGAGAAAAAGGCAAGCAGTCTGAATAGTCAGTTAAATGAATTGAACACCGAGTTGTCCCAGACTATAACTGCAATTGAAGAGACAGCCGCCGAAATCGAACAGCAAAAAGTTGCCCTGGCTGAAGCCGAGGCAACAAAGCAAAAGCAATATGAGGATATGAAGCTGCGGATCAAATATATGTATGAGAACGGGGCGTACTCAATGCTGGACATCATTGTTGAGTCAAAAAGCCTGTCTTCACTTCAGGCTAATATTGAATATGTACAGGCAATTACCGAATATGATAATGAAATGCTTGAGAAGCATAAAAAAGTCCTTGAAGAGGTGGCAGAAAAAGATGTTGCTCTCCAGGCAACACGTAATGAATTGGGAGAGCTGAAATCAAGTCTGGAAGAGAAGATTCCTGAGGTTCAGACTGCGCTTTCCAACACGAATAATGCAATTGCGCAGAAAGAATTAGAAGCAGAATTGGCGCGGGCTCAGGAACTGGCAGAAGCCGCTTCGCCGATTCAGCCAAAAACCGAAGTCGTAGCTGCTGCGAAACCGATTGCTAATACATCGGCACAAGCAGAGAAACCAGCCGCCAATACACCAGTGCCAGAGGTGACCGGCTCAAATGCGGTATATACCCTGAGTGAATTCTTAAGGGCAGGAAGGATTAGCTGGAACGATTATACATTCACCTATTATTCTCAGCGTGTTTTGCCGGGAGGAAGCCTTAAGATTCCGGGACGCCACGTAAATGCTGACGGTTATGTAAGCGACGGATCCGGCTACATCTGTTTAGCGGGTTCAGCTCCATATGGAACAGTCTATGATACTCCTTTTGGTTATCAGGGGAAAATCTATGATAGAGGTACCAGCGGGAATCATTTGGATGTTTATATTAGATAAACTAATTTTATGAAATCAAAAGACCGGCTTCTGTCATAAACAGGAGCCGGTCTCTCATTATCATGGCAGCGGGTCAAAACGGATACTCGTAATCCGCTCTGCTACTTGGGATGTTAAATACGCGCTACGCCACTATCTTTTGCGGCCCTTGCCACTGCTTCTGCAACAGCGGCAACCACTTTTTTATCCAGCGCACTGGGGATAATATAGTCAGCATTCAATTGATCATCGCTTACG
>Ga0153940_1000305_pt1 | contig 27914 bp, 20 predicted proteins | sample TSNJ024MetaG_FD_104736 | JGI IMG/M metagenome (GOLD analysis project Ga0153940, IMG submission 104736) | Attine ant fungus gardens microbial communities from New Jersey, USA - TSNJ024 MetaG | ecosystem: Host-associated > Fungi > Mycelium > Unclassified | place: USA: New Jersey, Brendan T. Byrne...
AGGAAATGCAACGCAAAACGCAGAAAATAGCACAGTTGCCAAATCGTTACCTCTATTGCTGAAAAATTCCGATTACAGGCTTTTATTCAATAACTTATCCCCAAAAGATAGTTTTATAAAATAAAAGAAGGCCACTTTTTTATGAAGCGGCCTTCCTTTTATACTAAGCTTATTTCACTCTATGAATACCATTAAATTCAGCTTGTTTTATAGTTCAAGCCATTTTATATTGCCAAATAATATTGAATTATACACACATTTTCCACTGCCAATTCCCCATAATCAATACGTGGTATAAACTGGATGACTAATATACTTGCAACCAACAGAATCTCTGTAATCTCATAAATTAAAACCAGAAGTTAATGTATTCTATAGTTTTGTCTATCGCATTATTGTTTTATAAGGGAGAATTTAGCCAACAATAGTTCTGCACGACGGTATACTGCAACGAACCTTCTCAGGCATGGAAAAGAGCAGATATAAGAAGACAAACAATGCTAATGCAAAACTATTGTTGTCTAAATTCCCCTTATTTATTTCATTATAAAACAATTTCGAAAGAACTTCTAAAGATGAAGGGTCTGTACTTCATCATAAAGATTAGATCAGGAAAAAATCCTCTTTTTGGATATTGTAAGTTCTGTCTCTATATACAGATACTATTTAAATAATATCTATCCCTATATTTGTCTTTAATTCATCTTATTAATTACCAAAATTAAATATTCACGACATATATCCTCAGCATAAATGTGAAAATAAAGTGTTTCCATTTGTCAATAAAAGAGGTTTACAAACACCCTTCCTCCTAAAAAATGACAATACCACTATTAAAGTGTAAGATTCTCTATATTTTTCACGTACTCATTTTGTTTATTAAAGAACTCCGAGCGCTGAATCTCATTACTTTGAGATATAAGTGTAGAATATTTCAGCAATGAATCGATCCACATTTTGTGCCTCTTTGAAACCTCTGTATTGTATACAGTAATAGGATCTGTATAAGTCCAGAACTGTGTTCCGGTTTCATTATCATGCCTAAACCAGATACTATTCGATGCAATATTTAAAGTAGAGCAATACAAGTCCGTTTTTACACCATTCTCATCAACCCCTTTTCTGGTATCATTTTCAAGTTTATTGATTACCTTATATAAGTCTTCCTGCAAAAGAAAGAGTTCTTCTTTTGTTATCAGCCTGCGTCTGTAGAAATAAATTATTTCTTTCACTGTAGACAAAATAAAACTAGGGCACAATATGGCAGTAACTTGATTTACCTTAGTTGCCGCATACCGGTATTTTTTATGTACAGTCGAGATTTGAGAAGGGGGTGAGAATTCAGACAAATAAAAATTGAGGGGAACCTCTTGTGTCTTATGAATCCATTTGTAATAATAAAACTTTGACAGATTTTCAAATAACATATAATAAGGAAATGGCAACTGATTTGCCGTAAAGAATATTTCCGACTCTTTACTTTTCTGCATCTTTTTATATATCTCTGCTGCAACATCCACTATTTCCGAGTACACATCTAATGGATCTGCAGATTTAGGAACAGGTAAATCAAAAAAGGCTCTGTTCTTTTGCTCTTGCCCTGCTATTTCATCTAAAGAAAGCCCCAGCTTCAGAGATATGGCAATAACCTCTTCAAAAGTAAAAGGAATCTCATTTCTTATCCGTCTATATGCCGATTCTCTGCTTAGATTCAGTAAATCCATTAGAAACGAAACAAGCTTCTCCCCTTCTGGCAGAGAGTTGTTTATTGACGTAACAAGCATTTCATTTATTATAGTTTTCATAAAAATAGAAGACACCTCAGGCAGGTGGTATAGTTATTAATAAATATTTGTGTATTTGCATTTAACAACAATGCATTTTAGCTTTAAACAAAAATAGACGATCTAAAATCATTGCCTAAGCACATTTCAGTCAATTTGTCTAGATTTTCAACATATATATGATTCAAAACAAACAAATCACGTCTAAAACAAAATAAAAAAGTACAAAAATAAAAATGAAAAACAAATAATGACACAAAAATGTATAAATCAATTTAATATATACACACAAAATGACACAATAATAAGAGTACCTTTTAGCAATACAAGCAGCATTTATTCTTAACAATGGTATTTCAATAAAGAAGGCCTCCAATACTTTAAATCGGCCACCTTCTCTTTTTTCTATATCTAACTAAGTTTATCTGCCATATCAATATTTAAAGCTACTTCCACCTACAAACTCTCTTAACAAAGATGTTGGCGGCAGTTCCCTGTCATTTATATAATTGAAATATTTCAGGAATTTAAGCAATCTATGCGCCTCTGCATATTCCGGTGCATTATTGGGCACTTGCGACAGAATCGGCTCCGCATAACGGCGTAAAGCCGCAAACTCATACATCATAGCCGAATTAAACATCACATCGGCATTTTCCTGATATGGAAAAATCCATTTATCTTCCCCCTTACGCACACTCGCCCAACGCGATAAAGTATCTATGGCGGAATAGCTACGATAGCGATAGTCTCGAATCAAGCGGCGCAACAAACGGTTATCTGTTGTAGGTATCCAGTTATGATTATCCAACGAAATTGTAGTTAAAGCCGAAACATACACTTTAAATTTCTGATGGTCGGGAATCCCAATTGTTAAATCCGGATTTAACCCGTGTATCCCTTCTATCACCAATATAGTGTGCTCATCGAGCTTCAGCTTATCTCCTTTATATTCTCTCTGACCTGTAGTAAAGTTGAATGTAGGCAATTCCACCTCTTCACCTTTGAGTAATTTTTCCAGATCTTCATTAAATTTAGGTATATCCAACGCATATAATGATTCAAAATCATATCCGCCATCTTCATCTAAAGGTGTTTTATCGCGGTTTACAAAATAGTTATCGAGAGAAAGCCCCACAGGCTTTAATAGATTCACCATAAGTTGCACTTCGAGACGCATACGAAATGTAGTTTTTCCTGAAGACGAAGGTCCCGATATAAGCACAACTCTAACCCCATCTTCGGAGCGGGCTGCAATCTGCTCGGCAATATTGGCAATTGTTTTTTCCTGATAGGCTTCCGACACCTTTATTACGCCCGGCATCAGGCCTTCCTGATTGGCTTTATTCATATCGCCAACATTATCCAAACCTATTATATTAAGGAACTTAAGGTGCTCTTTATATACATTATACATCTTAGGTTGTTCTATGACAGGCTCAAGTTCAACCGGATTACTCCGGTTAGGTACACGCAGCAGCAAACCGTCATTATACAGGAGCAAGTCATATATATCTATATATCCGGCAGATGGTACAAGGCAACCATAAAAATAGTCGACAGAGTCTCCCAAACGATAGTATTTAGAATACATCTCACCTGAAGTCTCCAGCAAAATGGCTTTATCTTCGCACCCTCTTTCCCTGAACATTTTCACAACCTGCACAGTTTCTTCTTCAACTCCTTCGAAGCGCATATCGGCATCGATGTATTCTTGTATCTTCGCTTTTATAGACTCAATTGCAGCCTGATCTATAACAGAAGACACATTAATAATGCGGCAGAAATAGCCTAGCGAAATAGGATGCTCGATATAAAGCTGTCCCTCCGGAAAAATTTCCGAAACTGCTTTTGCCAGCAAGAAGCACAATGAACGCACATAAGTCCGCATTCCGGAAGGCTCTGTCAGATCAACGAATGTCACTGTCTTATTATGGTAAGCCTGATAGTCCAGCGGTTCTGTCTTATTATTAACTTTCGCATTTACTACCGGAAATTCTGTTTTCAGAGAAAAACCTTTTAATATATCAATCAGGCTTGTTCCTACGGGGAAGTCCTTATAGCTGTCTGTATTTGTGCAGTGAATAGTTACCTTATTTTCCATGTTTTGTCTAGTTGAATAATTAAAATAACGAAGGATGTCTTTAATAAAAAACATCCTTGAATTATAAAGTTAAGAAAAATAATCCACTTACAGCTCAATCCCGATTCTTTCAGCGTCTGAATAGCGCTTATTTAAATCTTTTTATGAAAAGCCCCTATATCAACGGCATCCCCAGACTTTCAGCCTCCAAACGCATTTTTGCCGGCCATATACCAGCCTGTATTTCACCAATATGCCCTTTACGCAAGTAAAACATACAAAGCCGGGACTGACCTATTCCTCCTCCGATAGACTGAGGTAGTTCACCATTCAGCAAACGTCTGTGAAAATATAATTGTGTACGGTCTTCCTGTCCTGATTTTTTCAATTGTTCAAGCAATACTTCCCTGTTGACGCGAATCCCCATTGAAGAAAGCTCCATTCCCTGACCCAACACCGGATTCCAGACTATAAGATCTCCATTCAGTCCATTAAATCCATTTTCAGATCTGGTAGTCCAGTCGTCATAATCGGGAGCACGTCCATCATGCGGTTCGCCGTTACTCAGTTCTCCTCCAATACCTATAATAAAAACAGCACCATATTTTTCTGCGACTTTATTTTCCCGCTCCTTAGATGAAAGGCCCGGATATTTGTTCAGCAATTCCTCTGCATGGATAAATTTTATCTCACCGGGCAAGATCGGAACTATAGCAGGGAATGCCTCATACACAAGATATTCGGTACGAACCAAGGCGGCATAGATACGACGAACGACTTCCTTTAAAAAATCAAGATTACGATCTTCCGGAGACATTACCATCTCCCAATCCCATTGATCTACATACAGGGAGTGTAAATTGCCTAATTCCTCATCTGCGCGGATAGCATTCATATCTGTATAAATACCATAGCCCTCATTTATACCATAATCAGCCAAAGTAAGACGTTTCCATTTTGCCAGTGAATGAACAATCTCTGCCCGTTCATCACCCATATCTTTTATCGGAAAATTAACGGCACGTTCCACACCATTCAGGTCATCATTTATCCCCATTCCCTTTAATACGAATAAAGGAGCGGTAACACGACGCAACCGGAGTTCAGATGATAAATTTTGTTGAAAGAAGTCTTTTATTCGCTTGATACCCATTTCGGTCTGTTGCAAGTCAAGCAAAGCAGTGTACTGTTTTGGTTTTATTAAATAGCTCATTTTTATATTTTGAACGTTTTCGCTGTTAAATAACACACAAAGTTAACTTTTAAATATTAATATGAAAATATTTTCAGATCAATTAATACATTATGATATACCGGATCTAATGTCCCAATGAGTAAATATGCCGATGTGCCAATGAATTTTTGAGCTATTAGCCGTTAGCTTTGACTATCATATAAGATTAAGGCTTGCCACTTATTAAAAGGTAACACTATTTACAGTGAACAGTTAACAGTCATCAGTTAACAACTTATATCTCGTATCTTGTCTACTTGTAACTATTTCCCAAAAAGTAACAAAAGTAACACTATTTACAGTCATCAGTTAACAGTCATCAGTCAACAACTCGTAAGATGTAAAAACTTTGCGTCTTTGCGTGAAACAAAACAAAACGCCAGCCAACTTGTAACTCGTAACTGTCTGCAGGGCGAAGTAACTGGTAACTAGAAAACTTGACAGACTACTTATTTTCTAAAACTTACTATCTGTTAAAAAGTAACAAAGGTAACACTTGTTTCAGTTAACAGTAAACAGTCATCAGTCAACAATGTAACGTGTTGTCATGCTGAGGTACGAAGCATCTCTTTTCGTCAGGCGTGGCGAGATCCTTCCCTTCGGTCAGGATGACATACAAGAGTAAATGTTTTGGATTACTTATTACTTAAAACTTACTACTTGCAAAAAGGTAACAAAGGTAACACGGAAAGTAATTAATAATTAAGAATGAAAAATTAATAATTAGCTTATCAGTTCAGTTCGTATCTTGTATCTCGTTCACTCGTAACTTTCTTCAAAAAGGTAACAAAGGTAACACTTGTTTCAGTGAACAGTCATCAGTCAACAACTTGTATCTCGTATAATTTTTCGTTCTTCATTTTTCGTTTACTACAATATTTCAAAGAGCTAAAATAATATAGATAAACATTTTCTTTTTTTCTGCATATTTTTATCTTTGAAGTCATATAGACTTTTTGTTTTTATTAATATTCTTAAAAGACATAGATAACTTCAAGGTAAAATTATATAATATTTAAGAACAATGATTATAAAAAACACTCTTATCCTATGCCTGTTTATTTTATTTATTCCTTGTATAAACGGGCAAAATAAGACCTTCTCCAATGAAGCAATAGATTACTCAAAAGAGATTTTAGGCTGCTGGGAACTAGTAAATATAAACTATAAGATAAAATCAAATTATCCGTCTATCGACTCTTTAGTACTGAAAAACCTACAAGAAAATAAAGAGGATCTCCTGAAAGAAAAAGAGAATCTTACATTGTTTTTCTCTGATTTGGTGAGTTTGTTTGATAAAGATAGCACGCCTATCAGCAGTCCGTCAACCTATTATTTAAAAAGTGATTCTATCTATATGCAGGGAACGGTTTTTCAGAATGACGATAAAGCAGAGATACGCATTTCTGACGATACATTATATCTTGGATTAGATACACCGGATGAATTCAGACGGGTTCTACATAATCTTAAATGGTTTTATAGAATAAATATACCCGAACACGAAGATATAAAACTTGAAAGAATGGTGTGGTATGGCATTTTCATTCGCCCCAAAGATTGCGACAGATATAGATAGAAGGATAGAAAATATATAGCCTGTTCTCCCACTACTATGCGAATCTTTCGTCTAGCCATCAATTATCACCACACGATGCAATCGTGAAACAATAGGTATCGCACAGGTTTTCAACACGGGTCTTATTTGAAAAATTCAACAGGATTAGCTTTACAGGCAACACACAGACTGTATCTTTGCATGCAAAAAAATTCAAAAAGTCCTTTTCATAATCATGAAAAGGACTTTCTTTATGTAAAATCAAAGGATTATTTCTTCAAAATATACAGGTCAGCCATATCTCCGGTTATTTTATTACCTTCCATATCCAACTGTGTCAATGTATTCTCTCCTACGAAATACTGGTTAGGCGCATCTTTCACACCATCCAAAATAATTGTATTACCGGCAGCATTCCATGTATATTTACCTTTTTCTTCCGATTTACTGTTTTTCTTATTTACATACTCTGTATTTTTAACGTATGTACTGTCAGATAATGTAATAGATACAATCATGCCTTCGCCACTGGCTGTAGGCATTTTACCAGTATATGTCCCCACATAATCCAGTGAATTTTTAGCATTATGCTCGTCTTTTACCTGCTTTGCGATTTCAGAGAATTCATCAACAGAAGCTTTTTCTTCCTGTCCTTTTTGAGTGCCACCACCACAGCTATACATTAATCCCATAGCTGCAATAATGATAAATAATTTTTTCATGTTTCTATTATTTTTTTTGTTCACTATTGTGTATTTTGACCTCATACCCCAATTTTTCAATTGCGGCTTTAAGATTTTCCACTGTTGTCTGAGTTTTTTTGAATTCGATCAGTACTGTTTTATTTTCAAGATCTACTTTCATATCCGTTACTCCTTTTTCGAATGCAATATTCTTTTCAATACGCTTCTGACAATTCTCACAAGTCATCGAAACATCGAATAGGACTGTCTCTTTATCATTCTTCAAAGGTTTTTTATTCTGAGCATCTAGTGTTGTACTTATACCCATCATTAATATAACCGTCATTAAAAACAATTTCAATTTCATAGTTTTACAATTTTGTGTTTATTTTACAATAAACAAATTAATACGATTTTAGTTTAAACTATCTTTATATGTTTACAACAATTCACATCCTAAAGTCCTACTACAATAGATGCCTTATCCCATATCACACAGGCAGGTAATCAGGTTCCTGTCCCCAAAAGCATTATCTACACGGGCTACATTTATCCAGAATTTATTATCCTTCACAAATTGAAGCGGATAAGCAGCCTTTGATCGCGGATAAGCATGTTTCCATTCGTCCGCACAGACTTCATATTCAGGATGAGGAGCATTTACCAGCACATTATCTTCTTTGGTATATGTACCGTTTTCCACCTCCTTGATTTCCTCCCATATCTGGTTCATTGTATCTACAAAACGGTTAAGTTCCGCCAGACTTTCACTCTCGGTAGGCTCTATCATCAATGTACCGTGTACAGGGAAGGACAATGTAGGCGCGTGATAACCGTAATCCATCAAGCGCTTGGCAATGTCCGATTCGGTTATACCGGATGTATCTTTCACCTTGCGGCATTCCAGTATCAATTCATGTCCTACCCTGCCCGATGTACCTCTGTAAACGACACCATAGGTATCCTTAAAACATTCGGCCAGATAGTTTGCATTCAGTATAGCTATTTTAGTCGCATGCGTAAGCCCTTCCGCACCCAGCATACGGATGTATCCATAAGTGATAGGCAATATCCCGGCACTACCAAACGGAGCAGAAGCAACAGTATTCACCGTGCTGCCATCCAGCTCGGGATGGTGAGGAAGAAACGGGATCAGGTGTCCGGCCACACAAATAGGACCCTCACCCGGGCCTCCGCCACCATGAGGAATAGCAAATGTTTTGTGGAGATTGAGGTGACATACATCGGCGCCGATAAAGCCCGGATTGGTCAGTCCGACCTGTGCATTCATATTTGCTCCGTCCATGTACACCTGTCCTCCTTTTTCATGGACAACCTTGCACATTTCCTTTATTTCCTTTTCGAAAATACCGTGTGTAGACGGATATGTAATCATGCACCCTGCCAGATTGTCTTTATGCAGATCAGCTTTCGCCTGTAAGTCTTCCAATACTACATTCCCATGTGCATCGCAATCTATGGTAACAGTCTCATATCCGGCCTGTATAGCGGATGCAGGATTGGTGCCGTGAGCCGACGCAGGAATAAGGATAATGTTGCGATGCCCCTGTCCGATACTCTCCTGATATTTACGGATTGTCATCAAGCCCGCATATTCTCCGGCTGCACCCGAATTAGGTTGAAAACTAACGCCTGCAAAACCTGTTATTTCTTTGAGGTATTCACCCAGTTCTTCTATCAATTCGTTATATCCCTGAGTCTGCGACTGAGGTGCAAACGGATGGATATTCTGGAACCCGCCCAATGAAAGAGGGAGCAGTTCTGATGCAGCATTCAGCTTCATGGTGCATGAACCGAGCGAAATCATAGAATGGGCAAGTGATATATCTTTTCTGTCGAGGCGTTTAATATAACGCATCAACTCCGTTTCGGTATGATATGAATTAAATACTTCGTGCTGTAAGTATTCACTTTTACGGAGGAAATCATCTTTAATAATCAGTTTTTCGGGAAGATCATCAATCATAAATACCTCCATGCGTCCGGCAGCAAGGGAAAATACTGCCAGAAGTTCATGGGCTTTATATTCCGTGATAGTCTCATCTATACTGATACCTACTTCCCCACCCTCATAATAACGCAGATTGATATCGCGCATTTCAGCATATTCGCGTAAAGAATATTGAGAGACACCACTGGCCAGACCTATTTTTAATGTATCGAAATACTGCTCGTTAAGGACAGTATAGCCCAGTTCTTTCAGTTCATCTGCTATCAATGCTGTTGCCGAGTGAATCCGTTTTGCAATCTCCTTCAAGCCTTGAGGCCCGTGATATACGGCATAGAAACCGGCCATAGTAGCCAACAATGCCTGGGCCGTACAAATATTTGAGGTTGCTTTCTCCCGCTTGATATGCTGTTCGCGGGTTTGCAATGCCATACGATACGCCGACTTACCATAAGCATCTTTCGATACACCGATGATACGTCCGGGCACATTCCGTTTGTTTTCTTCTTTTGTTGCGAAGAATCCGGCTGAAGGCCCCCCATAAAACATCGGAATACCAAACCGCTGGCTGCTTCCGAATGCTATGTCTGCACCCCATTCTCCCGGAGGGACCAACAGGGTCAATGCCATCAGATCGGTAGCTACAGCGACTTTGCATCCTGCTGCATGCACTTTTTCAGTAAAAGCGGTATAATCTTCGACACTACCGTTCGAATTCGGGTATTGGATAATAGCACCAAAAAATTCACTGTTAATATCAAATACCTTATAATCGCCAACTACGACCTCTATACCTTGCGGCACGGCACGGGTATTGATTACAGCGAGTGTTTGCGGGAATATATTTTTATCAACAAACAATTTGTTTGCTCCGTTTTTCACCTGATCGCGGCTGCGCAGGGCATGCATCATTGCAGCGGCTTCCGCTCCGGCTGTAGCTTCATCAAGCAGGGAACAGTTCGATAAAGGAAGACCTGTCAACTCGCTCACCATTGTCTGGAAGTTCATTAAAGCTTCGAGACGGCCTTGCGATATTTCCGCCTGGTATGGTGTATAAGATGTGTACCAAACAGGATTTTCGAATACATTACGGAAGATAGGTGCGGGACATACCGTATCGTACCATCCCATCCCTATATACGAAGCGCATATACGGTTTTTCGAGGCCATCAATGCCATTTCTTCGGCATATTCGTGTTCACTGAGAGCCTCCGGCAAATTCAATCCACTTTGCAGCCGGATATTCTGAGGAATCGTCTGGTCTATCAGCTCATCAAGGGACTTCACCCCGATTTTAGCCAACATTATTTTCTCTTCTTCTGCATTGATGCCAATATGGCGATGTTGGAATCTTTCGCTTTTCATGTGCTTTCCGTTCTGTTTTATTGTAAATAAAAATTACTTTTAATTTCTTCCCCTATTGTAGTTAACGGCCCGTGGCCTGAATATATGACTGTTTCTTTAGGCAGTGTAAGCAGTTTGCTCTTTATACCGGCAATAAGCTGTTCATGGCTTCCTCCGGCAAGGTCGGTACGCCCTACACTTCCCCTGAACAATACATCTCCGACAAAAGCACAGCCTGCATCCTGATTATAGAAAATGATGCTGCCCGGCGAATGTCCCGGTATTTCCAGAACTATAAATCTCTGATTACCGAATGTCACCACATCGTTTTCATTCAGATACTTGCTAATCCGGGGGATTTCAGCACTTTCATTCTTAAAGCCGAACATTTGCAATTGGGCCGGCAATTGCTCCAGAAGAAATTCATCTCCTTTGTTTGCCTCTGTTTCCAGATGAAACTGTTCGTATATAAAATTATTTCCGAATATATGGTCGAAATGCAGATGAGTATTCAAGAGGTGCTTCACCACCAGATCGTTATCGAGGATGAAATTCAGCAAGAGCGCCTTCTCATCCGGGAAGAAACAACCCGGATCGATGATGACACACTCCTTCGTTTCATCATATGCCACATATGTATTTTCGCTAATCGGGTTAAATTCAAATATTTTTACGTTCATAGATTTTACAAATGACTTTCTGTTAAAAAACAGCCTAAAGATAAAACTTTTTTCGTTTCGAAACTAGCCATTTAAGCTTATATCTTATGTTATAAATATACAAAAAGGCAGTATTCACATTTGAAATACTGCCTATACCGTATAGATTCTATATATCAATTAATATCCGGCTGTAAAGCGTTGGCGGGAGAATTTATGATTCTCAATTTCATCAACAACAGCTACTGCAAGGTCTTCGACAGACAATACCGATTCGCCATCCTTATCAAATACAGGCTCATCCGTTCCCAGCCTGTATTTACCTGTTCTTCCGGTCTTAATACCCGGATGCATATTGATAGCAGGTGAAAACATTGTCCAATCGAGCTCTTTTTCTTTTTTCAGCACATTCAGGTAATCCCTTGCCGCAGTTGCTCCGGGCTTAATATTTTCGGGGAAGTCTGCTCCATCCACTATTTGCTGCCCATCTATGTACAAGCTACCGGCCCCGCCTATCATCACATATCGTTTTATTCCGGCTTCCTTTACTGCTTGCCGGATAGCTTCCGATCCTTTCATGAAATCATTATAAATATCCGGATTCGACCATCCGGGATTAAAAGCGCTCAGGACAACATCATTTCCCTTCAATACCGCGGCTAATGCTTTTACGTCTGTTACATCTGCTGCAACCGCCTTTGGCTGACCATCCTTTACCGGAATCTTATCCACGGAACGGGCCACTGCTGTCACTTCAAAACCTCTGTTTACCAACTCTTGTAATAAATGCGAGCCAACAAACCCTGTTGCTCCTATTAATGCTACTTTCATATTGTTTTATTTTTAAATGTTACCTTTTTCTGTATCTATATTTATTACAGTTTTGCGTAAAAAAAATCATTCGAATTTCTTCTTGAAATCGGCCAGTGTCTGGCCCGAAAGTTTTGCGATTATAAAATCTTCCGCTTCCATATTCAAATCGTGCAAATGCTCATTAATCTGTTTTCCCACAGGGCATTTTGGATTCGGAGATGCCAGTGAGTTACCTAATGCTGTCCGGGAACTGACTATTTTATATATATCGGAAAGAAGGATCTTGTCTGCCGGCTTTGCCAGCATACTACCGCCGTTCTTACCTTCTTTACTTACAACAAACCCATGCCTGCGAAGGTTCGATAATTCTTTTCTTACCAACACAGGATTGATATTCATACTTCCTGCCAGATAATCGGAAGAAATCCATTCATCCAAACTCGTTGCCAGAAGTACTAATATATGTATTGATATTGAAAACTTACGATCGCTCATACTGTAATATTTATAATTACAGTACAAAGGTAGATATATTTTTCTCTTAGCAAAAAGAATTAACAATTATTTAAATAAGAACGTAAACGATTTTCTTGGTCTTGAAATATTCTTCTTCGAAGAACATAGATAAGTCATCTGCTTCGGCTGTCTTCTTAAAAGGCTTCAGTTCGCCCTCAAGATTCCCTCCTTTAAGGCAAATCAAACCGTTTGGCAGAGCATTGTGCTGTTCTTTCGAAATATTCTTCTTTATAATCTTTACCAAATCGGGTAACGGCATTACTGCGCGGCTTATTACAAAATCAAATTTTTCTTTTACTTCTTCGGCACGACAATGGCGGAACTGAACATTTTTCAATCCGATGGCTGTAGCCACTTCGGTCGCCACCCTGATCTTTTTACCGATACTATCTACCAGCAGGAACTTACATTTTGGAAACAATATGGCCAGTGGTACTCCGGGAAATCCCCCGCCCGTACCTACGTCCATAAGCTGTGTCCCATCGGTAAACTGTATAAGTTTCGCTATGGCAAGTGAATGCAGGACATGATGTGTATACAGGTTTTCTATATCCTTGCGCGAAATTACATTTATCTTTGAATTCCAGTCAACATATAAATCATAAAGAGCTGCGAATTGTGCCTTTTGCTCTTCGCTGATATCCGGAAAATACTTGAGAATTATTTCCATATTATTATTTCCCGGCAAAAATTGATATTGGTGAATTATCTCTCAGCAAGTCCCTGATTTCATTATAGGGAAGGGATACACGGATTTCCCCAAGAGAAGGAGCCGAATATTCTCCCGGATTGAAAATATAAGTCAAACCATTATTATCTGCAAGGAAATTTTCATTCGATGTCAGGTCTTCAATCCCCCAGTAACCGAACTCGAGAAGGTCTTCTGGCTTTTGTACTTTATTTTGAGCTACTATTTTCCTTATCAAAATAGCATTCAGCAATTTCCTGTATTCGGGCAAGAATATATCCTGTTCACTCAATATATTTCCGGTCTTTAAATCTATCACAATATTGCGGTAAGCAGTAGAAGAGTTTGCCCCGCCTTTATAATCCATCGACGATATCTGATACGACAATATATCGTCCATATCGAATATCACTTTTGTTTCCAATGTTTTATAATATGAAAAATAATCCTCGGTGTCGCCTGATTCCTGCCAGTCGGGAAACTGCTCTTTGGCATCAGTCTTATATTTTTCCACATAATCTTCCACATATTTATTGATGGCATCCTGTGGCTTCATTTGCTCATATTTTTCATCTTCCATCAGCGCAAAATTCAATTCCTTCTGTACCGTAGCCAAAATTTTCTCATCAGCAAACTTCACGGGGAAAATATATGTGATCTTTAACGAACATGACGGTTTTGTAGAATCGTTATCCAAATGATATATCTTGGAAACCGATATGGAATCGTAAGATATCGCATTCGGTGTATTTATCTTTTTCTCTGTTTTACAGGATATAAAAACAGAAAGAGATAATACAAATAAGCCTATAGATGTAAATATGATTTTCATATATGCTATTATTTAACAATACAAATATACGACAAAATGGAAGAATGCCGACTTTTAGCTAACATTTTTACATTTGGATTCCCCCTTTGTACTTAAAGATAAAGTAAGCTACTTCCTGTAAATCCAGTCAGTAGCCTACTTAACATAAAAACAAAAAACTCTCGATTTTGTTTATTACTCCTGTCTATTAGTCAGATATAAACATGAAAGCAAATATCTGTTTTGAGACAAGATTAGAAAGCATTTATTTACTAATTGCATATCCTTTCTGGTTGGCAAAAGCAAGGATGGATTCATTGATTGCCTTACCAAGGTCGTCACCGGAATCTTCATTTTTTAATTGCTTGTCTATATAGTCCCGGCGTTTTTTTGCCAGTTCGCTTATTTCTTTCTGAATGGCGGCTCTTTCGGCTTCTTTCCCGGCAATTACCTTTTGTATTTCAACCTTCGATTTATTTCGCAATTCTTCCGGCAGATCAGACTGCCTTATATTATTCAGGGCGTCTTTGTCTTCTTTAACCCTATCTACCAGATCCCAGCTACTATTCTTATAAACGCTTGCCGATTTACTTACCGCACGTTCTGCCATATTCGACCTCGATATGGATTTCGCATTTACATCCTGAACGGCCTGCATCTCTTTCCGTGCAAATCCATCGTGTCCATATCCCAAATAAGTCGCGTTCAGACGGTCGTTACATGCGCTTATCCTGTCATCGTAAGGAGTATCATAATAGCGTACTCTCGCATTGTGGTCGATATTGAAAAACTTTCCTTTTCCCCTTATAGCAGCATCGCGCCACATGCCCTGAACGCCTGAGCTATGATTGCCGCAATGTATTGTATTCACAAATATATCCTTACCCAAAGCGCGGTCTATAGCAGACTTGTAAGAAATACGCCCTTGAGTGAAAGGTTCGTTACCCGCAATATAAATAAGCTTCATATCCGATGTGTTCCTTCCCCAATCCAGTACTTCTACTGCTTTATTTATTACTGCTCCGCAATATTCGTCTCCTCCGTACGTGGTCAGTGCGAATAGCTTTTGGGAAATCAGATCGAGATCGGTAGTCAGAGGTGTCACCTGGCGGATGTAATCATTCATGTGTATGCCGTCATTACCATATTCATACAAAGCAATTTCTATGCGGGGAACTTTCCCTTCATACCGCAGTGTGGTAAGTGTATTCACTATGTTCCACAAACGAGACTTGGCCTGTTCAATCAGTCCGTCCATACTGCTCGATGTATCGAGTAGAATAGCAACCTGTATTTTCGTTCCCCTGTTCATTTCATTATCAGTTGCAGATACAGACAATTCAGAATTCTGTTCCTTTCCTCTATTTTCAGCTGTTGCTGCGGAGCAACCGGCTGTCATTGCGACAAAAGCGAATAACATTGAGCTTAAGTGTACAAACTTTTTCATATCATTGTGTTTTAATTGGTTTCGTTGCTCAAATGTATTACGTTAAGAATTAACAATCGGGGCAAAATGGGTGAACGTTCATTTTGAATTGGTGAATTATAAGGTATAAATGTTTTAAAAGTATTTACTTTACAATCTCAATCAAACACAACAGCTTATGCATATCAGATATATACTTATACTCCTTCTTATCCTGATTTCATCACCGGGTTGGGCGCAGCAGCCGAAGAGCGCATCCAAGCAATCCAGAGAGAATATACGGATACAGGAGGTCTTCAAAGCTATAGAAGAAGGCAAGTCCGATATGGAGGTAGCCGAAAGCTATGAGAAGCTGGCAAGGGAGCTTTCAGGAAAGGGTGAATATGCCAAAGCTGAAGACTATCTGACCAGGGCCAAACGAATATACCAGATTCGCGGGGAAAAAGAGAAACTGGCTATTGTGGAACGGGAGCTGGCTAAAGTACAGGAAGCCCAGAACAAAATAAATGATGCCTTCTATAACTTCAGTAGCGCCCAATCCAATACTTCTAATAAGAAGATGCAAAAGATCAATGCCAACGACATGCAGCGTGTGGCCAATTACAACAATCCGGCTGTACAATCCGGATATATACAACAGAATATACTGCTGGCCGAAGAACTGGACAACAAAGAAGATAAAGTCCTTGCCTACCGGCAAATGGCACAGGTAAACAAAGATATGAACAATGCGCCCGAAGCGATCAGAAACCTCGAGAAAGCTTTGGTCACAGTCCAGGACCAGCCGGAAGCATCCATGCAGATACGGCAGGATATAGCCAGTACCTATGCCGCCGACAACCAGATAGGAAAAGCAATAGAGATAAACAAGGATCTGGTTGCGGAAGCCAAAGAAACGAACAATCCTAAAGCCGAGATCAAGCAACTGCAAGCCCTGTCGGAAAATTACCTCGAGGCCAATAAGCTAGCCGAAGGTGTATCCGCCTTGCAACAGGCATACAACCTCGCCATAGATAACGGACAGACTATAGAAGCTAAAAACAGCCTTGAGTTGCTTGTAGAACAATATCGGAAAATGCGTCAACCCCAGAAAGCTCTCGATGCTTATTCCGACTTCATGAAGAAGCTCGAAGGCCTTGTAAAGAACGACAGTACGCTGCTAGACGAAAGATTCTTTCATGTACAGGAGGAGAAAATACTTCGGCTGGAAAAAGAACGGGCGCTAAAAGATGAACTGATATCCAGAACCAATAGGTTCAATTATATACTACTCATAGCCATTGTACTGATACTTATCTCACTCGTCTTTATAGCCAAAGCTCTCTATTCCATCAAGAAGAAGAATAAGCGGATAGCCCTGCAATCGCTGCGCAGGGAAATGAACCCCCACTTCATTTTCAACAGCCTCAATAGTGTGAACCAGTTCATAGCGCAAAATAACGAACTGGAAGCCAACAAATACCTGTCTTCCTACTCCAAGTTGATGCGCAATATCATGGAAACCTCAAACAAGGACTTTATTCCGCTGGCTACCGAAATGGAACAGATGAAAGAGTACCTCGACCTGGAATACATGCGCTTTCACGACAAGTTTACCTATAAGATGGAAATAGACAATTCGCTGGATGCCGATTCCCTGTTCATTCCCAATATGCTGATACAGCCGCAACTGGAAAATGCCATCTGGCACGGACTACGCTACAAGGATGGTATGGGGCTGCTTACGTTAAATGTAAAGCCCGAAGGTAATCATCTGGAAGTCGTCATCGAAGACAACGGCATCGGACTCACAAAAAGCAAGGAGCTAAAAACCAAGCACCAAAAAGAACACCGGTCGCGCGGACTGAATAATACACAGGAACGAATCAACCTGCTGAACAGCCTGTACCACACCGATATATCAATTTCCATTACAGAGAAGGAAGGAAAGGAAAGCGGAGTGATAGTCAGACTATTATTTCCCTTAATGAACAAGAACCTATGAACACACTGCAAAGAATAAAGAGCGTAATAGTAGAGGATGAACCCGCCGCACGGGAAGCCCTGAAAAACTATCTGGCAAAATACTGTCCGCAAATAGAGGTTATAGGCGAAGCACATAATTGCAAGGATGCCATACCCCTTCTTCACAACCTGGAACCGCAACTCGTATTCCTCGATGTGGAAATGCCGTTCGGTAACGCCTTCGATGTACTGGAAGGCTGTAAAGACCTCTACTTTGAGACGATATTCGTCACGGCTTTTTCCGAATACTCTTTGCGGGCATTGAACCAAAGCGCGGCATACTATCTCCTGAAACCCGTAAGCATCGAGGAACTGATATTAGCCGTGAATAAAGTTCAGCAGCACATCATCAATAAGGAAGTCTTCAACCGCAACAAAATACTGGTAGAGAACTTCCGCGAAACCAAGCCGGAAAAACAGCAGGTCATACTCCCTACTCTCGAAGGCTTCGAAGTGGTGAAGATGGAGGATATCATCCGCCTGCAAGGCAACGGCAACTTCACCGATATCTACCTGAAAGATAAGAGTAAGAAAATGGTTTGCCGGTTCCTCAAGCATTTCAGCGAGATACTACCCTACCCTTTCCTCCGCATCCATAAGTCACACATCGTAAACTTTAACTTTGTAAAATCATACCACAAAAACTCCGGTGGATATGTGACTTTGGAAGATGGTACGGAGATTGAAATATCATCCAGCTATAAGGAAGATTTTCTCAGGTTCTTTAAAGCATAGATCCGGAGCCTGTTTAATCAAACCTACTACCGGGAATCCCTTTTCGGCATCGGGATACTCAATGGCTTCTGTCTTTTCAGCATTTTAGACGCTTCCCCCGTAAGCCAGAGATAATGATCGGATGGCACTCCGTCCATCCCTACGAACTTAGCTATATCACTTACCGGAGGATTGTCGCTGCATTTGAATATTGCCGTCCCTTCATTTACCTCATCGAACATAGCCGCATAGATCATACCGGCACCTGCATTGATAGCAGTAGATATCTGCTGCCAATAGAAACGTCCCCCTTGACGCGGTATGGAACCGGAGGGCTTTATATCATCCGGAAATTCAAAGCGGCTGAGATTATGCCAACTGAATCCCGGGGTCACACAAGGTACATAATCTATATTGTTATTTTTACACCACTCCATATCACCGATTATCAGGTCGCGGAAACGGTCCATATCGTTATGCAAAAGCGGCGTAAAGCGCTGGACAGTCCAAGGCAGAACGATATCGGCCTGTTTGATTATTGTGTGCAAATAGGGGTCCGGGATACAATCGGCAGTCAGTTCGCGCCAAAACGTCGGTACACCCAACATAATACTGCAACCTCCGTATTCAGGATCATTTTTCAAGAAGTCGATGAAGCGTTCTATACCTATATTACGAATATTATAAGGCCTGTCGGGAAACCCGATACCCCAGATAGCCACAAGAGGCTTCCCGTTGAAAAATAAATATGTCTGATTTCCTTTCTGGTTTGTCACCCTTATGGAATCTACAAGGTACTTCCAGTCTTCTATCAGGCTGGAACAATCTTCTCCCGATCTTTTCAATCCCGACAAGTCGTACATAACAGCTATCGCACGCTGATATTCAGATGCAGCCTCAAACGCGTTTCTGATTACCGCGGTCGGTGCTTCCCTTCTGGCCTTTGCCTGAGCAGAGCCAAAGAAGCGTTGCATAAACACACCGTCTACGCCATATTCCTGCATCCATTTGAAATGCAAATCTATTGTGCTTTTGTCCGTAGAACTGAAAAAGCGGGCTGTGGAACCATCCGCGTGCTTCAATCCCGTAGGATATGTCTTTTCATACTCGCTCACATCCGGCCACATGTCTATGCGGACTTGTTTTTCATCGGGATACATCACTCCATCGGCCGGAGCCCTGAACCATCCCTGATAACCTGCCATAATCAGGCCTTTATAGCTTGGATACTGTGTTTTAGCAGAGTGCTTGTTTGTCTGAGCTGTAATCTTATTCATAAAAAGGCAGGATAAGATTATCACAGACAGAATAATTCGCTGATTCATTATATTTTAGTTTTATATATTAAATAATTATTTTAATTTTAATGATTTAGTCCTTATTTCAGACCTCTCTTAAATGTATATACCTGCCCCTGCCGCGTATCCACGTCATACTCGTATATCTTATACAGCAACGGATACTGAGTATTTATCTCTTTGGAGACCAGAGGTTCCTTTATTTGTGCAGTTCCGTACAGCGGATTTGGATTTACTCCCTTAGCCTCCGACAATCCCGCACCCGTCAATGGCACGTAAGACCGCAGGCGCATATTCCCGCCCAATTTAGATAATACCGAGACAGTCAGAAGTTCCCCGTTTTCCCACGCCATAGAAACTTCGAAACCGCCGCGAGCCATCAGCCCTTTCACTGCGCCCTTTTTCCATGCATCGGGCAGGGCTGGAAGCAGATGGAGCGCTCCATCGTGGCTTTGCAATAACATTTCGGCCACTCCGGCAGTGAACCCGAAATTACCGTCGATCTGGAAAGGCGGATGCGCGTCGAACAGGTTCGGATATGTACGCCCGTCGTTATTCCCCGGTTCTACAAGCGATAACATATTGGATATAATCTTATATGTATGGTTTCCATCCAGGAGGCGTGCCCAGAAGTTTATCTTCCAGCCTATCGACCACCCCGTAGCCATATCGCCACGGTAAAGCAACGAATTCTTTGCTGCCTGAAACAATGCAGGATGCGAATAAGGAGATATCTGGTTGCTCGGATACAGCCCATACAGATGCGACACATGGCGATGGTCGTTCTTTGGGTCGTCTATGTCGTCGAGCCACTCCTGTAACTGGTTGTATTTCCCTATCTGCATAGGGGCAAGACGCGAAATCATATCTTCCAGTCTTCTTTCATATACATTATCGGCCAGTTGCAAAGCCTTGGATGCGTTCAATGCATCACTCAGTACATCAAATACTATCTGGTTGTCCATCGTGGAACCGGCCGTGATGCTTGTACCCGTTCCCGGAGGGCCTTGTTCGGGCGAAGTGGAAGGAGCCGATACCATCCATTTATATTTCGGATGCTCTACAAGAAAATCCAGAAAGAAATCAGCAGCACCTTTCAGTACGGGATATACATCCCTCAGAAACACCTTATCGCCTGTATAGAGGTAATGCTGCCACATATGCCGGCTAAGCCAAGCCCCGCCGTTGGGCCACATCCCGTAAAAAGCACCGTCCACAGGTCCGGTCGTACGCCAGATGTCCGTATTGTGATGCGTAACCCATCCGTTGGCATTGTACATTACCCTCGCCGTCTCTTTACCTGTTTCGGCTATTTCTTTCACCATTGCGAACAACGGGAAATGTGTTTCGCTAAGATTGGTCACCTCGGCAGGCCAGTAATTCATCTCCGTATTGATATTGATCGTGTACTTACTATCCCAGGGCGGTACAAGCTGATCGTTCCATATGCCCTGCAATGTCGAAGGCTGACCGCCCGGTTGTGACGAACTGATGAGCAAATAGCGTCCAAACTGGAAAAGCAGTGTAACAAGGTTCTGGTCTTTGCCATCCTTAAAGTTCCGTACACGGCTATCGGTTTCGTCGTTCATCCTTTCGGAAGTTCCCAAATCCAACTCAACCCGGTTAAACTGATTCTGATAATACTTTATATGGTCGTTCAGCGCAGTCTGATATGGTTTGGCCAGTGCGGACCTCAATATTGTTTCTGCTTTTCTGGTCTCGTTACCGCTTACATTCTTATAGTCTATAAAATTGGTGGCGATGGATATGTATATTGTCGCTGTATTCGCATTTTTCACAACGATATTATCTTTTCCTACTTTTACCGTTCCGCCCTCCGTCTTTATTTCGGTCTGGTTTTCGAACCTTACCACTCCTTTTATACCTTCATGGTCTGAACCTGTACCTTTCAGCACCAGCCTGTTGCCCTTTGCTAATACAGAATAGCCTTTCACCGGAGAATCGTATGACGCGGAGAAGTTAATACTATTCGCCTTATCTGCCATAATATGCATAATAATCACATTATCGGTAAACGAACTGAATACTTCACGGATATATGTTACACCATCCACAGCGTACCGGGTAGTTGCTACCGCCGTTCTTAGATCCAGATTGCGTGAGTAATCGGAGAAATTATCATGCCCGGTAAAGTCCAGATACAAGTTTCCGATTGTCTGATACGGCATGCCATTGTGAGGTGTCCTCATCGTTTTGTCCAATAATGCCTCTGCCTGCTTTTCCTTCCCTGTGAAAATAAGATTCCTTACTTCATCCAACGAACCCAGTAAAGCGGGACTGTCGTTCCGGTGCGGCCCTCCGGCCCACATTGTTTCTTCGTTCAGTTGAAGACGTTCACGGGCCGGGCCGCCAAAAACCATAGCTCCCAACCGCGAGTTCCCTAAAGGCAAGGCTTCCACCCATTCTTTTGCAGGACGTTTATACTGTAGTTTGATATCACCGGCATGAACGGTAAGTATGCTCAGGGCGAAAAACATGAATAATCCGAATCTCTTTCTCATGGTGTTATTTTAAGTATTGGTTATTTCCCGGGACAAAATAAAGCCAGGGGTATTAACAGGAGAGTTAAAAACGTATTAATATAATATTAAAATAAAACCTAGTATTTTATTTAGAGCAAAACTTGACAAAGCTGACACTTTTTACGCATTTTCTATTCTGTCAATTTTCTCCCTCACTGCTGATCGCTATTTTATAAAAACTTGACAAATCTGACACTTTTTTTCAGTTTTTCAGATATCTCTATTTTAACTATCAGTAATATCAAAGACCTATGAGCCAACCGCTAAAAGCTGTCAGCTAACATATAGATAAAATTATTTTCAATTAAGAAGGAAAAGGAGACTCAATCTTCGATATTCTTCCGGCTTATCACATCGGTAAGGGAATACTTATATTTCGAGCCCAGCAGATTATAGTATTCTTTACAGAAATTGTCATAAATACTTTTTGCAATTCCTTTTTTACCCGAATTGAACAATATGGAGCATTTGAGGTATAATGCCTCCTCATTTATATAATCGTGGAGGAACAACGTATCGGCAATCTTTAGCTTCAGGTCGTCTGTCAGCTTATAATAATTGCTCTGCGAAAGTTCGGTCAATATATCTATTGTCATGTTGGAGAAATCACTTTTGAATCCGTCTACCCAGTCAGCTTCCGTATTTGGCAACAACACACCCCGAAGTAATAATTCGAGCAGCCTGTCTATATCCGTCTGATCGGAAGAAGCATTTTCTTTTATTATACCAAATAACCGGATGGCCTCTGTATAATCACACACAATACCTTCATTCAATTTTATACTCCAAAATCCATTTTGGTTTATAATCTCCACATTCCCTACATTTTCAAGTATCGTCCGTAACTTGCTGAGATAGACATTTCTGTTGTTTTTCGCAGATTCTTCATTTTTATCGAACCACAATAATTGTATCAGCTTCTTGCCCGATATACCTTTACTGTCCTTCTCTGTACTAAGTATCAGCAATACGAGCAAGTATTTCAGCATCGGTGTAAAGTGACCGGTTATATTCCGACCATCCTTATCCGTTATCAAGAAACCTCCCAGAAAACAAACCGACTGTCTGGAGAAATCATAATACCGGACTTCCGTCTCCTTCACTTTTACCTCAGTGACCGAAGGAATTGCAAGGCTCCGGGGCGAAGCCATCAACCTTTTACCGGTTTTTTTTCTAAAAAGCGTCCTCTTAATCAGAAAATATACCGTAAGAGCAATTACACATAGAAGCCCCAAAGTTATTATTACAATCTTCCATATAGACAGTGACGGTACTGCCTCCGCCGTTGGTTGAGTAACTTGTATCTCGCTTAAAGCTATCGGAGGGTAATTAAGCGAATAGATCGCGACTTCGGCAGACTTATCTGTTTTTATTTTATTTATCAATACATAAAATTTATTATCCTTCTTCGAATGATACAAATTCATATATAAATAGTGGGCTGTGAGATCTTCATGTATGGGAAAAGACATTAATTCAAAACCCGGATGATCTTTCTTCAGCCTCATCAATGTCCCACCGTTCTGGTTTGTAAATACATAGAAACAATCTTCTTTCTCATCATAAATCATATTCTCACCGGGAAGGAATTCCAATTCGGGTGCAGAAGTCTCCATCTCCCACAGTTTATTTGTCTGCTCTGTCAGGAGATTGACCGAATAAAAGTCGTAATAATTACGGGGAGACAACTCCTGCCGTCCTGTTTTATTACCCCATCCCCCATAGATATACAAAGTATTGTTTACGATAACGGTTGAAGAAGAGTGGCGGGGGGAAATATCAGGCAAACTGGATTTTTTTATAGATTTCCGGCTTGGGTTTAAACGGAGTAACTCATTGTTATATTTATAAAAGCCATAACCCCCAAAAGATACTAATGAAGAATCGGACGGAGAAAAAGAAACTGAATTATTCCAGTAGGCATGTTCCAGAAGCGATTTTGTATTGTTTTCCCACGACTCTGAAACCGGATTGAATACGGATACTATATTTTCGTCGAGATTATAGGATAATAGCTTATTCGAAACAGGATTGTAGAATAACTGATTAGGGGCATTGGCTGCAATTATTCCGCTTTTGACAGCAATTATATCCTCTTTCCTTTGATTGGCATCGAAAGTGATAAGCTCTTTAGAATCGGGAGAAGCAATATAAATTATACCCTGATTCGGATTGAATGCAAACAGGGAATTCTCTTTTATATGCTTCGAATAGATTTTTTCCCATGTTGCATAAATATCTATTATCCAGCGCGGATTTTTTGCTAATGCCGGCACCTGGCTTACAGAGTCGGGACTCTGCCTCTCGTCGTGTTTTTCCAATTTCCAGTGTCTCTGTAGATTTTTACCGTTGAATATCTTTACATCCCTGATATTCACTGATGCTATATCATACAACGTATATCCGTCGAAAGGACATAAACCAAAAGAGACTTTTACCTCATTAGCACGTGATATCTGGTAAGGAACAGATAATTTAGTTTCTCCATATAATACAGTGATTTCATTTTTCTCTGATGATAATGTTATACTTACCGGTAACCATTCGCCGCAGATTATTTCTTTTGAAATCATGTAAACAGACTCATTTACCACCAGCATCGGATATCGCTTATCTCCTTCACCTACTGTAAATAACAAGTCTATATTTTCTTTCTTATCGGTAATCATCCTGAATACAACCCCAAACACATTGTCTTTACGCACACTCATATCGAATGTCATGGTTGTTTCGCTATGCAACCTGATCGGCTGGTTATTCTCAAGTATCAAAGATGTCTTTTCCTGGTCATTGGACGGAAATGACTTTATGTATAAACCATAATCTATACTATCGGGTTGTGCAGCATTAGTTAATACTGACAAAGAGACAAATAAAATAGTAGAGAACAGTTTTTTCATTTAGATTTTTTGTAGAGGATAAATTGCACTTTTAAGAGCTACAACAGAAGCTAACGATTGTAAAAATAATCTATTTCTTTTTTTATTCCAACTAAAAGATTTTAGTTTTCCGATAAATCAGCTATTTTTATTGTCATTCTTTTAAAATATAGAAGATTAATCGTATTTTAACCGATACATTAATGTTTGATTTCAGCTTTTATTAATGCCTTTTGTGTTATTTTGTATTTATAAATTTCCTAAAAATATTTATCATGAAAACTAAGAATCTCTTATTTCTCATTTTTCTCACATTTTCGGGCTCTGTATTATTTGCTCAGCCATATCCCTTCCGGGATACAAAACTATCTACAGACAAACGGGTATCTGATTTAGTTTCCCGTCTGACTTTAGAAGAAAAGGTATTGCAAATGCTCAATAATACCCCCGCCATAGAAAGGTTAAATATCCCGGCTTATAATTGGTGGAATGAATGCCTGCATGGTATTGGGCGCACAGAATATAAAGTCACTGTTTTTCCCCAGGCAATAGGAATGGCTGCTGCATGGGATACCAAGTTGTTGCAAGATGTGGCAAATGCTATTTCCGACGAAGGGCGCGCAATATATAATGATGCGTCGGCAAAAGGCAATTACTCTATATACCATGGTCTGACATATTGGACCCCCAATGTAAATATATTCCGTGACCCTCGTTGGGGCCGCGGACAGGAAACATATGGAGAAGACCCTTACCTGACAGGGGCTTTGGGTAAATCATTTGTCGCAGGCTTGCAAGGTGACGACCCCAACTATCTTAAAGCTGCCGCCTGCGCAAAACATTATGCTGTACACAGCGGCCCGGAGAATACACGCCACACATTTAACACATTTGTGACCACATTCGATTTATGGGACACATACCTTCCTGCATTCCGTGATTTGGTTGTAGATGCCAAAGTAGCAGGTGTGATGTGCGCATATAATGCTTTTAGCGGAGAACCATGTTGCAGCAATAACCTCCTGATGCAGGAAATATTAAGAGATAAATGGGGCTTTACAGGATATGTGACATCCGACTGCGGCGCTATCGACGATTTCTACCGTTATCATAAGACTCATCCCGATGCTAAACACGCCGCTGCCGATGCAGTATATAGCGGAACTGATATCGATTGTGGCAATGAAGCATATAAAGCCCTTGTGGATGCCGTCAAAACAGGACTTATTACAGAAGAACAAATAGATATATCTTTAAAGCGCCTATTCGAAATACGTTTCAGGCTCGGGATGTTCGATCCTGTAGAAGATGTAAAATTTTCGAAAATACCACTTTCTGTACTGGAATCACAAACTCATAAGGATTTAGCTCTTAAAATAACCAGAGAATCAATCGTATTATTAAAGAATGAGAATAACTTCCTGCCGCTAAGCAAGAAGTTGAAAAAAGTAGCTGTCATCGGCCCTAATGCAGATAACGAAGTATCAGTGCTGGGTAATTATAATGGCTTCCCGACTCAGATAATGACTCCTTACAAAGCCATTAAGAACAAACTGAAAAATGCGGAGGTGATTCACGAAAAGGGTATTGACTTTGTAAAACCATCGGAAAACAGCAAAGAAGAAATCACAGCTTTAGCCAAACGTTTGAAAGGAATGGATGTAGTCATATTTGCCGGAGGTATATCTCCGGAACTGGAAGGTGAAGAAATGCCTGTCAATATAGAAGGATTTACGGGAGGAGACCGTACCAGTATAAAACTGCCGAAAATACAGACTGAACTGATGCAGGCTTTAAAAGCCGAAGGAATACCGGCCGTCTTTGTTATGATGACCGGAAGTGCAATCGCCACCGAATGGGAATCGCAAAACGTACCCGCAATATTAAATGCATGGTATGGCGGACAGGATGCGGGAACAGCCATTGCGGATGTCCTTTTCGGGGATTATAACCCTTCGGGAAAATTACCTGTAACATTCTATGCAAAGGATAACGACCTGCCTGCATTCAATTCTTATGAAATGAAGAACAGAACCTATCGTTATTTTGACGGAAAAGTACTTTATCCATTCGGCTATGGATTAAGTTATACCAAGTTTGAATACTCCCCGATACAAACGCCTGTAAGTATAAAAGCAGGTGAAAATCTGGAAGTTTCCGTTACTGTAAAAAACACAGGAAAAACAGACGGGGAAGAAGTAGTCCAACTCTATATATCCCACGACAATAACAGTACAAACAAGCAATTACCTCTATATGCCCTGAAGAGTTTCAAAAGGATTTCCCTGAAGGCGGGAGAAAGTAAGAGCGTAACTTTCAAACTGTCGCCAAGAGAAATGGCTCTGGCAGACGAAGATGGGATACTGAAAATAACTAAGGGAAAAAGCAAACTATATATCGGAGGAACTTCTCCTTCAAAAACAAGTGCGGAAAAATTACCTCTTGTAGAAACACAGTTTGAGATAACAGGAAATGATTATATCATTGATTAAAAGATAGATCTATTCGTAGAGAATCTTTTTTGCAGACACAATCGGGGTGGATAAACATTCAACTAAGACGAAAAGTTATCCACCCTTATTATATCACTTCTCCAAATTATACTATCCAACACGCAAAGATCCATAAACGTAACATTTTATCATATCTTTATCATCCGTACCTTTTTTATCATTAACCAAAGAAAGGACATCCGCAATACCAGACCTTAACTATTTTACACGTATTAATTTATCAATAAACTTCCATGAAATACCGTGTCCGGTTTAATCACTATTTCTCACTATTTATATAAATTACAATAATTATTTACACATATTTTCCTTATCTTTATCCCATAAACAGATATTCATATGGGACGTAAGGTAAAGCGATTAAAGAACTATAGTTCAGCACAGATAAAAGCGAT
>Ga0153940_1000307_pt1 | contig 27826 bp, 22 predicted proteins | sample TSNJ024MetaG_FD_104736 | JGI IMG/M metagenome (GOLD analysis project Ga0153940, IMG submission 104736) | Attine ant fungus gardens microbial communities from New Jersey, USA - TSNJ024 MetaG | ecosystem: Host-associated > Fungi > Mycelium > Unclassified | place: USA: New Jersey, Brendan T. Byrne...
CTCCGGAGAGCCGTCGCGCTTAAGTCTCCATAAGCAGTGGATTCCGCCGCCGCTAAAACCGCCGCCAATTGTTTACGGAAGTAATCCCATGCCCTTTGGCCGCTGGTTTTTCAAGCGATTTACAAAAAAGAGGGTTCCTGCCATAACAGAGTTGCTCTGTGTCAGATGGACTACCCATGCTGTAAGCACTTAGCGAAACATTGACCACTCGGCAAGGTTTTCGATCCTAGTGGGAAAGTTCACAGAGTATATTCTTTCCAGCTTAGTGACAATAGTGTTTCTTTATAAAACTTACAAACTACCAAAACCCAGCCACTGCGGAAAGCACCGATCTTCCCGCAGTGGCGTCCTGGCAGCCAACATGTTAAACTATTTAACCATTTAACTATTAAACTTTTTAAGATTCACCGTTGAACTGTAACATTCCTTTATCCTTATCCAAAATACGCACTTGTTACTATTGTCTCCATTTGCTATAATAAAATACGTTAAAATAAATTAATGGAGGATGTACCATGAAACACTTAAATATACCGAAGGATTATCATTCCGAATTAAATCTGCATGATACACAGATCGGTATCAAAACGGTAAAAGATTTTTTTCAGATTACACTTGCAGAACAGCTCAATCTTCTGCGTGTCACCGCACCACTCTTCGTTCAGCCCCAATCCGGATTGAATGATAACTTAAACGGTACGGAACGCCCGGTCAGTTTCGGTATTAAAGAACAGCATGACGAACCCGCTGAAATCGTCCACTCCCTGGCAAAATGGAAACGCTATGCCCTAAAAAAATATGGTTTCATGTATGGCGAAGGTCTCTACACCGATATGAACGCCATTCGCCGGGATGAAGACACGGACAACATCCACTCCATTTTCGTTGACCAGTGGGACTGGGAGAAAATCATTGATAAAAGCGAACGCAATGAGGAAACATTACAGGAAATCGTCCGCAAGGTTTATAAGGCACTAAAAAAGACAGAAAAATATATGTCCATTAAATACGATTACATCGAAGAAATCCTGCCTAAGGATATCTTCTTCATCACCGCCCAGGAGCTGGAGGATCTATATCCGGACTGTACACCAAAGGAAAGAGAATACAACATCAGCAAGGAGAAAGGTGCTGTCTTCATCATGCAGATCGGTGATTATCTGGCCTCCGGCGAAAAGCACGACGGCCGCGCACCGGATTACGATGACTGGGCCCTTAACGGTGACATCGTTGTCTATTATCCGGTTCTGGATATTGCTCTTGAACTTTCTTCCATGGGCATCCGGGTCGATGAAGAAGCTCTGGTATGCCAGCTGGAAGCAGCCGGATGCCCGGAACGTGCCGAACTTCCTTTCCAAAAAGCAGTACTGGAACGAGAACTTCCCTATACTGTCGGCGGCGGAATCGGCCAGTCACGCATCTGCATGTTCTTCTTACGCAAAGCCCATATCGGCGAAGTGCAGTGTTCTCTTTGGCCGGAAAGCATTGTGGCAGAAGCGAAGAAGCTTCGGCTGCAGTTACTATAAAAAATTTCAAAAATCATATCAGCGTGTCAGTGCACCAGTGTGTTGTTTGGCTGCTTATCAACGTGCCGGTACATAATGTACCGGCACGCTGATGTTTAGTCCAACAGTACATTAGTGTTGTCATTCTGCGGTTTTCTACATCCCTTTTATCCTTTCGATCGCAGCAACCGTATTCTCATAACTGCCAAATGCCGTCAAGCGAAAATATCCTTCTCCGCTTGGGCCAAATCCACTTCCGGGAGTGCCTACCACATTGGCTTTTTCCAAAAGATGATCGAAGAACTCCCACGAGGTCATCTTCTCCGGTGTTTTCAGCCAGATATAGGGTGCATTCACACCGCCGGACACGGTATATCCGGCATCTTTTAAGCCCTGATATATGGTATGTGCATTCTTCATATAATAAGCGACCTGTTCTTTCAGCTGGGCTTTTCCGGTTTCCGAATAAACCGCCTCTCCTGCTCTTTGGATAATATACGGTGCACCATTATATTTCGTACCGTGACGTCTCGCCCATAATGCATGAAGAGAAACATCTTGAGACCTCAGTTCCTTGGGAACGACCGTAAAACCCAGACGCACACCCGTGAACCCGGCATTCTTGGAAAAGCTGCGCAGCTCAATAGCACAAGTCTTTGCCCCCTCACATTCATAAATACTGTGAGGAACATCTGCTTCCGATATATAAGCCTCATATGCTGCATCATAGATGATCACAGCCCCTGCTTTATTCGCATGATCGACCCATACCTGCAGCTGTTCCTTAGTAATCGCAGAACCTGTCGGGTTATTCGGAAAACAAAGATAGATGATATCCGGTGTTTCCTTAGGAAGTTCGGGTGCAAAATCATTCTCTGCCGTACAGGGCATATAGATCACATTACTCCAAGTTTCCGTCTTTGAATCATATGTTCCCGTCCGTCCAGCCATAACATTGGTATCTACATAAACCGGATATACCGGATCGCAGACAGCGATTTTATTATCCAGGCTGAAAATCTCCTGAATATTCCCTGAATCACACTTCGCCCCATCCGATACAAAAATCTCATCTGCCTGAATATCGCATCCCCGACTTTTATAATCGTTCTCAGCAATTGCATTTCGTAAAAACTCATATCCCAAATCCGGTGCATACCCGTGAAATGTAGCTGATTCCGCCATTTCATCAACTGCACTATGTAATGCATCGATAATGGCGGGAGCCAATGGCTGGGTAACATCTCCAATTCCTAATCGGATAATGCTTTTCCTGGGATTGGCTTCTTGAAATGCCGAAACTTTTTTAGCAATACCAGAAAAAAGATAGTTTCCGGGTAGTTTTAAATAATTGTCATTAATCTTAAACATAACAGCTCCGTTTAACTCCTTTTGCAATATCATTTAATTCAAGAACGGCTTGGCGTTCTTGCTGTCTTATCTTCTTTTAAGATAACTCAATTTCTCCGTCAAACACCACCGCAGCCGGGCCCGTCATATACACCAGATTATTCTCCCGATCCCACTGTATGTATAAATCCCCACCTAACAACCGCACTGTCACTTCATCCTTGGTATAGCCATTTAAAATGGATGCCACCGCAGCCGCACAAGCACCGGTACCACAGGCCAGAGTTTCACCAGACCCTCGCTCCCATACCCGCATTTCTACCATCTGTTCATCAATCACCCGAACAAACTCCGTGTTCACACGATCCGGAAAACATGGATGCTGCTCGAATTTGGGACCAATCTTCTCAATATCCAATCCCTTAATATCATCCAAATAAACCACGGCATGAGGATTTCCCATAGAAACACCGGTAACACGGTATTCCTTTCCATCCACCTCAATTGGTTCATTGATCACCTGCTCCTTTTCCGAAAGGATCGGAATCTCTGCTGATGCCAGCTGCGGCATACCCATATTAACTTTTATCAAAACAGCTTTACCATCTTCCACCGTCAAGTCCAGGTATTTAACCCCGCTTTTGGTATCCACGGTAATCTGTGTTTTATCGGTCAGACCGTAATCATATACGTACTTCGCGACGCAGCGGATCCCATTACCGCACATGGCACCCTGCGACCCATCTGCATTATACATATCCATTTCAAAATCCGCCTTCCGGGACGGTTTTATCAGAATCAGTCCGTCCGATCCAATGCCAAAATGCCGGTCACTGACCATCTTTGCCACTGCTTCCGGATTTATTACTTCTTCTTTAAAACAATTTACATATACGTAATCATTACCAATTCCATGCATCTTCGTAAACTTCATATAATTATCTCCTTAACGCTTTACATTTCCATAATACAAAGAATCATCTCTGCTGTTTCCACCAGACTGTTGCCACTGTCCATGCTGCATTTCTGGATATAGCGATGTGCATCTTCTTCCGAAAGATGGTTTCGCTCCATCAGAATCCGCTTCGCTTTATCTATGGTTTCCTGCTCCTGCACTGTCCGCTCCTTGGGCCGTCGAACCCGGCTCTTTTTCCTGCGCATATTGGGGCGCAGCATGACCGACAGGGTATCAATCAAGTCATGGACTTTTAATGGCATGGGAATGGACACAATTCCTGTTCCCCGGCAGTTTTCCAGCAAGCGGTCAGAGGCCAGCAGCAGCATTCCCCATTCAGGAGGCATTTCCTCCCTTAATTCCATACAATGCATATCCGTCAGCTTATAACCGCAGATTACAATTGCATCGGGAAATTGATTGGTATAACCCAGCACCTGGGCGCCTGACGTGCAGACTGCCGCTGTTTCAAAACCTTGGCGTATTAACAGATTTTTAATATTCTTCGCATCTTCCTGTTTTGGAAATACAATAATAATATCCTTCATTTATACGCCTCCCATACCATCACATGATAAAGTAACACACGGTTTGTTATGTGATGGTATTATGCCTTAATATAGGTTTGTCAAATTTTATACAGATACTGGTCAATCTCCCACTGTGTGATTTGGGTTGAATATGCTTCCCACTCGGCTTTTTTCTTTTCAATATATCGCTCAGAGAAAGCCTCTCCCAGAACCCCTTTCATAAATTCACTCTTTTCAAATTCACTAACCGCTTCCTTAAGGCTGGTGGGAAGCCCTTGAATACCTGCCGCTTTTCGCTCCGCTTTGGTCATCTCAAAGATATTTCTGTCAACACTTTCCGGCGGCATGATCTCATTTTGAATACCATCCAGTCCGGCTGCCAGGCATACTGCCAGCGTCAGATAAGGATTGGCTGATGGGTCCGGAGAGCGCAATTCCACTCGCGCCTGTCCTTTTCGCATTGACGGAATCCGAATCAAGGGGCTTCGATTCCTCACCGACCAGGCAATATATGCCGGGGCTTCAAATCCCGGAACCAGCCGCTTGTAAGAATTCACAAGGGGATTGGTAATAGCCATCATCGAACGCATATGTTTCATCAGACCACCGATAAAATAGTACGCTTCCCGGCTTAATCCAATTGGATCGCTTTCATCGCCGAAAATATTGTTTCCATTCTTTGCAAGGGACATATTTATATGCATCCCGGAACCGCTGATTCCATACTTGGGCTTTGGCATAAAGGAGGCATACAACCCACGGCGTTTTGCCATCGTTTTGACCGTCAGTTTAAAGGTCATCATTTGGTCAGCCGCCTGCAGTGCATTGGTATATTTAAAGTCAATCTCATGCTGAGCCGGTGCCGCTTCATGATGGGACGATTCAATTTCAAATCCCATCTCTTCCAGGGTAAGCACCATATCCCGGCGGGCATTCTCGCCCAGATCCATCGGTCCTAAGTCAAAGTAGCCGGCCTTTTCGTGGGTAAGTGTAGTTGGCATGCCATCATCATCGGTGTGAAAAAGAAAAAATTCACATTCCGGTCCTACATCAAATGAATACCCCATTTTCTCCGCCTGCGCCAGCACTGCCTTTAAGATGTAGCGGGGATCGCCTTCAAAAGGCATCCCATTGGGCCGATGTACATCGCAGATCAGCCGGGCAACCTTCCCCTGCTGGGGCCGCCATGGAAATAATTCAAAGGTATCCAAAGCGGGATGGAGGTACATATCCGACTCTTCAATTTTAACAAATCCTTCGATTGATGAACCATCAAACATACACTGGTTATCCAGCGCCTTTTCCAGCTGACTGGCAGTAATTGCAATATTCTTAAGCGCACCGAACATATCGGTAAACTGCAGTCGGATAAATTCTACATCTTCATCCTCTACTAAACGAATAATATCTTCCTTGGTATACTTCATCATACACGACACTCCTGTTTTCTTAGAATCTGTTTTCATAAAACATCAAACACAGTCCTGTTTCTCGTTTCATAATACAAAAAGGGCGTTCTTATCCTATCATAAGAACACCCTTGTTCTGGTACTATCATAACAGCCTTATTTACTTTTTGTCAATCATAAATACTGTCGAAATCGCTGCCTATATAACTAACGTCACCAGCCGGAATACAAAGAGCAGCGCAACTATCCACATAACGGGATGGATATCTTTTGCTTTCTTAGTACAAACCTTCAGGATAACCCATGAAAGCATTCCGAACATAATACCATTGGCAATGGAGTATGTCAGCGGCATCATCAGAACTGCAAGGTATCCGCCGATCGCATCAGCGATATCGCCTTCAAAACGCATCTTCAAAATAGCCGATGCCATGTGAAAACCTACGATGATCAATGCCGGTGCCGTTGCAAATCCCGGGATCGCCAGGAAAATCGGTGATAAGAACAGGGCTGCTATAAAGAGAACACCCGTTGTCAAAGCAGTTAATCCTGTTCTTCCGCCTTCCGCAACACCGGAACTTGATTCCACAAAACTGGTGATCGTAGATGTTCCAAGCACAGAACCCGCTACCGTACCAATGGCATCTGCCATCAATACGCGGCCGACACGCGGCAGCTTTCCATCCTTGTCCAGAAGTTTTGCCTGATCCGCCACACCGATAACAGTTCCAACGGTATCAAACATATCCACGAATAAGAAAGAAAATACAATAACAACAAAAGATGATAAATTCTCTCCAATCCAGCTAAAATTAAATTTGAAAAAGGTGGGAGCAATCGATGGCGGAACAAATGCAGACGCACTAAAGGACGGAATCAATGAATATACCCCATTCTCCGGATCAGCCACATACCAGCCGGTTAATTCTGCCACGATTCCCAGTAACCAAACCAGCAGGATTCCCCACAGGATCGATCCTTTTACTTTATAATGCATCATAACTGCAATCGCCAGCACACCAACCAGGCAAAGTATTACCTGCGGCGTTCCAAAAGCACCCAAATCAACCAGTGTTGCGTCATTACCGACAACAATACCTGCTCCCTGCAGGCCAAGAAAGGCAATAAACAGGCCGATACCTGCAGTAATGCCATATTTCAGATTCATGGGTATTGCATTAACGATTTGTTCTCTGAATTTAAAAAATGATAAAAGAATAAATATAATACCTTCGATCAATACTGCTGATAATGCTATTTTCCATGGTTCATCCACGTTTGCCAGGTCATTCAGACAAACAGTATAGGCAAAATATGCATTCAGACCCATTCCTGCTGAAAGTGCAATCGGATAATTTGCCCAAAATGCCATAATAAAGGTGGCCAAGGCAGATGCCAGTGCTGTTGCAGTAAAGACTGCACCGTGATTCATCCCAGACTGACTCAGGATGTTCGGGTTTACTGCCAGGATGTACGCCATTGTCAGGAAAGTTGTGATACCAGCCATGACTTCCGTTTTAACAGTTGTGTTGTGTTCTTTTAACTTGAATAGTTTCTCCATGTTCTCCTCCATCTCACTTTTGTAATATTTATTATTTATAAATATATTTTCATTTTATGCATCAACACTGACGGTGTCAATTGAAAGTTACATCGCCTTCGATTTTTTTACCTTTTATCTTCTCTTTCTAATGCCTTTCCCCGGATTGGTCCAACTAAAGTTCAGAGCTTTAAAGGCGGGAACTTTACGTTCCCGCCTTAAGCACCTCTTTATTTTGTGATTTTCACGGTACTCTTCTGCCCCTTTTTGCTCAGCAACTTTTGATAGGCCGTCAACTTCCTATTCGGAACCTTTATTTTTGCTGTCCTGAATATTCCCTGCAATGCCTGTTTTCCTACCTTGTTCAGTACGGTACTCTTAATTACTATGTTCTTCAGTCTCTTACAGTTGTAGAATGCTTTTGCACCTATCGTTTTTACATTCTTTCCAATCGTAACCTTTGTCAGTTTCTTACAATCCTTAAAGGCAGAGTCTCCAATTGCGGTAATCTTAAATGTCTTTCCTCCGATTTTAACTGTATCCTTAATATTCGTTGTTTTCAGTGATTTGGATTTTACTCCGACTACAGTTACGGTTCCTTTTCCACTGGTATTTGCATTTGTCACTTTATATTTCAGATTTCCTACGGTATAAGTCTTACCTTTTTTTATAATGATTGTAAAGGTCGTGGATACTGTTCCCTGGAAGTTTCCCTTCCCTTTGATTATCACTTTCGCAGTACCCACGTTGGTATTACCGCTGAAAGATACCGTATAGTCTCTATCTTTGGCCAGAGTAGTTCCCTTATAGGTTAACTTAAGTGCCGGAATGATTGCCTTTCCAGTATAAACCTGTGATGCAATTTTACTTACTGACACCTGCGACATATCTACTTTTGTCGGTGGTGTGACGGTTACATCCGGGTTAGTATCTTTTTCTGCCAGCTTGTCCACAGCCGTCTTTAATGCTTCTTTTGTGCTTTCAAACTCGGATCTGAAGGCAAATTTTAAAGATTCTTTAGTCAGAGCCTGTTCAGCTTCCTGCAGTGCTTTTTCAAATACAGCCCAGCTTTGCTCGGAATAATCGGACTTCTGCAGTGTTTTGGCACTAGCAACAGCTGACAGCATCTCTTCAACATTAAGATCGTCATCCCCTAAGGCTTTCACATTTCCAAGAATATCCAGTCCTAAGAATTTTCCACTATCACGAATGGATTTCGTTGGTTTCCCAACAACTGCTGTACCGTTCTGATAACTGATCAGGAATTTTCTTGACCATCCATCACCAACTTCACCTGTCACCGAATCTATTCCGCTGCTCACTCCATCACCCACACCATTTACGATATGGTTGAATTTCTGCAATACTTTATCTTCATCCGCAAACGTCTGTATACAGGCATTTTCTATGATTACATTTTGGCTGTTTGGTACTTCTATCGCATTATCCATCTGGATCTGCACCTCGGTTGAGTCATAGGTTGGACCGGTATAAATAAACACATTGTAGATTCCCAGCCCCACTGCATAATGATTTTTTATACCATTGGCTACTTTATATGACGCATACCCATTAACAGTATCGTTATGTGACATCCATGCATCCTGGCTGATGGGATCATAACATTTCTCATTCTGATAGAAATATGTACTTCCGTTTTCGCCATTCCACAATGTATCGTACTCTACATGATGCTCATTGAACAATGCATAGCAGGTAACATTATCACCATTCACAATCAAGCCGCTCTTCACCGCATTTCCATACCAGCTTACTCCGGCTCCATGGTCGGCACGCCAGATCCAGAAATGGTCGCCGATAACGTTATCACTATTGATAACCAATGCATTATCTGCGGTTGTTAAGGTATCCGTAGTTCCACCAATCCGGAAAAACAGATCCTGCAATATGATTGGTTGATTACTGTGGTTATTATGTGCTCCCTTTTCGCCAACTTTTAATAAATCGGCTGAATATGCTCCGGCGTCAAAAATCAATCCGACAACTTTCACATTCGCTACATCAGCCACTACCATTGCCGCACTTTCATTATCCGGGATAATAGAGGCCATACCGGTACCTAACAAAATTGTATTTGCGTTATTTACCTGAATAACCTCTTCGGCATGATAAGTTCCCGGCGTAAAATAGATGCTTTTTCCTGCTGACAGCTGTTCATTAATCGTCTTTGCCGAATCTTGTGGATGCGCAATATAAAACTCAGATAATGGGATGCTATCGCCTTCGCCCATATATCCTTCTGACCAACTTACACCAGAAGTATTTTCCTGTAAGGATGGGACGAAAACTTTATATTCTCCATCCTGATCCAGATACAAAAATGGTTTTTCACTAATCTTTGGCGTCGTCAAAATGTTTGTAAATACCTGCTGGTTTTCATCTTGGGCTGCTTTAGACCAGTTGGAATAACCATTTCCATTGATCAGTGGATCTCCGCCATTCGTAGCATTCGGTAAATTGCCTGCATTTACACCCTGATAGAAGTTATTCAGTGTCGTTCCAAAAGCCTGACCTAAAATTTCACTGTTTCTTGTATAAAACTGCTGTCCGGAAAGTGTCCCAACGTTACCGGTAAATATACTATCTGCGACATAACCGCCGGATGCCCATCCATAGTTCCAGTCATAAGAAGTATTTCTTTCGCAATAAATTCTTCTTAAAGGTGCTGCCTGTGCAACAGCCCAGTTAAATTCGTTCTCGCGCCATGTACCATTTCTTGCTTTTCCCTGTGGATTTCCTGTATTAATAATAGAGAGATTCTCTGCCCCACGCCAGAAATTGCATGTGGCGTTAGTGTCAGTATCATTGCCCAGTTCACCTGCCGGCAAATATGCCGGAATCGCAATGTTATTCAGCTTTACATCATACGGTGTCTGACCCAACCCACTAAAAGAAGTATAAAAACCAAGATTCATACATTGTGTCTGGGTATAGTCTCCCGGTTTAAAATAAACCTGATACTGCCCGCCCTTAAACTGTGCGTCAGCCGCAAAGTCATTCTGCTGATTAAATAATGCTTCAATAACCTCGTCAATCCTGGCTGTTTCATCAGTAGGTGCAAATATGATCGTATTGGTACCGAACAGTTCTGTCTCCAGAGACGTATATGTGTCAGACAGTTCCGATTCCCCATTAACATTCACTGCAACCACTTTATAATAATTGTAGTATTTTCCTTTTTCATTCAGGTTCTCATCGATATATTCTGCCGCTGCTGTACTTCCTGTCTTCGTATATTCAGCATAGGCGCTCTCGGCACGGTAAACTTCATAACTATCTGCTCCATCTACTGCATCCCAGGTCAGCCTGATCTTCCCATCCTCGGAAACTGCATGTAAATTAGTTGCCTGAACCGGACGCGGACCATTTTTCGTCTGCACCGACACAGCCTCTGAAACTGCCGAGGGACTTTCGCCATTTACAGTCAGGACTTTGACATTATATACCGTCCCCGGCTCCAATCCTTCTAATCTGATCGATGTAGCATTTGTTTCGCCACTGTCTACTTCCGCTTTTCCAGAAAGCACTTCCGGTGTTGCAACCACTTTATATCCTGTACAAATGGTTTCCCGAACCTCTTGCCATTCAACTGTCAGTGCAGACTCATCCACCTTACTGACCATCACGCCAGTTGCTTTTTCAGGTGCCAGAACACAATGAATGACAAATTTCCCGTTCTCATCACTTCCCTGGGTGCTGTTAGTTTTCGTAATCTTTCCATTGCTGACAGTAAAAAATCTCCCATCTTCAGTGTCTTTAAAAGAAATTGTACCATCGCCGCCCGGAACAATTCTGATAGATTCCCAGCCGCCCCAACTTCCGCGGTTGATTAATTTCACTTCATCTGTATTACCACCCTGCCAGCTCAATTGCGGATTCTCCCTGGAAACAAATGTTACGGATGAACCATTATAATCACCCCAGATCGCTGTCCAGCGCAAATCATCTCCGATCATCTCATCCGTTTTTGCTCCATCAACAAGCAATGCACCGACACCGTTGGCTCTTACATAATTTCCTGTTTCCTTATGCTCAATATACATGCTGAAATCAGTTACTTCCGGGTTTTCGATAAACCAAAACGTGGCAGCGCTGCCGACATCACTGACTCTTCGCAGCTCGCCATTATCAATCCCAATATACCAGTTTTTATTTGTATCCCTGATAACCCCCTGGCCATTCCCGATTTTCGTGATGATATATTCATATTGATCATTACGCTTGTCTGCGTCGGCAAATACATAATCATTGCCTTCTTCTGCTCTTAACGGATAGGTATCCCCTAAGCCTATTGAAGTGATCAAAACTTTTACTTCATCCTCCGCCAGACCACTCTGATCTTCTTGTGTCGTGATCTTCATGAGTGACTTGCTCTCAACTTTATTTCCATCCTCGATATAGATTCCGGCAGCAGTGGTATGGGTTGTCCATCCAGGTGCTTTCACATCGATTGCTTTGCCACTTTCAACTTCAACGATTGCATAATTACTTTCGCTTTCAAATGCCAGCGGTTCCTCAGCTGCTTTTACAGCCGCCGGACTAAGCAGGCTTAAAACCATAATTAACGAAAGCCCACAGGAACTCATTTTCTTTATCCATTTCTTCCCATTCATTGCATTTTCCTTTCTGTTTTAAAAATCGCCGAAGCAATAAAAACACCATGGCGATCATTTTAAAAGTACCAATAATTTCACTTTCTCTTTGTTACTTTGCCTCCTTTTTTAATCAGATATTGGATAACTATATTTTAACATCGAGAACTATTAGAAAACAGGTATCTAATTTCCAAAAAGGTGTACTATTTTCAAAAAGGGAAGGCATTGTCACCCGAAACAAGTAACAATTCCTTCCCTGTAATGAAGCCGGATATTATCCGCCGGAGACATTGGCTCACTTAATGAGGACAAAGCGCGTGAGTCTTATCTTCTTTCAAGATAAAACTCCTGTTGCTATTGCGTTTGCGCTGACCGAAATACTGGCAATTTCCTCCCCGACTCTGATAAATGCCGGGATAGTCTCATTTGTTTTATTCAAAAGAACTACTGCAATCGTACGGTCCGGATTCAGAAAAGCAGTAACTTCCAATTTGTCCGTATATCTTGAAAAGCCAATCCTCTTTGCACCCTGCTTGATAAAATGGCTGAAGTGCCATATATAAGCTGCTGTATTTCGTTCCATTAATTCTTTCGTGTTAATATCAAAAAGAAACGGTGCATCACAATAATTCCCGACGTGATTCGGGCCTCCCTGCTGATCCAGTATGATATTCCAATCATAAAAACCAGACATTCCATGGTTCAGATTTCCGATGATATCATGGGCATACTTCTGGGCATTGGCCAGATAATCATCCTGAGAGTATTTGCTATATTCAATACAAGCTTCCGATAAAACCAGCTTTTTGTCAGGAAATATCTCCCGTATCATCTGGAGCGCTTCAAAATGATCCCCACTATACCAGTGAAAAGCGATACCCGCAATCATAACATCCGTTTCATCATCAATAATCTCACAGGCCCGTTCAAAAGCCCGCTCTTTATTATGATCCCAGATAAAAATCTCTACATCGGTGAGCCCACATTCCGATAATGCAGGCCACATAAAGTCCTTAATAAAAGCCCGCTCTTCTGCTGCAGTATAGATGCAGGAATCCCATGTCTGTACCGCCTTAGGTTCATTTTGAATACTCAATCGGTTCACGCAATAACCCATTCCCCGAAACTCCTGTATATATCTGCAGATATATCTGGCCCAGAGTTCTTTGTACTCTTCTTTCAATTTTCCACCACAATTACGTTCACCGTTGGTTTTCATAAAAGGAGGCGGACTCCAGGGTGTCATCATAATCTCAAGCTGCCCTTTTGTATGCTTCTGCACCGCCTCCAGCAGTGGTAAGATGTATTTCTTCATTCTGGTAAAGTCTAGCTGCTCCAGGTTAAAATCTTCCGGGTCCTTTAGCGCCTCGTAATGCTCCAGCGAAAAATCACAGCTGTCAATGGGAATTCTGACAATCCGATAATCCATCTCTACTCCAAAATATTGATTGATCATCTGCTCCTGCTGCTCTTCATCCATACGGCTGAAGACATAGCCGGCAGAATCTGTCAGTGCACCGCCAAAGCCTTCCAGTGCCTGATACTGCCTCTGCGGATACAAGTTGATCAACTGGTTCTCTTCGCCCTGATCAGAAACCAGCCGGCAATTTATTTCTTTCCTCTGCCGCTCCTGATTGATAAATGTTGTCTCTATAAATCTCATCTGCATATCCTTATGCTCCTTTTCTTTCTATCAAAACTTACGTTTTCACCATTCCTGATTCAATCTTTATTTCAGCTTTCGAAACTCTGACGGAGTCATACCTCTTAGCTTTTTAAATACTTTGGAAAAATATTTTTCATTTTTAAAACCGACCTTGAACGCAATCTCATATGTTTTAAAATACTTCTGCTGCAAATAAATACAGGCATGCTCAATACGGACTTCATTTAAATAATCCACAAATCCCTTTCCCTGGTCTTGTGAGAAAAGCGTCGAAAGATATCCGGCCGTGATACCCACAACATCCGCCACTTGTTGTAATGTCAGATTTTCAAAATAATAGTTGTTTATATATTCCACCGCAATTTCAACAAAATAATTGCCGCTTAACTTTGGATCTTTGATTACCACTTCTTCCGGGCCGAACAGCTCATCCGCCAGCTCATGTAATTTCTTCAATATTTCAGATGACCGGCATGGTTTCAGAAGATAATCGCTGGCGCCATACCGAAGTGCCTGCTGCGCATATTTGAACTCATCATATCCGCTTAAAATGATGGTTGCCGGTGCTATTTGGGCCGCAACAGCTTCACTGAGCACTTCAATTCCGTTTTTGACTGGCATCTGGACATCCAGAAGCATGATCTCCGGATTTTTCTGAAAAATTATGTCACTTGCCTGCTGTCCATTTTCCGCCAGATAAATCTTATCAAAACGCTGGGTATGTAATTCGATATATGTAGCAATTCCATTACGAATTATATCTTCATCATCTGCTATCAGTAATTGAATGGACATACTCCCCCTCCTCTTTTTCCACAGGTATTTTAATAATAACCGCGGTTCCCTTTCCAACCTCACTTTCAATTTTGAATTCAAAATCATCCCGATATTTTAGTGTTAACCTTTCCATTACGTTTTTGATTGCATATCTTCCAATCCGCTGACTGGAATAGCGCCTGGAATCCGGCGTGTTCCAGATTGCATCCACTTGTTCTTTTGCCATCCCGATACCAGTATCTTTAATGCAAAACTCAATATGATCGGATTCCGCCCGACCACTGACCGTCAGAAGACAATTGACAGCCGTATTTTCAAAACCATGTACAATGGCATTTTCGACAAAAGGCTGCAGTACCAATTTGGGAATACTGGCATCCAAAATTTCTTCCTCTATTTCTATTTCATAATTCAGACGTTTTGAGAACCGCATTTTCTGTACCTGCAGGTACTGCTTAATCAATTCCACCTCTTCCCGAACTGTAATCATGCCCTTCCCCTGTCCCAGAACCAGCCGAAACAGGTTTGACAATGCCAGAATATCCTCTGCAATTTTATCGTTTCCTATATTTTGCACCTGCCAATACAGGGAATCCAGGGCATTATATAAAAAATGCGGGTTGATCTGTGCCTGCAGCGCATTTAATTCGCTTTCCTTCTCTCTTAAGGCCATTACATAATTATTGTCAATAAGACTTTTAATCTCCACTACCATTTGATTAAAACAGTCTCCTACCTGCCCGACTTCATCCTGTGTCGTTACGGTCACCTGCTGGCTGAAGTCCCCTTTCTTGAATTTATTCATGGCTTCGGAGACATTTCTCAATGGATTCGAAATAATATTCGACACAAATACAAGTACCGGAAGCAAACCAATCAGGAAGCCAATCAGCAGAATAAGTGGAGTAATTGCAGTAGTGTACCATAAATCATTGATACTGCTGCCGGGTACAATCTTATATATAATTTCACTTTCGCGGGTCTTCTGGCTGCTAAACAAGTCATAGGCTCCATACGTAATATGTGTATCCCTGTCTTTATAATTCTGATTGATATTTTCTTCTGACTGCAGATAGGCAAGGACTTTTTCATCAACTTCTCCATAACTCATCAATACATCGCCTCTAGAGTTTAGTACGACAATGCCTTCGTTATTCTTCTGTACGGCATTCTTGCAAAGATCCGTATATTTTGAAGCCTCTGCCCCAATGACTACATAGCCCAGCGCCTTTTTTTTGGATAAATCAAATATTTCACGATAAATCACGATTTTGTCCATCCAGTTATCCTGGAATGTACCCTGGCTGTTTTTCGGTACACTACGGCAGATAACTTTTCCTTTGGCTGCCAGAGTGTCTTGATAATTTTGTGTTTTTCGTACGGTTTCTATATTTGGCAGATACCTGCTGGAATCAATGCATCTTAAATACGGAAGCGCACCATTTTCAGGATAAATCGCAACGGTCTTCACATATCCTTTCAGGTAAATCATATCCTGAAATAGATTCATCGTGGCAAGCTTTTTCCATAACCTGGAGTCCTTGTTGAGTTCTTCCGGATGGCTAGAGGTTAAAATCTTCCTAATGTCATCATTGATACAGATATATGTGGATAAATTAATTAAATCTGTCTGCAGTACCTCAATGTTTTCCCCAAGGCTTTTTACACCATTTAAATTGGCTTCTACCCGGGAAGTAATCATACTTTGATAATTCTGCAAAAAGATCAGGGAACTAATGATCAGCATTATCGGCGTAACAACTAAATAGCTGTAAAATATAATTTTCTTTTTGATACTTAACCGACTGATAAATTGTTTGATTTTTTCCACTGCTTCCCCTCCCTGCTATACCGTTTATCATTATCTTATTATATAGGTTTTTCAGAGAAGCTTCAAGAATCAACCTTTGACCGCTCCCATAGCAGCACCTTTTGTAATATGTTTATTTAAAATAATATAGACGATTACCGCCGGAGCTGCTGTCAGCGCCATAACGGCAAACTGCACAGCATAATTTGATGAATATTCGCCGATAAATTCTAATACGGAGAAAGGCAGCGTTTTCCACTTCGGACTGCTGAGATAGGTGCTTGCCATCATAAATTCGTTCCAGTTATTCAGGAATGTCATAATTGCAATGGTTGCAATCGATGGTTTTAAAATAGGCATCACAATCTGGAAAACAATCCGGTAGATTCCGCAGCCATCCATCACTGCCGCTTCCTCAAGCTCTAACGGCACGGATTCCAGAAAACTGGTCATCAAGAATAATCCCTGCGGAAGTGAAAACGCAACATAAGGAATTAACAAAGCCCAAATTGTATCTGTCATTCCAATCATATTATAAATCTTATAATTCGGTAACAGCGTAGCATAAATGGGTATCATCATTCCCATCATCAAAAGCATTTTTACAAATCCGCTCAATTTCCATTTCATTCTTCTGCAGGCAAATGCCGACATTATCGAAAGTAAAATCACAAAAATTACCGCAAGACTATTGATCAGCAGACTGTTAAATAAATATTTAAGAAAATGGCCGTCCACAAATGCCTTTACATAATTCCCCCACTGAATCTTTTCCGGAATAACTAAAAGCCCGCTGGTAAACATCTCATTACTGCTTGCCAGTGAAAAATTCACCAGCCAGATTATCGGGAATATTTGAATAGCAGCCACAACAATCAATATGGTCCACAAAACTACTTTTCCTACTCTGCTTTTTTTCTTTCCTACCGCATCCATCTTCTTACCTCCCCTATACTTCTTTCTCCGCAAATACTTTGTTCAAACATACGGTTACTGCCAGACAGAGGATAATGAACACCACACCGATAGCATTTCCATAACCATACTTAAATGCTTTAAATGCCTGCTGATATAAATAGTTGGCCGTAAACTGTGTGCTGTTTCCGGGACCGCCATTGGTAAGCAGATAAACCGTTTCCATTTGCTTGAGAGCCGCAATTACTGCCATAGTTACATTCACCTGTATAACTGGTTTCATCAGGGGCAATGTGATTCGGAAAAATATGGTCTTCTGATTTGCTCCGTCAATTGACGCCGCTTCATAAAGTACCGGATCGATATTTTTGATTCCGGTATAGTAAATCAGCATTCCCCAGCCAAATCCATGCCAGATCAATACGACTAACACAGACCAGATGGCATTTTCGGTGCTGAACCAGTTGATCTTGCCTTGATATCCGAATAGCTTCAGGACATTATTTAAAAGTCCAAAGTCCGGATTATAGATGAATTTCCACAGATATGCAATTACTGCCACTGAAATAACATTGGGAATAAAGTAAACGCACCGGAAAAATCCCTCTGCTCTCCCCTGCAGTTTATCCAGAACCGCTGCAACAATCATCGCAAGAGGATGCTGGATACAGATGAAACCAACCGCCAGTAATAATGAGTTGCGAAGCGCTAACCAGAATGTTTCATCCTTCATCAGAGCTTTATAATTATCCACTCCGACAAATGCTGCTTCTCCCATTCCTGAGTAGGAGGTAAAACCATAATACACACTCAGACATATCGGAGCCAGGATAGCAAACAAAAATACCAGAATTGCCGGTAATACCAGGGTTATGATTACCATCTTATTGCTGTATAATCTTTTCACGTCAATTCTCCTTCCAAATAAGCAAGTGGCTTCCTAAATATTTAGTCGGCCACTTGTTTTCACGCTCTATAAAACTTCTATTTGCATGCTGCTCCGATCATTGTCAGGAAATCATCCACCGATTTGCTTCCATTGGAAACACTTTGAATTTCACTTTCAATTGCTGTTTTGAAAGCGGATGGACCACAGTCATTAATTGGTGTTCCCGAAACACTGGTTGCACGATCTAAAATATCTATAAAATTCATCTGCAATGCTGTCTCTTCCCCAGTCATAAACGGTGTTTGATCCTGTGCAGACATTCCAACACCATTTTCCCAACCGTATTTGGACAGTTTGTCCGGCTGGAACATGTAATTTAAGAATTTAATCGCCTCTTCTTTTACTTCGGAATTTGCCGATACTGCATATCCTCCGCCGTTCCAGGCTGCAACATCTGTAGATTTTCCCTGACCGCCGTCTACTACAGGCATGGTAAATGCTCTGATATTGGTACGAATCTCTTCATCGATGTCTTCGTTGAGGGCCATGGAGGATTCCCAGCTGCCCATATAGTACATTGCCGCCTGTCCGTTGGTAAACAGGTTCTTAGCAGTTCCATAATCCTGTGAATCATATCCATCCTGGAACAAACCTGCATCTGCTGCTTTTACTAAGAGTTCTGTTGCTTCTTTAAAGAACGGGTTAGAGAAATCACCGCTTGTAATTGCTGCTGAGATATCATCACTGCATCCACCAGTGATTTTAAGGAGTAAATCTGTGAGGTAAATCGCCATTGGCCATCCATCACCGCCATCCATAGCAACCGGAATCATTCCCGCATCTCGTATTGCAGCTCCCAGGGTCAACAACTCATCATAAGTTTCCGGCACTTCCCAGCCATTATCCTGAAATATCTTTTCGTTATAGTAAAATGTCATAATATCTGTGTTTCTTGGTAAGCCATATAGTTTCCCATCCTTCATGAAACCATCCAGGGACCCGGAAATGAATCCAAAGTCCGCATAATCTGATTCATCCAACTGTGCAAGCACTTCTGCTTCCAATACTTCATCCAGAAAAGAAGGCTGTCCCCAGATACTTACCACGTCCGGCATTCCGTCCATCGAGTATGCTTTGAATTTGGTTTTGTATGCTTCTTCATCCAACGCTTCTACTTCAATTGTTACATTCGGGTTTTCATCCATGTAATCATCAATAATGAGTTGCTCTACCAATCCCTGACCATTTTTTCGGTCCGGAAGATTGGAGAATACCTTAAGCGTTATTGATTCCCCTGATACGGTATTTTGCTGCTTCGATGCGCTGCCAGCTGCACTTTGATCACCATCCGCTGATCCATTACTGCCGCATCCTGTCAATAGGGCTGCTGCCATCGTGACAGCCATAAGTGTTGCCAATATTCTATTCTTCATTGAAGTTCCTCCCTCTTTGTGAAACTTTATTGTATGAATGAATTATATCACTAGCTTTTTTCATCTTATAGATAGTAAACTTCGAAAATGGTATACTATTTTCGAATTATGTTTATCTACCCTAGGCGGCAATGTACCATGCTGAATAGTATCATCTTGGAAAAACAAAGGCATAAATAAACCTCGAAAACCCGTATAAAACGGTCATTCGAGATTTTTTATCTGTTGCTTAATTTAATAAGTCTTTACCATCGTCATATCAGACTTCTTATTTTCCCATCTGATGCATCTTTTCACGTAGTAAACCCATGTTTGTTGCTATTATGTCACTTACACTAAAATTTTCCTTAGCTTTTCAATCAAGCCCAAATCGGCAGGCAGCCATTCAACACTGTCCATGTTGTCTCTTTGCAGCCACTTAGCATTTTGGTGTTCCTTTAACAATATATCACCACTAATTATTTTGCATAAAAAGCACTGCATCGAAAGATGAAATTGAGGATAATCATACTCCACAGTATCAAATAATTCACCCACTTCAATTTTTATATCCAGTTCTTCACTAATCTCCCGCTTTAATGCTTCCTGTGGGGTCTCTCCACTTTCAATTTTCCCCCCCGGGAACTCCCAGCCACCTTCGAAGTCGCCATAGCCGCGTTGGGTAGCGAAGATATGTTGGTTTTTTTGAATGATTGCCGCAACTACTTGTATTGTTTTCATGATTCTCTCCATATAATTAAATATATCCAGTTCATCTGAAGCGATATCCCTGGCAGTGCGTTCATGGAGTATCCGGAATTTCTGGAAGACTATATGCCTTGGAATCCACTCATACAGCAAATATGCCGATAGCCATTTTCTTAATAATATCAGGAAAATGGCTATTTTGAAATCCACTATCTTATTTGACGCTTACGAAGAACTCTTAATGCTGCAAAGATCAACTTGTTTGCCAGAATTATAGGAGATCTATATCAGCTAATTTGTTTGATACATAGGATCCTTTTATCCATATATACTGTCTGTACATTTTAATCCCGTTTACTTCTTCCGGCTTAAAAGTAGAGTCTGAACTGCTACCTCTGACAAATATTATGCCTTCGGATGATTTTGGAAAGTTTGGGGCGGATTGTACAATTCCTGTTTTATTTACCTTAGGTTGCCCGGTTTTCTTATCTATAGAGACTATGTCTCTAAGCTTTTGTTCATATATCAAGTAACGTATTTTGTCCCAAACTGGGCGCACATTTTGTTCAATAAATGCATCATCAAAAATCAATCTCTTAAATCCCAAGAATTTATTTTCTTTGAAAGGAGCCTCCATACTAGGTTCTTCAAAGACAATACACATCATTTGATTATCTGCAAAATAGTCTCGAAATGAAGATTCATCAAATTCTTGTTCAGGATTGGTTATTTCCTCGAAGTCTATACAGAATAATTTCATATCTTCAGTTCGTAATCCTTGACGTGTAACAGTTATAGATTTTCCGAGGAGTCCTATTTTATTAAACAATTCTATCTGCTGCATTTTTTTTGCGTGACCATCAAACATTCTTACGATTATTTGCTCACTTATTGATTTGCCATCTATTTTGCCTGTAATACTAAAATATTCAACCAATTCCCGGACAGTTTTTCCGACATACAATGAAGTGAGTTCTTGGCACTTACGGTCAATGTCGGAGTGACTTGTATAACGTCCTGGTAGTTGTTCGAGCGTATTTCCAAAGTGTTCTTGTACTATATTGGTAATAACTGCTCTTTTAAGTCGAAAACGAGGATGATGAGGCCATTTAGGTGCTGTGTCGATGAATAGCAGTTTGTCTCTTAATTCAGTGGAAATACGAGGGTATTGGGATTCGTAATCAGCATAATTGTTTTGTAAATCAATAATAAAATCACGAACTATGGTCCAATCACTCTTAAGGATTTCTCTGTCTTCGTCACTGAACTTATAGAACATATATCCTTTTATTGGGAAATTAGCATAATCAGCTGCTGGTACAGTTTTTGTTACTGCATAAAGGTAATATACAAATAGAAGTCTTCTAAGTTTATGCCAGAAACTTGATTCCTCAAAAACTTCTAACACAATTGAATTTGGAGAAACCGCTGTTATTGACATGGGTTCCTTGGCCTCATACTTGTTCTTTTCTTTTTTGGACATTCTGATGCCAGTTGTCTTTAATTCGGTTTTTACACCATCTATATTTAGGTCTGGCTCCTGCCTGTTATCGGCAGGATATCCTAGGATGGATTGCTCAACCACATCACCGGCAATACCTGTTATTTTAGGGTTGGTTACGGTCTTATCGAATACTTGGTTAACATCTACCTCACCTAAGGTCCTATTTAAACAGGCATCCAATGTTTCAACTAAATCTTCTCTGTGGAAGAAATGCTCTGAGCTATTAGACATATTTCCTCCTATTTGTTGGAATAATCTGTAAAATGAACACTTGATTCAATTGCGTATTTAATTATTCTTAAATTCTGCCATTTTCCGGTTTTAACAGGGTGTGTTTCCATGATGAAATCACGATGGCATTTTTCATCGATAATTCTATCAATGTTATGCACAGTACTATCTCCGATTACATAAGCCTCAATTTTGGAATAATCCCCAGATGCATATTCGAAACATATCCAATCTACATATTGCATTGTTTGTTCAAGTGTAGCACCATTGATTTTTCCTAACTTTAATTCTACCAACAAATATTTGGTGATAAGTTTTGGAATATCGGTATAGTTTTGTGATTCCCTACAACCATATACATCAATCTTATCAATATAAGATAACGGCTTAAAAGGAGAGGCAATCAGTTGGTGAGTGGCATAATCCCAATGACCCAAAGCGGAGCATCCATCACGAGAAATAACTTGTAACAAAGCAGCCTCAACAAACATTTCCGATATCACATATTCTTTGTTTTCTTCGTGGGATAATGCTTTATTTATATCCATGATGTGAGGTGTCAAATCTTTCTCCTGTAACGACTTGTGCGTATCATTTGAGAAAGAATAAGAATTATTTTCAAAATCCTCATACGAAGATTCGTTAATTAGGGATATATATTCTTTCAAAGCACGATTTTCTTCTTCATCAATTTTTATAAATGTTACTCCTTCAAAAGCACGGAGCATCTTGAATGCATCTGGGCGATACCGAAGGATATCATCCATATCCGCACCTTTTTTGAAGAAAAAAGTACTTGGTTCAAAAAAGCATACCCATCTAGCACGAGTAGAATGGCTAGTAAGAACACCTTCAAGCTCTATGGCACAATCTGGCAACAGTGCTGATGAGTTTAGATAATTATCGTATTTGCAATCATTTCCAATACATACGAGTTTTCCAATGCCGTATATTTTTCTGTTTGAGAGGAAATAGATATTATCTCCTGGTTTCATCGTAATCATATCTCCGAAAGTCGCAGACAGAACTTTATTAATCGCTTTTCTAGAACGTGATTTACTTTCGTCCATTAATTCATTAGTAATTTCTGGTGTATAGGGTGAGAAGAATCCATGCTTTAAATTTTCATCACAAAAACTACTCCAAAGACTCTTGGAGATAGCAAAAATATATCCAGCCAAAATATAATCACTCCTATTCTTTTATTGTTCCATGATGTCTTCCAACTTACAATCCATAGTCTCATAGATTTTCAGAAGAATATCGGTGGTAATATTTGCATCCTTGCCAAGCTTGGCTATGGATGCAGAACTGATACCTTTTAGTTCCTGCAAGTCTTTTCTTTGCATTTCTTTTATAGATGGTTTACAGACGGTATTATCTTTCCGCTAAACCATTGGTAAATTTTAAATATCGGCGCATTTGAACAACCATTCAATCTCAAAACAAATCATTCCTCATCAAATATCTTACTCAACGTCTTTTCCATATCTGCAATCAGATTAACCACCAACGCATTACCCATCATAAATCTACGTTTCTTGATCGGCATCTCAACCGCCTCTCCATTAACCAGGCAATACTTTGTGTAATTCGTTGGAAAACCTTGAATCCTCTCAGTCTCTGCCGCAGTAAGCAATCTGATCTCGCCTGTTTTCTTATCTCTTATAATATGTGTCGTGCGGCTGAAGTTACCCTCAGAAGTCAACATGGTACGTGCAGGCTTATCGTATTTATCAATCATCGAAATTGCACCCTCTGAAAAGATATACTCATGACCGTTCGCAGATTTACGTGGCAACTTTTTAGCACCTTTAAGATACTGCCACGTTTGCCGATGCTCTTTTGGAAGTTTGCCATGTGTTTCATCACTATGTGTCACGCTTGGTTTTGTATAATAAAGTTTTTCTCCTGGAATAAAATATTGTTCAGCAACATCTCCAGTTTCCATGATATCCCCAAGTGTTATCTGCTCTCCATCATATTTCGGTGTTGTTTTAAAGGTATATATTACACCATCCTTCATAATTCCGGTATTTTCAAATCCAAAACTGAACGAATCAGAAAGTTCACCAAGTCCCATTGGAAGTTCTTCAATCATAAGCCTCTTAGAATCAACATCATCCACGGGATATGTTTCTGCAAAGAAACCGTCTTTAAGCAATACTTTACTCATACTGACTCTTTTATCTTCTAACGTATCTTGCTTGTCATATCCGACGCTACTGTTTATTTTATCACTGTAATTTGTATCGTCTTTATATGCAAAAATGAATGTCCTACGTCTACGCTGCTGATATCCATAGTCTGCTGCGTTGATAACACGCCATTCCACGATATATCCTTCATCTCTGAAACAGGCAAGGATAATCCCAAAATCTCTACCACGCTGTTTGGCAGGAGATTTAATTAACCGATCCACATTTTCGAGTAAAACAAATGGTGGCTGCTTTGCTTCAATTGTCTCACGTATAGACCACCAAAGGATACCTTTTTCCCCTTCCAACCCCTTCGATGTTGCCAAAGAAGAAGCAACGGAATAGTCTTGACAAGGAAAACCTCCAACCAGCAAATTGAAGTCGGGAAGCGTTTTCTTGTCAACTTCTTCAATATTATAATTTGTTGTATCTTCCCCATTATTATCTAAACAAGTTCCAAAATGATAAACATAGCAACCATGAGCATACTGTGTGTTCTTCTCTGCCGGCTCCCACTGGCTGAACCATACGGTATCCCACTTTTCATCCTTCTTTATATCTTCTAATGTCTTAATTTCATTAAACCCACATCTGAAACCACCTACACCCGCAAATAATTCGCAAACTGTTTTTTTCACTTTACAGCACCTCATCTATTTTATCCGAACAATCGTTCTGGTATATTTTATCGCACTTTTCTGTTTTTGTAAAGATCCTTTTTCACATTTCTATTATTAATTTTCAAAAAAAGATTTATTAAGCTGTGCCAGCATATAGTTATTATTCAACCATCCTTACGTCTCCTCGCTTAAATCAGTTTCTCCAAGCTTCAAATCAAAAATCACTTCTTCAATCACTCGGATACACTCTTCTGTATTTTTCAAAATATCTTTTCCCCAAAAATGAATGACCGTCCATCCTATCAAATTTAAAGTTTTATCCTTTTCCATATCACGCTGCATATTGCGTTGAATTTTCTTTATCCAATAGTCTGGATTTTTTCCTTGTTCAAGCCTTGGTTTTAGAATGTCCCAATCTTTCCCATGAAAAAATTCACTGTCACAAAAAATGGCAATCTGGTATTTTGTAAGTACAATATCCGGGGACCCGGGTAAGTTTTTAAAGTTCTTTCTATATCGATAGCCTCTTCTCCAAAGCGCTTTTCGCAGAGCAACTTCTATGCTTGTATCTTTTCCTCTGATTTTGCTCATGTTTTTATGGCTTTTTTCAGTCACTTCACCATGAAATCGTGGTTCTTTTTCAATCATTCGTCTTCTCTCTGTTTTGTATCTAATACACATACCATACCATTTTAAATAATAGAATAATCTTTCACTCTAAAGCATGGAACACCTCTACTTTTTTGGAAAGCGTCGAGCAATGTCAACAACTTTTCATTTCCTTAAAAATAATTCGAAATCTGTAAATTCGTCATACTAGAACTAGTTCCGATTTGAGTTATATAACATACCAAAATAATCATATCATATTCTATAGCATTTCTCTACAACGTTTTGATACCAGTTTCAGTCAAGTAAAAGTTAGCACTTTATTGTGCAACTAATGATGATTCTGCTGATAGATTTCTTTTGATTTATTAGTCGTTCCCTTGGGTATTATAAGCGTTCCAATAACGAATCCAACTAATGTTAAAATATTTTGTTCATTGATAGCCAACCAATATTTTACTCTATCACCAAAGTTGTTGAACATAACTTTAGCAAAATTTACAAACCAATCTATAGATTCTCTATTAGACCAAGAGCCTCTTTCATCTAATGCAGCAGGCATATCAAAATGAAACATTGTAACAATGGGTTCAATGCCATATTTCAAGCATTCGTTGATTACATTATTATAGAATTCAATCCCTTTTGGATTGACTTGACCTGTACCCTCAGGTAAAATCCTTGTCCATGCAATTGAAAAACGATACGTTTTAAAACCCATTTCTGACATTAATGCAATGTCTTCTTTATATCTATGATATGATCAGCGCAGACTGTTAAATCCGAAGTACCTTCCGGAACATCTTTAGTATCCTGACAAGATAGACCTTTCCCATCTTCTAAATTAGCTCCTTCTGCTTGATATGCCGAAGTACTTGCTCCCCAAAGAAAGCCTTTGGAAAATGGTTTTAATTTTTTGTGTAACATATTTTCCTCTTTCTTTTACTTTAATTATATCAGGGTTTCAACGCATATACAGATCACTGAAAAATCATCTGTTTTTATAAAGTTCTATCATTTCCTCTGCCATCACTTTAAATATTTCAGCACTCATCATCTGATCTTCGGCATGAGCCAATAACAATGATATCTTAATTTCTTCACCGGCAGCTTCTTTTTGTATCAGATCTGTATGCGGCAGATGTCCCTGCTTCATCATTTCATCTCCACTGACAATAAGTTTCTCCGCCTCTTCGTAGTGACCCTTTTTTGCTTCATGAATTGCTTCTATATAATTTGATTTTGCGCCTCCGACACTAGTAATCAATTGAAAACCAAACAGCTCTATACCTCCCATTTATTTCCTTCCTTGTTTAATAAACTCATTGTACTGCATGTAATTTAAAATTTCCGTTGCAAATACAACAAAATAGAAATGAATACAAATGATTCCGCTTTGCTCCATTCCCGTTACTGTTCACTCCGTGACCAGCAACACGCTTCGCGATGCACGGAAACACCTCGCGGAATGGTCGCCGTGTGAACAGTAACCCATTCCCCCGCTACCATGTGATGAAACGCTCTCCCTCCTTGACATTTCCCCTATCTTTGTTTATAGTTTGATTACCAAGCCTTCACAAAGGAGAGTACCACTATGCGAGATTTTGTAATCACTACCGACTCTAATGCAGACTTACCCCAAAACTTCATTGCTCAGCACCGCATAACCATAATCCCGCAATATTACGGCATCGAAGATAACGTCTACGGTGACGAGAAAAATCTGACCCCTGCTCAATTCTATCAAAAGATGCGTGAAGGAATCATGCCTACTTCTATGGCAAACAATCCGGCTGTCATCCACAGCAAATTTGAAAACATTTTAAAAGCCGGCTTTGATATCCTCCATATCGCCTTTTCTTCCCAGCTAAGCGGAAGCTATAGCAACGTTGTGATGACTGCGAATGAATTATTGGAAGAATACCCGGATGCGAGAATTGAAGTGGTTGATTCCTGCAGTGCATCTATGGGTGAAGCCTTGTTGGTATTTCGGGCTTATGAGTTGAAACAGGAAGGGAAAACATTTTCGGAAATGAAAGCTGTGCTGGATGCGGAGAAAAAGAAAATCCATGTAGAATTTACCGTTGATGACCTGCAGTATCTGCAAAGAGGCGGCCGTATCTCCAAAACTACGGCTTTCATGGGGACTATGGTTCAGATCAAACCCATCCTGTCGGTTGATCCGGAAGGAAAATTAATCCCTTCCGGCAAAGCACGGGGACGCAAAAAATCTTTCTCTACACTGGTTGATCGGGTGATTGAGAAAAATGGCAGCAACTATGGACCCGGGGCTATTTGCATTATTCATGGTGACTGCCCGGATGATGCACAGCATGTGGAAAAATTACTAAAAGAACGGGCCGGATGCTCGAACGTCATTATTGGGGATATCAGTCCAAGCATCGGAACACATGCAGGACCCGGAGTGTTGGGTATCTGCTATTGGGATAATTCCCTTTAAATCATAACCACCGGCTTAGCCGGTGGTTTGGTCTGCCCCTATAAGGGGCTGTCACTGGCTGACATCTTAAGATGTCTTGAAAAGTTCACCAACCGCATAGTTTCACGGACGAGCCCTAAAG